>Ga0207707_10000577_pt1 | contig 37232 bp, 26 predicted proteins | sample KBSC83BmetaG_FD_184336 | JGI IMG/M metagenome (GOLD analysis project Ga0207707, IMG submission 184336) | Corn rhizosphere microbial communities from Kellogg Biological Station, Michigan, USA - KBS C8-3B metaG (SPAdes) (version 2) | ecosystem: Host-associated > Plants > Roots > Rhizosphere ... | reverse complement strand
GGAAACAAATAGCTCGGCAGCAAGCATCGGTTAGGATTGTAACGTGTTGGCGAGAGTTGTGCTTGGATTTTTGATCTTGGTGCTTTGCACCTGCTTGAAGTACCACCAGGCTTCAGCCGGTGGTACTTCAATTTCATAACTAGACACAGGGCCACGAACTGCGGGACACCACCAGGCTTTAGCCGGTGGTACTTTAATTTCATAACTAGACACAGGGCCACTAACTGCGGGACACCACCAGGCTTTAGCCGGTGGTACTTCAATTTCCGAGCTCCTGGTCTGGCAACTTCCTCAGGATCAGCGACCATGAAGTAGCTCGGAAATTGAAGTACCACCGGCTAAAGCCTGGTGGTGTCCCGCAGCTCTTGGCCAGGAATATCTAGTGATGAAGTTGAAATACCACCGGCTAAAGCCTGGTGGTGTCGAAGGTTGCTGAAGATATTTCCAAGCATGAACCACAAAGGCCAAAGTTCTATCTTTTGTTTTGCATCTCCCACAACATCAGATGTTTCAGAAACGCATGATGCGCGGCAAAGCTCGCAATGCTTAACCCGGCCAGCCCATCGCGAAAGCCGGTTTTTAAAACGAAACTCCGAACGAACGCGAGCGGGCCCACAGTCGCGATCTTTAATGCTGATGTTCTTTTTCCTTCCTCGTACATTTGCAGAGCAGCGAGCGGTGCATAACGTTCGCCAATCATTCGATGATGATTGGCAGCATCGCGCACCGTGTAGTGAAGAATATCTCCTCGTAACCTCTCAACACGCGCACCGGAGTTCATTTGAACTGACTCATGAATGTGACGCTTCTTCCAGTGTCCAGCGCTTTTTTTGAAGAGCCTCAATTGCCGATCTGGATACCAGCCTCCACCGCGTATCCAATGTCCCTGGTAGTTTGTGCTGCGCGCAATTTGATATCCATTTGCAAGTTTCGAGTCGCTTTGTTTACGAAGGTCCTCAATTGATCGTCTTAACTCTGCGGAAACGCGTTCGTCAGCATCAAGACTGAAGATCCACTCGTTTTGTGCCTGTTCAACTGCGAATTGTTTCTGCGCAGCGAATCCTGGCCACCTGTTCGTAATCACTCGCGCACCACAGGACCGTGCGATTGAGAGCGTGGCATCGGTAGATTCAGAGTCGACGATTAGGACCTCATCAGCCCAGGCGACTGATTCACAGGCCGCTTTTATATTTGATTCTTCGTTGAGGGTAATTATGGTGGCGGAGATCTTCATCTGGTGTCCGACGAACTTTAGTTTGTCGTGGTTATCGAACAGTACTTTTGAAGAATTCAAACCATCAATCCGACGCGCGACAAACTAAAGGAAGCTCTGATTCAGTACGATAGGCTGTTAGCCTGTCGGCGATCTGGCCATAATCGTGAGGCGAACCACAACAGGCTAACAGCCTATCGTACTAAATCAGAGTTCCTAAAGTTCGTCGGACATTAAAAACGAATTTGCGATTGCCTCAGTAACATAAGTTACCTTAGCAATCGCAAATCGAAAACAGCAAATCCGCTTAATCAGTTGGCCTACGGTACGCTTGGCGATTCAACGACGACGTTGTTTGCTCGCAGAGTCGTTGACGTTGCGCGTTGCAGGTCTGCCAGAGCTTTGTTGTAGTCAGTTTCCGCGCGAAGCTCGGAAGCGCGTGCGTTGGCCAGTGCATTTTCACGTTGGAACAACAAAAACGTTGTCGACCGTCCAACCTGATAAAGTCTCTGCTCACCTTCCAGCTGCAGTTCAGCATTCACTCGAGCTTCGCGTGCAGACAAGACTCGCTGTCGAGCCGATTCCACTGCCTGCGCAGCATTTCGAACGTCAACTTCGATGGTTTGCTCCTGCGAACGCATTGACGCCTGCAACTGTTCTTGCTGGATGCGAGCACCCGCCAGATTGGCTTGAGCAGTCTTGTTCTTGAATGGCAGCGCGATTGCGACGCCAACCGTGACGTTGCGGGTTTTTCCACCAAGCAGGTTTCGTATGTCCTGACCGTAGCCGCCGATTAACGTCGGGTTTGGTCCGCCACTAGTTGTGGTTATCAGTGGTGATGTAACAACGGGTAAGCCCTGTGCTGCCTGGATGGCCTGGATCTGTTGCAGGAAAAACGCATTTGGATTTGTTAGTGGGTTGCCGGTGATTAAAGGTACTTGTGTACCGATAGGCACTGCATTTGAGACGTCTGTACCGGCCAAACCGGTCAAAGCTACGGCGCCAGTTAAATCAACTTGTGGCTTGGTCTGGTTCTTAAAGTACTGAATGTCGATCGCGTTTATATCGTTCTGAAGCCGGAGTCGTTTGAGTTCGGGACGATTGTCATGCGCAGCTTTCAACGCCTCGTCGAGATTGACGGGAGTCGTATCAAACTTCGGCGTATCGGTTGGAGTAACCTGCGCGGACCATTCGGGACTTGATGGATCTTTGAAAATCAGGATCTTCAAGTTGTTTTCTGCGATCGCCACACTTTGTATGGCGGTGAGCAAGGACGTTTCACGATTCGCCAGCTCAGTTTGCACCTCAGCTCGTTCAAGCGGGGCCTTGGCGCCGGCAGCAATTTGCGCTTCAACGTTCCGCAAATTCTCCCGGGATAGGTTCAGGTTCTCGAGTTGATTTTGCTGATCGCGAAGCGCGAACACTAGTTCCCAATAAGCCTGCTGCACCTGTGTGATTACCTGAATAGTGCGGTTGCGGAAGTCAGAGTCCGATTGATCCAGCCGCTTCCGTTGGATCCTGATTTGGCGGCGGTTGTTGTCTATTGCGCGATCGCGCCAGAGCGGTTGCGTAAAACTCAATGACAGGTTCGATGAGTAGAACGGGTTCAACAAACTAAAGCTGTTGCTCGTGTCTGTATGCGAATTGACGAACTGAAGAAAGTAGTTGCCGCCGCCCCGTCCGAATTGTTTCGCGACTGAAGGACTCCACGACCATGTAGTGGTACTGGTTGTACCCGTTGACCCGGAACCGCCGAGTGAACTCTGTTGCGGCGAAATTCGCTTGTCGTATTGGGGAGTGATCGCAAATATCGGATCGAAAACGCCTTCAAGGGACCGGAGTTGCGTTTCAGCAAAGCGAACATCGTCGCGCGCAACCTCGATATCGTTGTTGTTTTCCAACGCGCGCTTTATGGCGTCATTCATCGAGAGTGGAAGGCTCGTCGAACCGACACCCAGTCGCTGCAAGCTCGGAACAGGCGGTAAGGGCTTTGCCTGGAAGGCCGGAATGTTTGGTTCGCGAATCTCTTCAGTCTGCTGACCAGGCAACGGCGTAGGCGATGCGTTAGGTCGCGACGGCGTTGTTACAGTCGTTCCTGGAGGCGCGGCCGGATTAGTTTGCGGAACCCCTGGCGGCGCCTGTGGACTCGTTGGCCGAACGGTTTCCGGTAACTGCTCCTGACCAGGAGGCCTTGTCGGATCAGTTACAGGTGGAGTCGGCGTAGGTGCAGGCCTTTGAGCCATGACCTGGGTTGCCGTAACAAAGAATGCGCAGGCGACAACGAGCGCAACGATCAATCGATTCAACTTCTGCATAAGCATCGGACGTGACAGCTCCTTAAAGTGATTCCTCTTCGTTCTCAATACGCTGAGTATTCGGGAATTATTACAGATTTTGTGGCAAACCAGAGTCCGCCGAGTCAAGACTTTACTACGTTACATGCGAAAACGCAGTTTCAAAAAGTTGTTCGGTGCCCTCGCTTGACAGTGATGAATGTGCCGCATAATCTTGTTTTTCATTCGCGAATGCATGCTTTGTTAACTTTTGTAGGGATCACTCAGAGCCGTGTGCGCACGCATTTGAGTTCCACTTCAGTGACAGTTTGGCCAGGAGTCCCTATCAGGGTTTGTCCCACAATCGCGACATTCCGAGTCCCACAATCGCGACATTTCACACGTTCAGGAGGAGCTTGAGCAATGGCAGTTAAGGTTGGTATCAACGGTTTTGGCCGCATCGGGAGAAATATTTTTCGAACGGCCCTTGGCGATCCGGATATTGATTTTGTTGCTGTAAATGATCTGACTAGCACCGGGACCCTGGCCCACCTGTTGAAGTATGACTCAGTACTCGGAAATCTGGATCACGAGATCACTTCCACGGAAACAGGCATCAAGGTTGAAAACGATGAGTTCAGAGTATTCTCGGAAAGAGATCCGGCCGCGATTGACTGGGAATCAGTTGGTGCTGAGATTGTCATTGAATCGACCGGCCTTTTCACAAAAGCGGAAGATGCAAAAAAACACCTTCATGGAACGGTTAAGAAGGTAATTATCTCGGCTCCCGCAAAGAACGAAGACATCACGATTGTGCTCGGTGTTAATGAAGAGAAATACGATCCTGCCGCACACAACATCATCTCCAACGCGTCATGTACCACTAATTGCCTGGCACCCGTCGCAAAAGTAGTGCACGAGAAGTTTGGGATTCGTGCCGCCCAGATGACGACCATCCATTCGTACACAAACGATCAGCAACTCCTTGATCTGCCGCATAAAGATATGCGTCGTGCGCGCGCCGCAGCTCTTTCGATGATTCCGACTTCCACGGGTGCGGCTAAAGCAGTTGCACTTGTGTTACCGGAGCTAAAGGGTAAGTTCGACGGCATTTCTGTCCGAGTCCCGACTCCGAACGTTTCATTGGTCGACGTTGTCATGGACCTGGAGAGGGAAACGACCGCTGAAGAAGTCAACCGGGCTTTGAAGGATGCTGCCAATGAAGAGTTGAATGGCATCCTCGCGTTTTCCGAAGAACCGTTGGTTTCTATCGACTTCAAACGAAACTCAAACTCGTCAATTGTTGATGCTGAATACACGAAAGTGATTGGCGGAAACATGTTGAAAGTACTTTCGTGGTACGACAACGAGTGGGGGTATTCGTGTCGGGTTAGAGATCTGATTAAGTACATTGCGGGGAAGGGACTCTAAACGAGCTGTGTGCTCGTAAGCACCGGGGCAGTAGCCCGACTGTCAAGGAGGGCTTGCACAAGACTCCTTAGCCCTCCTTGACAGTCGGGCTACTGCCCCGATTCACACAAAGCACGAAATGCCAAAACTCTCCATCAAAGATCTCGATCTCTCCGGCGAACGCGTCTTCATTCGCGTTGACTTCAACGTGCCAATCAAAGACGGCAAGGTTGAGGACGACACACGCATTCGTGCTTCCTTACCGACAATTAATTACGCACTTGATCATGGAGCGAGCGTCGTTCTTGCTTCGCATCTTGGCCGACCTAAAGGTCAGCGCGTTGATAAATACAGCCTCCAGCCGGTGGCCGCTCATCTTGCAGAGTTGCTAGGCAAAACAGTGCAGTTTGCAGAAGACTGTGTTGGTCACGATGCCAAGTCGAAGTCGGCAAATCTAAAGCCCGGTGACGTCCTGCTTCTGGAGAATCTGCGTTTCCATGCGGAAGAAGAGAAGAACGACGATTCATTCGCTAAACAACTTGCCGAGCTTTGCGATCTCTATGTGAATGACGCGTTTGGTTCAGCACACCGCGCACATGCATCAACCGCCGGGATAACAAAGTATGTTTCAAAGGCTGCAGCCGGATTGTTGATGGAGAAAGAGCTCGAGTACCTTGGTCGCGCGATCAATCACCCGGAACATCCGTTTGTCTCGATCCTCGGAGGCGCCAAAGTGTCAGACAAGATTCCCGTAATCAACGCACTGATCGATCGCGGCGTGGATAAGATTCTGATCGGAGGCGCGATGGCTTACACGTTCCTCAAAGCCGAAGGATTTACTGTCGGCAAGTCGCTGGTTGAAGACAACATGTTGCAGACCGCGCTTCAGATCAAGAAAAGAGCTGAAGAGAAGGGGATTGCTTTGTTGCTTCCCACCGATCATCAGGTGGTAGATAGTTACGAGCCGATAAAAGGACAAGAGATAGTTGCGAAAACTATTCCGATTGAGTTTACGAATATAGGCTTAGTGGGAATGGATATCGGAATTGAAACGGTCGCGCACTTTGCTGCAGCCATTGCGGACGCGAGGATGGTGATTTGGAATGGACCGATGGGCGTTTTTGAGGAGCCGCCGTTCGATCAAGGAACCATTGGCGTAGCCAGGGCCGTCGCTGAGGCCGCAGATCGAGGAGCGATGGTGATCGTCGGTGGAGGTGATTCGGTCTCGGCAGTCACCAAAGCCGGAGTTGCAAATCGAATCACCCACATATCAACAGGTGGCGGCGCGACTTTGGAGTTTCTTGCGGGGGAAGAACTACCTGGAGTGGCAGCGCTAACTGAGAAATAGGCCTTTGGCCTTTGGTTTTTGACCTTTGTTGCAGGTTCAAGATGGGACGGCCGAGGGACAAAAGTCAAAGTTCAAAGACCAAAGGCCAAAGACCAAAGGCCAAGGCTCGCATATGCGTAAACCTGTAATCGCCGGAAACTGGAAGATGTACAAGTCACTTAGCGACGCTGTTGAGACGGCGCTCGCTTTAAAGCCACTTGTTGCCAATGCCAATCATTGCGAAGTCGTAATTGCACCCGTCTTTACTGCAATTAAGACCGTCGCGGACCGGCTTGAGGGTTCGAACATCAAAGTCGCCGGTCAGGATTGTTCGACGGAAGTTGACGAGGGGGCGCACACGGGAGAAGTTGCCGCCTTCATGTTGCGAGATGTCGGCGCGCGCTACGTCATCGTTGGACATTCGGAGCGACGCCAGTTGTATTTCGAAACTGATTCAATGGTCAGTCAGAAGACGCGCGCGGCGATTGCGAGCGGACTTACAGTGATAATGTGTGTGGGTGAGAGTTTGGCGCAGCGCGATCAGGGAATTGCTGAAAACGTTGTTGCGGGCCAATTAAAAGGGGGATTGAACGAGTTGACAGCCCCAGACCTCGACCGTATCATCGTCGCCTACGAACCGGTTTGGGCTATTGGCACGGGACGTACAGCGACGCCGGAGCAAGCGCAGGAAATGCACGCGTTTATCCGGCGCGTTTTCGCGGATAGGCACTCCACTGGAGCAGCCGAAGCATTGCGAATCCTTTACGGCGGCTCAGTCAAACCAGACAACATAGCCGGCTTGATGTCACAGCCTGACATCGATGGTGCTTTGGTCGGCGGCGCGAGTTTGAAAGCAGATAGCTTTGCGAAGATAGTTAACTACAAAGCGTGAATCGTAAATCGTGAATCGTTAATTGTTTACGATTCATCCGTGGCTTACGATTCACGATTTACGACTGGAGTTTCGATTTGTTCACTTACATTTTATACGGCCTATTCATATTGTCTTGCATAGTTCTGATCGTCAGCATTCTTTTGCAGCCTGGCAAAGCCGACGCAGGTGCGCTCTTTTCGAGCAGTCTTTCAAGCACAGCCTTTGGACCACGTGGGACCGCGAGCTTGTTGGCGAAAATTACGATTGGCGCAGCGGCGGTATTCATGCTCGCCGCTTTGATGTTGTCGTTACCGACGCTGACCGGGTCCCGTTCGGTTCTGCAATCGAATCCAGAGAGCGCTCCGACTTCGACACCTATCCCGTCGCCAACACAACAACCGTCGCCGGCGACAAGCACAGCGCCACCAACAGCACCGGCCGCATCACCGTCCAAGAGCAAGTAGATTGTCGCCTTGTTTGACCTGTCTCCGATTTGCTTTTGATGTCCGATATGCTTTAGCTTGTCGTGGCTTGGAATACACGAACGATCATTGATTTTTCAGAAGTGCTTTTGAGGATTATTGATTTCTCCCGTGAGCTTTGTTTGTAACCTCACGACAAGCTAAAGCATATCGGACAACCGCTTACCCAAATGCCGAAGTGGCGGAACTGGCAGACGCGCACGTTTGAGGGGCGTGTGAGGTAACTCGTGGGGGTTCGAGTCCCCCCTTCGGCACCACCTAACCTCTGTATAATCAATAGTTAACAGTCAAAGTTGGACCAGGTGAGCTATCCCTGAATGGCGGTTTTTCGGGCATTTTGCGTCATTGATCCATCTGCTCATGAGGGTTCGAGACACTCACTCGAACGCCGTACTGCAACTTCTTTTAAGACGGCGAAACATGCTTACGTAGAGTTCACGTACTCCGCTGATTACTTGGCGGGGGCTAAAACACCTTACGTCCAACCCGTGCTGCGTTTTCGGCGAACGCGTTTTACGTCCCGATCACACCCTTACCTAATTTTAACGAAACTTTCAAAGCCAGTATTTATGCGCCTAGCAGAGATCCACACTTTGTGGTCACAAAAACTTTTAGCTACTTTGAAGACAGCAGCGCTGGAAACTATAACTGATGCAAGAACCGAAATGATGTTGGGCGGAATTAGGTGATCGAAGTGCAGTGATCATTCCGCATCGACTACATCTGTCTTTTCTTAGCGTGCTCTAACGGCTCGTTGGATGTGGAGAGGAATACTGTTCTTTGATGTTTCGAACGTTTCTGATTCAGAAATGAAGACCTGTAGGCTGCTTACTTGCCATGACCAGACACCTTATGGCCGGTGGCCAAACCCCCCCATTCAGTTTTTTGGGGGTGTAGCCTTGCTTCAACGTCAGCGTCGAGTTGGGGCGAGAGCTGGCGCAGTATGGCGGGCGACACACTCACAGGCGCCTGGCTCCCACATCTGGCCAGGTCCGCATTCGTGAGCCGTGAACTGGGCGGTGACCAACGTGTCCTCGGTCATGGTCACCGTGCAGGCCCCCGTCCCCGAGCATTCGCCTTTCCACTTGTGGAACTCAAGGCCGTCGCATTCGTCTCCGTCCCAGGGGGTCACCTCGATCGTTGCCCCCGTACAGGTGGTCAGCGCGCCGTTCGCGATCATCGGCGCCGTCGGGATGTTGGTCGCGAGGCCCAAATTCGGAGAGCGTTCTCCTATGCGGGTCAGAGCGAGCGTCTTGAACGCTGCGGGATTCGGAGAGGATTCCGTGTCCCAGCAAGGGGTCATCGAGGTCTCGTTATAGCTCATGCTGTAATTGACGACGTTGTCGTTGAGACGGGACTGACACGCGCCCAGCTGCGTATCCGGGTTGCGTGTAAAGCTACTGATGTTGTTGTCATTCGACGCGGGATTCGTGTCATCGGCGGTACTGCAGGTCTTCACCTCAAAATACTGCGTGACGATTCCTGAAGGTAAAGGCCCGATACATACCTGCATAATGTTCCACTCATAGGTGTCATCATTGAACGGCGCGTGCGGGGCGGTGATCTGGCCATTTGCGTTGAGCCGGATCTGGTCCGTGCCGTTCACGCGGGGTCGGAGAGCCAGGATGGCCATTTGAGGGACCAAGCCGACGCCGCAGGTGATGCTGGTCTTCGGCACGCCGTCGCGAAAACGCATGATGTCCGTGTCCACCCCTCCGGGCGTGCGGGGGCCCGTGTACCGGCAGGGGCTCGTGGCCGAGCAAGGTGTACCGTCGTCGTTATGGTAGTTCGCAGAGCTAGGATAGAAGTAGCGCCCACTGCCCGGAACGAGACCAGACACCGGACAGCCGGAGCTCCCGGGTACACATAAGTCGAGAACGCTGGAACTGTGGGGTCCACCTTTATTAGCCGCAGCTTTGTTAAAGCTATTAGGTGCATTATTCAAATCGTTTCGAGCCGCTTTCTTAAATGGTTGGTCAGCCGAAACGGTAAAATTAACCAAAGAAAAAGCCATAACTGCGAGAGTTGCCACGATGCATGCAGCCGTACGGAGACGCGTTCGGTGGTCTAGAAACAACTTTTGGACCTCAGGATCAGTATTTCGCATCATTTGTGACTCCTTTTTTTGAAAGTCGTGACACACATAACTATCGCTGCTTCCAAAAGCGATATCGTTAAACGCCTGAACTAACCAGACACACAATAACGCGAGAATCGAGTCAGAAACCTCTAACGTCTTATGAGGTGATGACGCCAAACGGTTGAGTTGACGCGGCGGTGCGATTTCAAAATCCCTTCGCCGACCAATCATGATGCGAAAAACGCACCCGCCGCTCGCGTCCAACGATTTGTTGAACTATGCGCGCAGGTAGGCAGTGTGCACGTCATTCGCTCAAAGGCGGCCTCGATTTCACCGATGGTTCGTTTATTTGTAGTGGCAAAGACGGGACGAAGGATGGTGGGAGAGTTTATAATCCCGGCTGTTCCAGACCGGTCGGCAGCGCACAAAAACTAAAGATGGATCCTTCTCTCCCTGAAGTCACTCAATTGCTGGTCGCCTGGGGCAATGGTGATCAAGTTGCCCGGGACCAGTTGATGTCCGTCGTTTACCAGGAACTGCATCGGTTGGCCCATCAATACATGAAACGTGAATCGCCAGGACATACACTCCAGACCTCAGCACTGGTGAATGAAGCTTTTGTGCGGCTCATCGATCAGAAAGATGTGCGATGGCAAAACCGCGCACATTTTTTTGGCATAGCGGCGCAAATGATGCGACGGATCCTGGTTGATTATGCTCGCAGCCGAAACTACGCCAAGCGAGGAGGAGGTGCGAAGCAGATTTCTCTAAACGAAGGATTAACTGTGTCTGTAGAGCGAAGTGCCGAAGTCGTCCAGGTACACGAGGCGCTGGAGCAATTGGCCGAGTTCGACACGAGAAAGAGTCAAATTGTCGAGCTGCGGTTTTTCGGTGGATTGAGTATTGAAGAGACCGCCGCAGTTCTTGGTGTATCGTCGGGAACTGTCATGAGGGATTGGACACTCGCCAAAGCCTGGCTACGCAGAGAAATTGCCTCCGACCGTTTGGCAGATTAGAGGTTTGCTAGAAACTTCTCGCGTTAGGTTTCAATAGGAACTGGAACGCAACCGTCCTGGTTGCAATTGTCGCCCTTGCGACGTACCGTTTCGCGCTGCGAACTAACTGCAAGCGAGGACGCTAGGCTCCAGTCGAATGGTATGACCCCCGAACGCTGGAAACAAATTGATCAGTTGTTCCATGCGGCGCTCGCGTGCGGAGCGGACCAACGCGAGCAATTTCTAACCACGCATTGTCGGGGCGACGAATCGCTCCAACGCGAAGTCGAATCACTGCTTTCGTCACACGAAGAAGCTGATGGTTTCGCAACGTCGGCCGGAGATCTCGCTGCAGAGATGCTTCGAACTCAGGAGCCCGTCTACAAACCTGGGAAGCAGATCGCCAACTACACGATTGTGCACAAACTGGGTTCAGGCGGAATGGGTGAGGTCTATCTCGCGGATGACATCAGACTGAAGCGCAAGATTGCGCTCAAGCTCCTCCCGCCACATTTCACGGTGAACCCTGATCGCGTGCGCCGCTTCGAGCGAGAAGCACAGGCGGCGTCAGCCCTTAATCATCCGAACATTGTCACGATTTACGAGATCGGCCAATCAGACTCCGCCCATTTCATCGCAACTGAATTCGTTGAGGGGAAGACGCTTCGTCAAATGATGAATGAGAAGCCGTTGAAGCTCAGCGAGACACTGAATGTCGTCATCCAGGTCGCCGGAGCTCTGATGGGCGCGCACGCCGCGGGTATCGTTCATCGAGACATTAAACCTGAAAACATCATGGTTCGGTCCGATGGTTACATCAAGATTCTCGACTTTGGCTTGGCGAAACTGACTGAGCAGCAGACTACAGAGACCGAATCGGAAACACCGACATTGCTCCAATCGAACCCCGGCCTCGTAATGGGGACAGTGCAATATATGTCTCCGGAGCAGGCCCGCGGGAAGAAGGTAGATGCGCGATCTGACATTTGGTCGATTGGAGTCGTGCTCTATGAACTGCTTGCCGGGCGCCCCCCTTTCTCAGGAGAGACTCCGAGTCATGTGATGGTCTCCTTGATGGAAGACGAATTGCCGCCGTTGTCGTCGTTTGTCGATGTATCACCTGAACTCGACCGAATTGTTACTCGAACACTACGAAAGAAAGTCAGGGAACGTTATCAAACTGCTAGTGATCTGGCTCACGACTTGAAGAGTCTGAAGCAAGAGTTGCAACTCGAAGCGCGTTTGAAAGGATTTGTCGAAGCTGTTCCCAGCATTAAACAAGGAAGATCCGTGCCTGCCTTCGCAACCGAGACGGTTACGCAGCAGTCGCCCAAGACTAGTCCGCACCCGAGGTCGAGCGCTGGATATCTGGTCAAACACATTAGGGGTCATAAACGTGCAATGGCACTTGTCGCGATCGCAATAGTGATTGCGGTCATGAGCGTGTACCTTTACACCAGCAGAAAGACCACCATAGCTTCAACTAATGAAGCGATAGATTCCGTGGCTGTTCTGCCATTCGTTAACGTCAACAATGACGCAAACGTGGAATATCTTTCCGACGGGATCAGCGACAGTATCATAGGCAGTCTTTCGCAGTTGCCAAACCTCAGGAAGATCAGCGCGTTAAACTCCGTCTTGCGGTACAAGGGCAAGCAGACAGACCCGCAAACAGTCGGGCGCGAGTTGAACGTTCGAGCCGTGCTCATCGGTCGTCTCACCCTTCGCGGCGATGAGATTTTGATTAGCACCGAGCTCGTTGACGTGAAGGACAATAGTCGCCTATGGGCCCGGCAATATAACCGCAAGGTGAGCGATGTTCGTTTGCTGCAAAGCGAAATCGCGCAGGAAATATCGCAAGGGCTGCGACTGAAGCTGACAAGCGAGGAACATCAGCGGTTGGCGAAGACTTCCACCACCAACGCGGAAGCTTATGAACTTTACCTGAGGGGCCGTTTCTACCGGCGTGACAGAGCAGGAGACCAGAATGCCAGAGATTATTTGGAACGGGCCATCGAGAAAGATCCGAACTACGCCCCGGCTTACGCACAGTTGGCCTACACCTATTTTGGCGCAGTTTACAGCGATTCGCTTAACCGGACAGACGCCCTGGAAAGAATGAAATGGGCCGCGCAAAAAGCATTAGGATTAGATGATACCCTCGGAGACGCTCATGCGGCCCTGGCCCTCACAATAGCAGACTGGTCTGTTAGGAGCAGCGAGTTTCAGCGAGCGCTCGAGCTTGATCCAAACTCGGCTGATGTTCATGGAATTTACGCCCTGCATCTTTGGGGGCATCAGCGAATAGACGAAGCCCTTCTCCATATCAAACGGGCCGTTGAACTTGATCCTCATTCGCAAGCGTTGCGAGTCGACCTGGGGAAAATCCTGTATTCCGCCGGCCAGCGCGACCAGGCAATGGAACAATATCGCAAGGCGCTGGATTTAAATCCTAACTATGGTAACGCCTATAAGCTTCTCGCAAGTTACTATCTGGCGGAAGGAAGATATGAGGAGGCCATCGAGGCGGCTGAAAAGATGAGCGTGAACGTGCCCAACAACAAACTTAATGGAAGAGCGTTCCTCTCCTACACCTATGCGGTAGCGGGGAAGAGAGCCGAAGCCGAGAAGATTCTTCACGAGTTGCAGGCGGAGGCCAAAGAAAATCATGTTGGCTCAGACAAGTTTGCCTTGATCTATACAGGACTGGGTGATAAGGACCGAGCTTTTGAATTTCTAAAAAAAGGGCTTGAAGAGAGCAATGTCCTGCCGCATGCCATAGCCGTTCTGCCGGAATGGGCCAGCCTGCGGACAGACCCGAGGTTCGAGGCCCTGCTTCAGCAGAGTGAGGTGTACCGGCAGTAAATTGCCCCGGACAATTCTTCGGGCGACTTCACAGTACCAACCACGAACTGCCACATGAGCGCGATTAAACCCATATCGTTGTTCTGGATCGGTTGCTGGCTTGTTCTCTTGCCGGTCTGGGCTCTTTCTCAGAGTACTTCAGGCCGCATTACTGGATCGATCAAAGACCCGAACGGCGCAGTCATCGTCGGAGCTGAAGTAACGGTCATAAGCCTTGCAACCGCAAAAGAGCGAAAGTTTAAAACCGACGATAGCGGCAGCTACACAGTGCCACTTCTTCCACCGGGGATGTATCGCCTAAGCGTAACGGCGAGTGGTTTCAAAAAAACCGATGTTGAGTCTATCCAGGTAGTAATTACGGAAACCTTTCAACTCGACCTTAAACTCGACGTGGGGACCATAAGCGATCAGGTCGTGGTCTACCCACAAGGATCGCTCATTCGAACAGATGGTCCGCAGATGGGTCGCGTTGTTGACTCACGCGCAGTTGCAGAGCTGCCGCTCGCCACGCGAAATTTCCTGCAAATTCTTGCGCTCTCGCCGGGTACGTTTGCGTCCCTCCCGGACAACACGGCCCTGGGCCGCAACTCGCAAGCCATCTCGGTCAACGGCGCGCGCGGCACGCAGAACAATTTCGAGATCAACGGCATTGACGCCAACGAATTGGTTTTTAACCGCTCGACATTTGTGGCGGTGCCCGCTCCAGAGACCCTTCAGGAGTTCAAAGTCCAGACCTCGCTTTACGACGCGACGTTCGGGCGCGGCGCGGGCGGCAGTGTGCAGGCGGTCACGCGCAGCGGCACGAACGAGTTTCATGGCGCGGTTTATGAATACTTTCGCAACGACGCCTTCAATGCTAACAACCCGTTCCTTAAGTCGGCTTCGGTCCAACGCCCCGTACTCAAGCGCAACGTCTTCGGCGGACTGCTCGGCGGCCCCCTGAAAAGTGATAGAGCATTCTTCTTCGCCTCGTACCAGGGCACCAGAGAGCGCAACGGCGCATCACCCGACAGCCTCACGTCCAGCATTCTTATCGCTCGCGGCTTAACCGACGACCGCTCAGCACAAACCCTACTCGCTACGTTCGGGCCAAGGTTCCCGAACGGACTGCCGCCGACCTCCATCCACCCATCAGCGCTGGCCCTGCTGAACACAAAGCTTCCCGACGGCCGCTTTCTGATCCCCACGCCCCAAGCGAACGGGCGCTACTCAGGCTCTGAGATCTCGACTTACCACGAGGATCAATTCAACACGAGCCTGGATTACAGCCCGACTGAAAAGGACTGGCTGGCGCTGAAGTTCTTCTTCTCGAATGCGCCGCAGTTCGCTGCCCTGCAGGGCAACGAAGCCAACGTCCCGGGCTTCGGAGCGGACCTTAAGAATGACAATCGGCTCTTCTCGGTGCAGAGCATCCACACCTTCGGCCCGCGGACGGTCAACGAAGCGCGCGCCGGTTACAGTCTCGTCTATACGAACAGCGTGGGGCGAAATCCGGTAAAGGACTCGGACGTAGGCATCACGCGAGCGAACGCCGGTGCCTACCCGGGCCTTGGGTCGATTCGCATCGGCACGGGCGCGTTGATCATTGGCAATTCCGGCACTTGGGACGCTGATTTGGACAACTCTGCAATTACGCTGGTCGATATTCTTTCTCTCTCCCGGGGGCGTCACAATATTCGCACGGGTGGCCAGCTCATCTCTTATCGGACTGACTATTTGTTTAATATCGGCCGGCGCGGCTCGATAACCTTCCAGAACTTCAACAATTTTCTGCTCGGCCTGGCAAACGGCTCTCAGAATTGGGAAGGCATTAATAAACGCTTCTGGCGCGCGGCTGACTACAGCCTCTTCCTTCAGGACGATTGGAAATTAGCTGAGCGGCTGACCCTTAATCTCGGTTTGCGTTATGAGCTGGATTTGCCGCCTTACGAGACGCTGGGCGCACTCTCGACTTTTGACCCGGAGCTTTACCGGCCAAGGATGGAAATAGACGCGAGCGGCAACCCGATTGGCCCACCCATCGCCGGATTCGTGCAGGCGGGGAATGTGATCCCGCAATACGACTTGCCCGAATTGCCGAATGTGCACAAGCGCGTCTTCACGAACCTTGACCCGAATAACTTCGGACCACGAGTCGGCTTTGCCTACGCGCCTTTTGCTTCTGGGCGCCTGTCACTGCGCGGCGGCTACGGTGTCTTCTATTCGCGCGCGTCCCTGAATTACCTCACCAACACGGTTAACGCTCCGCCGACCTACGCCTTTCGCCGGAGTCCGGCAGGTGCGCTGGTTCTTTTGGAGAACCCTTTCTCCCCACTGCCGTCGCAAGATCAATTCCCTGTGTTTCTCCCCGGCACCCTAAGCAGCTTCACGTTTGAGCGCCGTTTGCGCACGCCATACTTTCATCAATACAACGCCAGTCTTCAGACTGCGCTCTCGCCGGACCTACTGCTCGAAGTTGCCTACGTCGGCACGCGTGGGCGCAACCTGTTCCGCAACGTTCGCATCAACCAGGCACGCCTCGCCAGTCCGCAACAGCCGATCATCAACGCCGTAACTGGACAGGTGATTACTACGAACACACCCTTAAACGCCACGCTCCGGGCGCCGTATCAGGGTGTCGACATCGCCGGCTTTCAGCAGTTTCAGAACTCCGCTGACGCGGCTTACAACTCGCTACAGATCAGCTTGACCCGGCGGCTCTCTCAAGGGCTGCAACTGCTCGCTTCCTACACTTACGCGAAGTCGCTCGACAACGCTTCAGGCTCAGGCCAAGGGACTTTTGACACGACGATCATCCTCGGTAATCAGCTTGACAATCTCGCCAACCGCGGTGTTTCAGACTTCGACCGCACGCATCGCTTCGTCTTGAGCTACGTGTGGGACTTGCCCCGTCCGGGTTTTGGAGGCCAATCAAAAGCGGGAAAACTATTAACGTCTAACTGGCAGATAGCCGGTATCATCACCGCGATGTCTGGTCAGCCGTTTGACATCGTCGATTCCGCCGCCGGCTCGTTCTACTTCGGAGCTAACCTTCTTCCTAACGCACTAGCCCGGCCCAGTTGGGCTGCCGGTGCGACGCGCGACACGGCGATGAGTAACGTTCCGCCCGGATACTTCTTCAACCCGTTGGCCTTTGTCCGGCCCGTCGTGCAGGCCGGTCAAGCGATCCCAAGCTCGAACGGCGTGGCCTTCGCGAGTGGGCAAGGCACGGACATAGGCAATGTCGGGCGTAACGTCCTGCGTGGGCCAGGACAAATTAACATCGACTTCTCGGTCATCAAGCGCTTCGTGCTGAGCGAAACGAAATCGGTCGAGTTCCGCGCTGAGTTCTTCAACCTGCTCAACCACGTCAACCTCAGCAACCCGATCAGCAACCTCAACGCCGCGAGCATTAATCCAAGTACTGGTCAGATTATTGATCCCGGTGATTTCGGGCGCATCAGCTCTACCAACAACAACCCACGGTTGATTCAGTTTGCACTGAAGTTCAACTTCTAATTGCGCCACGAGCAAACGAATCGGCGACAGACGATTCGTTTGTGTGTGCGTAATCGATTAGGGTAAGCCCTGAAACCAGCTTGCAGGAGAGGGTTTCAAACTGCCTTCCGCGCTGTAGTCAAAAGCTGTGGTACGAGCAGAGAAGGAAAAGGCTTGGAAGTAAATCGAGTCAAGTAACACCCAGGAAGAAGAACGAAAGTGAATCACGGCTTCTCATGTCGAAAACACCAGACGATACCAAACCGTGGTTTGTTAGAAGACTGTGGGACAAGTTCCGACGAAACCTGCTTAAGGGCGGAACGGTATCCGGCATATAGGCGAAAGAGAAGTGGATGCGACTCTACATCGAGCGCTGGTTGAAAGCACCGGCACAAGATGAGGAGGGCGTTTACTAAACGTGAACGTGGCACACCGCAAGGAGGTGTCATCAGCCCACTGCTAGCAAATCTGTTTCTGCTTGGGGGTTGATTTGTGGATGCGACGAAATTGGTTTCATCTGCCCTTCGAGCGCTACGCGGACGACATCATCGTTCATTGCAGAACAGAGAGCGAAACGAACTTGGTACGCCGCAAAATAGCGGCACGGTTGAACCAGTGTGGGTTGGAACTACATCCGGAGAAGACAAAAATTGTCTATTGCAAGGATGACAATCGGAAGGGGAATCACTCGCACGAGCAGCTTGACTTTCTAGGATTCACGTTCCCCGCGGAAAGCAGATCGTCATAGGGGTAACTTCTTCCGAAGCGTATTCATTGGAGCTTTGACGCCGCAGAACGTGACGAACACGCGAGAATGTCTTTCGGAGAGTTGCGTGAAAGGGGAGTTCAGCGCCTAAGACTTTTTGTCGCGGCGGACTTCTAAGGGTGCTTAAAATGCTTTTTGGTGAAACTGATCGTCGGAAAGTGCGCTAGCAAATGATCAGTTTTGGTGTCTGTTTGGTGTCTATAATAGGAGAGCACCAATGAGACTAAAGAGAATGATGAGGATTGCAGAGACGAGATCCAAATTCTTTTGACGAAGGTAGTTACGCGTAATTACTTCAGTTATAAGCTCTTAGCTGAAGCGCAGAGATCGAGTCCCCCCTTCGGCAAATCAGCTCTATAACTCTAATCCATTCAACAACTTACGAAGGGTGCCGAACCTCGCACTCGAACCTCTCGCAGAATATAGACACCAGAGGCTTCTTCAATACAGTATCTTGTGGACCCTCGCTGGAATTTGCGATCGAGATTGTGACTCAAAATAGACACCAAAACCTTTTGCTGTACGTTCTCCAATCGAGATCGCAATCAGCTTAACCTCAGCCATTCTTAAGACAATTGAGTTTGTGGTTGGACTGTTTCCTTAAGATCGATCGAAAACTTACTTCAGTGCAAGATCAAAGCAGCTTTATGCGCTACGACAGCGATTGTCGCCTTGGTCTACTTTCCTCTTCTACACAGCAGTGGATCTCAGATCACCGGCCATTCTTCTGGACCATCTTTCGATAGTGGATGAGATTGTATGGCACATAGGGCCGCGAGGCCGGAGTTAGAGCAAATTCTTATTGACATGGTCCAACAGAGTGCTATAGTGCGGCCGCTCAGTTCCTCCATCCCACGTTCTCGCGTTAGCTCCTCGCAAAAGCACCGCGTCAACGTAAATACGATCTGAAGCAGCTTGCCGAGGCCAGCAAAGCCGATTCCCTCAACGTCCCGCTAACAAGGAGCAACTATGAAGATCGCTTTGCGCCCACTTTCCGTAGGCATTGTTGTGTTCACGATTTGTGCCTTCGGCGTTCTCTTCGGTGCTGGCCTGGGCCATTCGTCGCCGTCGGATTCATTGAGTTCGATTCCGTCAGTACCGCTGCAACAAACTCAGGCAGAAACTGAAGTAGTCGAGCTGCAGGACCAGGGATTTACGCCAGCCGAAATTCGCCGGCCTCAAGGTAGGTTCCTGCTTGCCGTAAACAATCGCAGCAGTATTCCTGACGTCACCTTCTCGTTGTCGAGAGCTACGGGTAATGCGGAACTGCAGCAGCAAAAACGGCTGACGGGCGTCAAGACATGGCGACAAGTTGTTGATTTGAAACCCGGGCGCTACGTGCTTCAGGTAAGCAATCATTCGGAATGGACCTGTGACGTGACGATTACACCGTAGTGCACGATCGAAAGAACGTCCGTGCTTCAAACGTAATCACACCAGGGAGAATCCTCATGAACAGCAGATACTCGCCAAATCTCGCTTTCGACTTGCTTCGCATCCTTTGCCTCGCGTTTCTTATTTCCGGATGGAGTGTCGAGGCGCAGACTTCAAAACCAACGGATGGTTCGACACCACTGGCCTTGCAGGCTGGTCGTCCATCAGGGTCGTTTAGTCTTAGTGGTTTCGACAACATCAATCCCTACAACGGTAGTTTGAATTTCAGTCTTCCGTTATTGAGCATCGTTGGTCGTGGTGGTGCTAGTCACACAATTATGTTGCCTATCGAACGGCACTTCATGGTCGAGCGCTATGTAGATCCCTGGGGTGGCATTTGGCTCTCTCCAATAGATGGCCGAGAAGAAGAGATCAAACCCAATTACGGCCCTGGCGTCATGGCCATTCGATATGGAGGAAGACCGGCAACGGCTTGTCCGACACCAACTCCCGAAGAGGGCGGTGGAGAAGGAGGCGCTCCCCTTTATTACGGCGGCACTGTGACGCGCTTGAGTTTCACGGCCCCGGACGGCACTGAGATGGAGCTCAGGGATGTGCAAACGGGCGGTCAAACGCATTCAAATTCGAACTACAACTGCGATACCAACCCCAGCTATAACCGAGGTAAGGTCTTTGTTAGTGTCGATGGATCCGCTGCGACTTTCATCTCTGACAATGATGTCTACGATCAGGTGATGGTAATCGACATGCCGGAACAGTATGCAATTTATGGCTATTTGATGCTGCGAGATGGAACGAGATATCGAATCGACAATGGTCTTGTGACCTGGATCCGAGATCGCAACGGCAACAAGATCAGCTTTCAATACGACACTAGTTCACGAATGACGACTATTACGGACTCGCTCAACCGTCAGGTCACGATTGTTTACGATTACAACGAAGGTGGCTCGTATGGTGTTTGCGACAAGATCACTTACAAAGGATTCAATGGCGCGCACGGCACATCACGAGTAGTTCGCATTTCAAAGACTACCTTAAGCAATGTCCTTCGTTCCGGCTTCTCATTAACCTACATCGGTTATCTGTTTCCCGGAATCGGAGGCAGCACTTCAACCTACTACAACCCAACAGTTGTCTCCTCAGTGTGGCTGCCTGACGGGGACGGCGTCACCAGACGATACCAGTTTCAATACAACAACTATGGAGAGCTGGCGCGAGTTACGCTGCCTACGGGAGGAGCTACTGAATACGACTATGGCAGAGGCACCACAAACGGAACCACTGAAGGAGTCGTGTATCTATACGGTTACTACCAGCAGGTCATTTACCGGAGGGTTGTTGAGCGACGCGAGTATCCCGATGGCGCAAGTGGCTCGTCTTATGCCAACAAGATGACCTACAGCGTGCCGGAAACTGAAACCAGCCCTTGTTGTGGAACCTCCACAGTTGGATACGTCATAGTTGAACAGCGCGATGCGAGCAATAACCTATTGGCAAAGTCTAAACACTATTTTATCGGGCCAGGAGTAGCTCCAACCTTGACACAATGGCCTACGACGTTGGCGGCCTGGGATGCGGGCAAAGAATCGCAAACGGATGTGTTTGATACTAATGGGACCACCGTCCTCAGAAGGGCCGTTAACACGTGGAAGTACGGAACTCCCATAGCTTCAAACACAAGTGTGCACATCAATGGCCGAATTAATGAAACTGATGCGACGCTTGAACAAGCAGCGCAAATCTGGTTTCGAAACAGACTTTCGGCTACGACCAATACAACAATCAAACCGACATCTACGAATATAACTATGGCACTGGGTCTGCGGGTTCGCTAGTCCGCCATTCGACCACCAGTTTTCTAACCACTCAGAGTAGTAATGATTATGCCTGCAATCCATCTACTACCTGCGGAACAAGTGCCAGTATGAGCAGCGTGATTCATATTAGGAACTTACCGACTCAAGTTTCCATTTATGACTCCGGGGGAACAGAACGAGCGCGAACAACTTTCGAGTATGACAATTATGCGACGGATACAAACCATGCTTCGCTGCTGAGTAGATCAAGTATTACGGGACTGGATTCTTCATTCACGTCATCGCTCACAACGCGTGGGAACAGCACCGCATCAACCCGTTATCTATTGAACAGCAGCGGTTCAATCTCCACCTATGCGCAGTATGACGTTGCCGGAAACATCGTGAAGACCATTGACGGACGTGGTTATGCAACGAATTTCTATTTCAGCGACTGCTTTGGTGCTCCAAACGGAAATGCTCAATCAAATACAGGGCCCTCTGAGTTGAGCGGAGGGAGCAGCTACGCCTTTGCAACGTCAGTGACAAACGCGAAGAGTCAAACTGTTCACGTGCAGTTTGATTACTATCTTGGCAAACCCGTGGATGCTGAGGATGCAAACGGGATCGTATCAAGCGGTTATTATGACGACGCATTGGATAGACCAACGCAGATAAAGAAAGCCGTGGGCGTAACTGGCGTCGAGAGCCACACCACGTTTGCTTACGACGACCCTAATCGGACCGTCACTACCACTAGCGACCTCTCGAGCAACAACGACAATACGCTCGTCAGTAAAGTGCTCTACGATCAAGCGGGACGTGTCACTGAACGACGACAGTATGAAGGTGGCACGAACTACATCGTCACGAAAACGGATTATGATGTACTCGGCCGCGCTTACCGCATGTCGAACCCATATCGCCCATGGCAGAGCGAGAGTCTGGTCTGGAATACCACTGCCTACGATGCTTTGGGCAGGACTCTCTCGGCAACGACGCCAGACAGTGCGGTAGTAAGTTCGAGTTACTCGGGCAACACGGTGACAGCAACTGATCAGGCGGGGAAGGTGCGACGCAGTGTAACGGATGCTTTAGGACGGCTTATTAGAGTCGATGAGCCCAATTCGAGTGGGAACCTCGATTCCGGCGGCTCTCCAGTGCAGTCGACCAACTATACTTACGATGTTCTGGACAATCTGACGCAGGTCACACAGGGCAGTCAGACGCGAACCTTTACTTACGACTCACTAAAGAGAGTGCTCACTGCGGCAAACCCTGAGAGTGGAACAGTGACTTCAGTCTACGATGAAAACGGTAATGTCATTGTGGCCACTGACGCGCGCACCGTTTCAACTCACGTCTCCTATGATGAGTTGAACCGACCGACGCGACGCTGGTTCAATGGCTCAAGCAGCACTTCGTCAACAACAAACGGCAGTCCGACCTTGCCTACTGGTGTGGTTGCCACAGACGAAATCGCCTACTACTACGATTCTCAGTCGTTGCCTTCAGGTGCGCCGACCTATACACGTGGTTATTCGACGGGAGCACTCGTCGCTGTCACTTATGGAGGAGGTAGCGAGGGAACTTATCGGGGCTTTGACGCATTAGGTCGAGTCGTTAGGCAATATCAGCGGACCGACTCGACTAACTATCTGGTGGAAGCTTCCTATGGCGTCGCCTCAACGACCAGCTTGACGTATCCCTCAGTACCTGGTGCGAGCGACAGGCGTGGTGTTAGCTTCAGTTATGACAGTGCAGGCCGGTTGAGTGCTTTGTCGAGTTCAGCCACTTCTTATGCACCGGTGGCAAGTCTGTCGAGCATCGGCTATGCGTCAAACAACGGAGTGAACACGGAAACTTATGGCAACAGTCTGATTCGTGCAGCGAGTTATAACAACCGTCAGCAACCCACGGAAATCAAGCTCGGCACCAGCAGCAACTCCACCTCAGTAATTGATTTGACCTATACCTATGGCAGCACAACGAACAACGGCAACGTTCAGACGGTCAGCTACAGCGGCGGGGGTCTAAGTTACACGCAGACTTTCAGCTATGACACACTGAACCGTCTGGGCTCGGCCACGGAAACCACAGGTGCAACCACGAACTGGTCGGAGACGAATGGTTATGATCGCTATGGGAATCGGTGGGTTGATCTGGGTGGCGGAAACCAGAGTTTGTACTTCAGCACCACCACGAATCGAATCACGACTAGTGGTTATAGCTACGACTCGTCAGGCAATGTAATAAACGACACGGTCCATACTTATGGCTTCAATGCCGAAGGACGAATCAAGACGGTGGACAGTGCGATAGCTTATGTGTACGACGGTGAAGGTAAGCGGGTGAAGAAACTGGTTTCGGAGAATACGCGATTCATTTACGGAATAGGCGGGGAGTTGGTTTGTGAATATGACGGGTCGAGCGGTAACTTAAAGAAAGAGTACGTTGCTGGTGGTGGCAGCATGATCACAATCGAACCGACCGGCGTGAATTCAAATGGAACTCAATATGCGATGGCAGACCATTTGGGCAGTACACGCGTAATCACGAACTCGAGTGGTTCGGTCGTTAGCCGACACGATTACATGCCGTTTGGAATCGAGCTGGGCGCAGGAGTCGGTGGTCGGACGACAGGGATGGGATTCAGTGGCAGCGGTGATAATAATCGCAAGAAGTTCACTGGCTACGAGCGAGACACTGGAGTTGGACTGGACTTCGCGCAAGCGAGATATTTCGGTTCTAACCAGGGACGATTTACTAGTCCTGATCCATTCAGCGGTAGCGCGACGCTAGCGGACCCTCAGAGTTTCAACCGATATGCTTACGTCGGCAACAGTCCTGTCAACGCTGCTGATCCGAGCGGGCTCGCTGCAATGGGAGCGGCGTCATTGTCGTCGTCGGCACAACAGCGACAAAATATGGCTCATGCTTTCGAAGAAGACATGGAAAGCAAGCGACAGGCGTGGGATATCCTGTTACAGCAAACCTTTGCGGCTATCGCTGAAGCGCAATTCCTGAACCATGCAGTGGCTTCAGGCCAAATGAGCGAAGAAGAAGCTAAAGAACGCGCTGAAAACAATCCAATGCTCGAAGCTGTCGAAACGCCACAGAATTCACCCTCGGCGACGATCATGCCCGGCGCGACGCCAGAGCAAGAATCACGCATTCAAGCTGGCTTTGAATTCGCTCAGAATTTGATTAAAACCGTTCCCACGTGCTCGGCCTTCTTGGGAGGAGTCCAAAAAGCGCTCAGCACTCTAGATTACGATACGGCCTACAAAGTAGATTCAAGTATTGACCCGACTGGAAGCGGCCATCCTCAAGCTGCGAGCATTGTCGGCAGTACCTACGTTCTTCTTAATCCGAAAGGCGGCGTCTTTGCGCAGAGCGAGGCAAGTTTTAATGTGGCGGCACCAGGAACAAAGCTTTCTAGATCATCCAAAATCACTCTTGGTGGAACAGAAGCGGCCGCGTTTGTATTTCTTCATGAAACAGCGCACAAAATGCATCCTAGTCGGTTCGGAAATACAGACAGGGATTTCGGCAAAGGTGATAAGTACCTTTTGAGGGGATATCAGAATAACTGGAAGATTTGGAACGCTTGTTTTTCCAATGTCAAGGCCACTCCTTAATTTTCAGGGGCAAGCCATCCGACTTAGAAAGCAAGCACATGGATGGGAGGAAGGATGAAAAAAATATCAACCCTACTGTCATTGGTTCTGTTCTGGGGAGTAGCGACTCACTACTCTGCGCCTGCCGTCGTGCCAAACGCTTCTGCAAGAGCTGTTCAGAAAAAAGCTCAGCTTGAACTTACCACCAGTATCATTGAGCAATACTCGTGCGCTCCGGATTTGCTCGCCCTTCATCTGCGCTTGACGTACACGAACACTGGCAAGCAACCGATCATTCTCGACAAAGTATCAGCAACAATTGTTGACCGTTACATCGTTAGCCTGAGTACGAAAGACGCGGCAATGAAAAACTACCAGCAAGAAGTCAGAGCTGAAGACTTGGGAAATAACTACGGGTTGGATCCTAAGGCCCGACCTGAGTTGTCTCATTTCATAATAATAGGGCCTGGGGAAGCACATAGCGTTGATGGTCCATGGACTACAGCAAGCCTCGTTATCAACAACGGTGAAATCCAGACTAAGGGGGGACTTGTGAAAGGTACTTACTTTCTCCAAGTTCAAGTCGACACCTGGTCTTATCTTTCAGATGAGAAACAGTTGCGCAGTCGCTGGCAGGACCGCGGCTACCTCTGGAGCGAGCCGCTCACGTCAGTCCCTCAGACTTTTACGATTGAGGGAAGCCGTCCACTCAAAAAATGTATCTGAAAGCGAACAATCCTGCATTTTAAGCGACGCTCCTGCAAATATGAGGTCATATTGGTTTAGTAGCGCGCGAATCGGGGCAAGGACTCGTTCTTCCAAGCAGCATGTCGCTGTGAATGCAAACAATGAAACTAAATATTGAGGTTGGTCCTACTCCTTGGAGCTAGTGCTGCAATGACTCTCGACCAAACGATTGGCAACACCCGAAGTCATACGCTTTTCCAGAACTTGGCGAAAGGCCAACTAGAATTGAACACAACTATTCTCGAACAGAAATCTTGTTCTCTTGATCACGTCGGATTCAAGTTGCGCCTTACGCTTAGAAACGTCGGAAAAGGGCGAGTGATTTTGCACAGGGAGAAAGCAATTTCGCGAATCATGGTGAGCGGCAATTTGGCGGGGGCTGCGACTAAACGTTATGAGCAGGAACAGAGGTTTGATGATCCTGGCGCAGTTACTGGTTTTGATACTCCTACCTTGTCGAACTTCACAATGCTCGAGCCCGGAGAAGGTATTAACTTTGAGGAGTCGGTATCAGTCTATCTATTTAAGGCAAAGCGCAGGACCGAGCAATTCCTTAGGAAAGGGACTCACTTCTTACAGGTTGACGTTGCCAGCGGGCCCTACATCGCGGATCCCGCACCCTTTCGCAGTGATTGGAGTGAGAAAGGCTATTTGTGGTTCGAAGGAATAATTTCCGAACCAATGGCATTCACTATCAGTAACGATCGTCAAATTACTCAATGCCGTTGAATCCGGTGGCCGGATTAAGAACCTATATTTCGAAGCTCCGGCGAATCGCGTTACGGACAAGGATTATGATGCAGCAGCAAATCCAACGGTGGGTGGCAGCGTTCGGGTTCAGACAAGTAATTAAGAGATTTTTGGTGTCTGTTTGGTGTCTACAATGGGAGCGCACTAGTGAGACTAAAGAGAATCCTGAGTATTTAAGCGACGAAATCTAAATTCTTTTGGCAAGGGAGGTTACGCGTAATTAGTTCAGGTACAAGCACTTAGGTGGAGTCCTGAGATCGAGTCCCCCCTTCGGCACCATCTAATTCGCACCCAGTGATACCTTCTATCGAAATATTGCTCCTGCTTACGGCGTGGTCAGCTCTCAGCGCGTGCACTCCTGCAGCTTCTTGATCAAGTCGCCTCGGAGTTCTACGCCGCTCACTTCGAAGCCGCCACGCTTGGGCCGGTCAGGATAAAGGACCTGGCAGTAGTCCTGGTTAGGCTGCGTGGGCGGGAACCCCGGTTGGTCACTATCCTTGCGACACCGGGTGACCATCACCCGCTCACCATTGCAGTGATAGTAGACTTTATATTCCAGCGTTACTTGTTCGCGCCGCGAGGGTCCCGCCGCCGGGGTTCGACCGGCTTCTTCCCGATTGGTAGGGGAAGCGATGCCGGCACGCTTGAGATAATAATAACTTCCGTCCGTCTCTACGAACTCCCAGCCCTGACGACCGCTTTGATTAAGCACTCTTTGAGTTTGTCCTGAATCATTGTAGGCATCTTCAACGAGGTACTCCCATGTCGGCCTTCCTTTGGTAGTTGCGAGACTGGAGCGCTTGAAGTAGTAATAATCTCCTCTTCTTAATACGAAATCCCAACCCTCACGACCACGCTCATTAAGCACTCTCTGCCCTTGGCCTGCATCATTGTAGGCACCATCAACGAGGTAGTCCCACGTCTGCCTTCCTTTGCTTGTTGCGGTGCCGGCGCGTTTAAGGTAGTAATAATCTCCAAATCTCTCTACGAACTCCCAGCCCTCATCGCCGCGTTGATTAAGCACTCTTTGAGCTTGCCCTGGATCATTGTAGGCATCTTCAACGATGTACTCCCATGTCGGCCTTCCTTGACTGGCGACGCGCTTGAAGAAGTAATAATTTCCGGCTCTCCCTACGAACTCCCAGCCCTCACGACCGCTTTGATTAAGCACTCTTTGAGCTTGCCCTGAATCATTGTAGGCGTCTTCAGACCTATACTCCCATGTCGGCCTTCCTTTGCTTGTTGCGATGCTGGCGCGCTTGAAGTAGTAATAGCTTGTCACCCATACGAGCTCCCAACCCTCACGACCGCGATCTTTGTATGCATCCTCAACAAGGTACTCCCAATTCCGTTGTGTGACACTTCTTCCTTGTCGCGAGCCACGTAAGTCTGGAGCGTATGATCCAGTATGAGTTCTCAAGGACCCCCGAATGTTTGTGGATGCACAAAAGACTGCGACACTAAGAATTGTTAAAAGCGTGATTCGGGTTTTCAATTTCTTTGCTCCTTAAGTTCGATTTCGTACACCCTTTAATGTCGAACTCATGACTGCCCTTTGTTCGATCCAAGTACCAGAATCTTCTCGCCGGACTTAAAGGCGAATCATAAGAGGTTTCCTAGGTGAATGGAAGACGGTTCCTGCTAGACATCCATCGCGGTGGTTGAAGTTCGGCTTATGGATTTATGTTCTTCCAAATGACGCTGACAAGATGAGAAATCTAAGCATCTCGGAGCAAAGCAGGAGTTACTTCAGAGGCGGCGTAGTTGGCGGAGGCTTGCGATGGTGCGTTGCTTGTTCGTACGCATAAGCGAATGCAAACAAGTGGCCTTCGTCCCAGGGACGGCCAAAGATCGTCAGGCCTGCGGGTAGCGTGCCGCCGCGTGTGAATCCCATCGGCACGGTGATCGCCGGAAAACCCGTCGTCGGTGAATAGACCTGACTGTTATCTCCGGCCAGGTTCTGGCGCACATCACCAATGATGGCCGGTGGATTGCTCCAGGTGGGATACACAAACGCATCGAGCTTAAGCGTCGTCATCGTTGCCAGCACCGCCTCACCAAACTTTTTGCGATATTCGCGGTTGGCCTGACAACCCGGGCTGTCGTCGCCGGCGGAGTCATTCGTTTGCGCGCGCTCGAGTCGCTGACGAATCGTCGGATGAAACATTCCGACTTTGATGATCTCGTCGAGCGTTTTGACCGGCGCACCGGCCTCCGCGAGGTAATGCTCCAGATCATATTTAAAGCCGCGACACGGCAACGGGTTCTGTGGGCGCTCCGGCAATCCGGCAACGTCCGCCGGGTCCACGATCTCTGCGCCCGCGGCTTTCAATTCTTTCAGCGCATTCTTGAAAACTGCCATCACTTCAGAGTCCGCGGTGGGCCGATCGTAGGCAGCATGCAACACACCAAGGCGCACGCCCTTCAGCGAATCCTTTTTCAGAAACGGAAGGTAGCTGGGAGGAATGTGTCCTTCGCTCGTGAGCGTGATCGGATCGGCGGCGTCCGGGCCGGCAATCACCTGTAGCACGACCGCGGCATCTTCAACTGTGCGCGTCATCGGCCCGGCGATGTCTGCCAGAAAATTGAGCGGTACGACGCCTGTGCGACTGACTAATCCCATCGTGGAGCGAATGCCGACGAGGCTCTGGTGCGACGATGGACCACGGATCGAGTTTCCGGTGTCGGTTCCCAACCCGACGGCGCCAAAGTTCGCCGCGATGGCCGCCGCTGTGCCTCCGCTCGAGCCTGCGGTAGTGTGATTGAGCGCATACGGATTGAATGTGTATCCAGGCTGAATTGAGCTCACGGTTTCAAGTGGCGTGAACGCAAACTCTGCCATGTTCGATTTGAACAGAATGATCGCGCCGGCCTCCCTGATCTTCCGCACCACGACAGCGTCGCGTGTGGGAATAAACTTGGCAAGCGACTGAGAACCGGCAGTCGTTCGCAAACCTCGTGTTTCGTAGTTGTCCTTGACGACGACGGGGATGCACTCCAACGGGCGCATGGTCCTGTCAGAGATGTCCGACTTCATACGGGCATCGAGTTCATCCGCGGTCTGGAGGGCGGACGTGTTCAGCAGCACCACCGCATTGAGCGACGGGCCTTTCTGATCGTAGGCGTTGATGCGCGCCAAATACGCTTCCACCAGTCCCCGGCACGTCACCTGTCGAGAACGCAGCGCGGCATGAATTTGCGCAATGGTTTTCTCTTCAACGTGAAACGGAGTCGGACGTCGCGTGCGCCCTTGACCCAGTAGGATCGATGAGCACGCGAGGACCAGAGCGAGGGATAGTAGTGTCTTCATATATTTATTAGAGGACTGAGTGGTGTTGTAGTTCGAGATTGGACGAACATGCTTCAGAGGTCAAGCCTGCGTAGCTGGCGACCGCATAAGTAGTCCGCGGAGCGGACGAAAGCGTAAAGCCTAGGGCGCCAGCCCTAGGAGCACGCCGTTATAAATTTGCCAGCCCGCGGAGCGGGCGAAAGCGTAAAGCCTAGGGCGTTAGCTTTAGGAACATGCCTAGGTGAAAGATCTTTCGTTGTTACCGCGATGGTGTTAAGCTTCGCGCCGCTTTACCAATCTCACAAGAAAGAAGCCCTCACACATGGCTCAGTCTTTCACAAATCTGCTGTATCACATCATCTTCTCAACCAAAGAGCGACAACCTTTAATCAAGCTGGAATACCAACCACGCCTCTACGATTACATCGGAGGAATCATTCGTGGTCTGGGAGGAATCTCGCTTGGCATTGATGGTGTTGAAGACCACGTTCATGTTTTAGCAAAGCTCCGTCCCGATCGAGCGCTATCAGATGTTCTGAGAGATCTAAAAGCGAATGCGACTGGATGGATGCACGATCTGTTTCCTCCGCTCTCGGATTTCTATTGGCAACGAGGGTATGCGGCCTTCACGGTTAGCCAATCGCATGTAGCACAGGTCCAACAGTACTTGTTACGCCAGAAGGAACATCATCAGCGGGTTTCATTTCGCGATGAGTTCATTCAATTCCTGAAAGAGAATGGGATTGAATTCGATGAACGGTTTGTCTGAATGAATCTGCCGCCCGCTTCGCGGGCTCGGCAATTTATTACGGCGTGTTCCTAGGGCTCGCGCCCTAGGCTTTACGCTTTCGTCCGCTTCGCGGACTCCTTACTCTGTCGCCCGCTCCGCGGGCTATGCCACTATTCGACGTATTCCTGGGGTTCCGCTTCGCTCCACCCCAGGCTTTATGCTGACACCCGCTTCGCGGGTTAGGAACCCGGGTTTCCGATCGATTTTGGCGAAACCGTGCTGATGTCCGATATGCTTTAGCTTGTCGTGATGTACCGAACCGAACCCGAGTTTAAAAAGAAGCGCCGATCACTTTGGGGCTGGTTGGGTGCGTCACGACAAGCTAAAGCATATCGGACATCATTTGGTGATCGAACGCAGTGCGTGTACAAGCTTCATGACGTCATCCGCCGAGGTATAAATAGACGGAGTCACGCGAATGCAATCGCCGGTAGCTGGCCCCGTACGCCGCACCGTCAGCACGCCGTATCTTTCGGCCAGCTGCCTGACGACGGCTTCGTTCGCACTGGTTGAAGTAACGCCATCAAGACGAAATGACGTCAGCGCAGCGACCATCCTCGGATCATCCGGAGTGAGAACGATGAGCCCTTTCATTTGTCGCGCCGGTGCGACCCAAAGGTTTCTGAGATATCGAAGCCGCGCCTCTTTGGTTGCGGTTCCGATTTTGTTGTGAAACGCGATGGCTGCCGGGATGGTCATGTGCGCCGCAAAATTTAGTGTTCCAGTATCGATGCGTCCGTCAATGTCCGCAGTATCGCTCGGCTTTCCCATGTATGGATCGATCGCATCGATCCGATCCTTCTTGATATAGATGACGCCGCAACCGATTGGTGCGCCCACCCATTTGTGTAGATTGACGCCGATGAAATCGCAGCCAAGTCCGTTTAGGTTGAGTTCTACCTGGCCGACCGAGTGGGCAGCGTCGAGTATCACGTCAGCGCCGCGATCTCTTGCCATCTTCGCGATCCTGGCAACCGGAATGATTAATCCAGTCCAGTTGTTGAGGTGCGTCAACAGCAGCAGCTTTGTTCCCGGATTGGCCATCAGAGCCTTTTCGTAAAAACTAAGAATGTCTGCTTCCTGAAGCGGTCGATCAATCGTTGGTTCAGGAAATGTCAGCTTCACTGCCTTCACGCCTCGGCGAACTTCGAGCCAGTGCATCGCATTCTTCATCTCCGAGTAATCCAGGTCCGCGTAAAGAACTGTGTCGTCCGGCTTGAGTTTGTTATACCCCCCAATCAGTGCCTGCAGCGCCTCGGTCGCACCGCGGGTTAAGGCAATTTCGTTCTGGCTAACATTTAGAAAGCCCGCCACCGTGTCTCTCACACCGCGATACGTGTCGGACCACCGGGGTCGGGCAAAAAACGTATTCTCCTTATTAATGAACTCGGTGAGCCGCTGGTATTCAGCGAGCACCGGATTGGCCATGATTCCCCAGTAGCCGTTTTCAAGATTGGTGATTTTGTTTGTGACCGAATAATTTTTCGCGACGGTCTTCCACGCACTCTCGTCGTCCGGTCGCAGTGGACCATTTGGCAATCCATCGTTGATCGATCGGTCAAACCGCGCGGCATATTCTTTCCACTCTCGTTCGTTTGCAGGTAACGCACCGCCGATCGATATCGCTCCCGCTGCGGCAATCCCGCTTCCCAAAAACTGTCTTCGTGTGACCGGCTGTTTTGTCATGGTCGAGCTACTTCGAACGCTAAATCACTTTACTGAGCGTCTTGAGGATTGGTTTGATCATGATCGATTCTTAGACCTCGGGCGCAGGGATGATACCGCGAAGCGGGACGATCATGAATGTGAATATTAATGAGAACGCGATGTGATGGTTGGCTTTTCAGAAAGATGAGGACGTTACATCATTGCCGATTGTGATTGCCGATTGCCTATTCAATTCTATTTACATCTCTTGAGGCCTTGAAGATAATCCGCGTCATATGAAGCGGATGTTAAAGGCCGGAACGTTCCTGTTGTTCTGCGCTGCCGTCTTCAACGAGGTAAATGCTTGCACGTGTCTCGACTATGGAGTTCCCACCTGCGCACTCTTTTCCAGGGCGGATGTAGTCTTTGTTGGGAAGATCGAGCGGATCACGTCGGCAATGGGTGACAAGGACGCGAGCGTGCAGCTCGGAGGAGTCGGCTCGATGTCATCGCGCGGCAGCGGTTTGATCTGGGTTCACTTTACCATCGAGCACGCGTTCAAAGGCGTTAGCGGAACAACCGTGAAGGCTCTGACCTACAGCGGTACGTCGTGCGACCTCGCTGTAAAGAAAGGACAGCGATGGTTGATCTTTGCACAACGGGATAAGGAAACCAGTAACCTGGGTTTCGGAGCTTGCGATGGTAATGGAGCTATCGAGAAAAACTCTCCATTGATCGCCGAACTCGAAAAGCTTTCGAAACACAGCGGACCGCTCTCGATTCGCGGACGAGTAGCTCAGGAGCAGTTCAGTAATGTGAAAGGCGCAAAAGCGATCATCACGGGCAACGGACTTAACCTTGAAACCATAACCGATGATGACGGATCTTACGGTTTTGAGGTGCCAACGGCGGGAGCGTACAAGGTAAAAGTAATCGTGCCTTTTAGTGCGAGTCTGATGCACCGCGGCGATGACCGTCCGATCGATGAAAAGCCGGAGGAGACGCAAACTGTTTTCGAGTATTCCGCGACCGCATCGCCAGATGCATGCGACTACCAATTTTTCGACACCTTCAAAATCGATCTAAAAGCAACGGCCAGTATTGCCGGAGTCTTTCTTCTGGATAGTTGGATGTATGTCCCGCGATTCTATCCCAGCGTTTGCCGGCTCATGCCGACTGAGAAGGAAACTCTCGAACGATGCCGAACGGAATTCTACGGCCTTAATCCGGATGGCACCTTTAAGTTCGAAGGCTTACGTGAAGGAACCTACACGATAGTGATGAATGACGATGACTTCCTTGATGGCAGCTCGCCCTTCCGGCGTCACTACTACCCAGGCGTGCGAGATTTCTCTAAGGCAGAGCCGATTGTACTCGAACAGGGCGAAGAAAAGACGCAAATTCGATTCAAAGCCCTGCCGATGATTCCGCTCCGAGCTGTATCCGGCCAGGTATTTCGCAAAGACGGAAAATCATTTTCGCTACCCGGAGGCCAAAAGCCTTACATCAAGGCATACAGCTATGAAAAAGGAAAGGAGCCGAAGTTCTTTTTCATCAATTCGTATATTCTCGATTGGGGCAAGGGGAAGGACGGACGTGAGGTGAAGATGGTTGACGTCTCACCAGACGGAAAGATCTCACTGAGTCTATTCGAAGGAAATAGCTACATCATAGTTGTTGAGACGGATCCGTGGGGTGATAAGGTCGAATGCGGTATGACAAAGGTCGATATCAACTCTCAACCAGCGGATCCGCTACGAATCGTCATCGACAGGAAAGGGCGATGCGATGAAAAGGCGTTTGCTAAAATGCTTGACGCGGGGATTAGAAAGTAGGTTCAGGCCGAGCGCGACAGGCGCGAACTAATCTCCGCCCCGCAACGACGCGGCCGAGAAAGCGCACCGCGCAAAACTCCTGCGCAATTTTGGAATCAGTGGACAAACCGCACCCGATGGAATTGGCAAAGTACAGCCTGGAGCGAGCAGGAGTGTCTGGTTCGTAATTAGGTCAGTAGTAGCTGCGACAGCGTGCCTTTATCCCGGCCCCAGCGTCATACGTAGTTTGATTTCAATCTCGCGTTCTATAATCTCGAGTACCGCGCGAACTAGATTTAAAAGCTCAAGGAACCCCTGACGGTCAAGGTCTCTATTGAGCGAAAAACCGTGTACTACTCCGTGACGCGCTCCGATTAATTCCTCAAGAGATTTGCTGACAAATGGCAATCGTTTGCTTATTTTTTTTCGACGGCGAATGGCCTTCCACACATCGATATCCAGCACATCCCTAAAAGCTCGCTGAACGCTGTTCAGATTCTGAAAGCTGTACCATCCCGCGGCAATACTTTCTATCGTGATTTCGCCGTTCGCGAGAGCTGATGCGTCTGCGAAAGAGATCTTCTTATTTTGACCTTCGAGGATCTCGCGGGAACGTTTGTTGTACTTCAACATTATTTCAAACGTCGCTCGAAAAAAGTGTTCAATGGCCGCAATTAAAAAAGGAACAAGAGCGTTGTAGACAACACGAGCCGGATCGTATTGCTTTGAAAAGCCCAAAACCCCAGTCTTGTCCGTCTCAGCCGTAATGTCACCAGCGGTCGTGTAAAGACTCTTAATAAACTCGTCGGGTAATGCATGTTCCAGTGAATCCAAGTCATCGCGAATCTGCGTTAATAGAGCGTAGACTCCCCGGCTGGCGGGCGAACTCTTGGGCTTATCGATCACGTTATACCGATTGTGGCCGAAGTGATCGTTATAGAAGCGCCCGCCAAATGCCCGCCTGATTGTACGTACAGTTTGATTTTGGAACTCCCTATCAAATGAAGAAGCCGAGATTGAGGTTCTAGTTCTGAGCGCCCAGTCGTTGGAGGTATTCCAAGCCTCTTTACCTTTCTTGTCGAGCGGGAAAACCGATGCATCTACTCCAGTGACGGATCTGAAGTCTTCAGAATCAAACCAAAACAGATTAATTGTCCCTGGCGGGCCTGACCAAAATAAGTTTTCTCCTTTCTCGTAACGCAGACTTTGAAGTAACTGTACTAACTGATCCCTCGTGGCGGCCTCTGGAAATTGCCAGATTTCAATGCTCATCGTATTGGATATGACTTTGAATTTCTAACCTTCGAACCATCCGCTCGGCGAATGACTGAAAAATAGCCAAGGTTAATCCGATTCTTAACTGCCTTTGGACGGAAGTATAACTTTGTTCGTATCAATTTCCGTCTTGAGCTTTATTTGCTCTTTAACAAAACCAAAGTCTTTGTAGAGTTGGTATCGCTGGTAGAGAGGGGTATTTACAAATTCAGTTTCCAACTGAGGATTGTTGAGAGCAAATAGGTCGTATAACTTTTGAAGACTCTGAAGATACCTTTCTGGGCCAAGGACGGCTAATACGCTAATTTCTGAAATGCCGCCGATCATAAATAGTACAAGGGAAAGGTTCTGGTCGATGAACGCCTTATATCCAGTTCCCCATAGGCTTAAAAGGTCATCAATATTCTGATAATTGGCCCAAACCCGGAAGTCATGCAAGAAATCAAAGAGCATATAGAGCGAGGGGTTCTTATCAGTTCGGGACTTCTTTCTGAACGTTTCGTAAATTCGCTCGAAGAGTGTGTGAGGGTCGAAGTGGGGAGGCCTAGGATGACGAGCGTACAAAAACATGGCGTGCTTAATCTTCTTCAAGAACAACTGATTTCTATACACTCGTTTGCCCGGTTGATAGGCTATGTCTAAAGGAAACTTCCACAACACGCGGCTCAAAGGGCTCAGCAGGTTATTCTTGAAACAAGTGATTGTCGCCCCATGCTCTGCTAATCTAAAGTTCTTGAATTTCTGAAGCGTAACTGCTCTTAGGTAGAAGTAGGCGCTGTAGTACCCAGTAATAACTCTCCAAGAAGGAAAAGCAAACCTCATACTTGAAATGTCGTGGTTGAGATTTATGTCGCGAAACGACAATCCAAGTGTTGATTTCTTTAATGGGACTAGATAAGCGAGCTCGTTGTACCAACCTCTTTTTAAGTCGTCCAATATTGCGTTTGCGCTATGTGCTTGATTCGAGACGAAGACTGATCGGACCTTCTTTAAAGTAATGTCGTGAGCCTGAATATAACTCGCAAAAATAATGTCAGACCTAAACTTTGAACTGCACTGGTTGACTGCGACAGAAAGTTAAGCCTACTACTCTAAGGAGCAGGAGGCATACGATGGCTGTCAAACGCAGGACATTCAGCCGTGATTTCAAATTACAAGTAGTGCGCGAAGTGGAGACTGGCAAGAGCCAGGCACAAATCGCGCGTGAACACCGCATCAGTCAAAACTTAATTTCGCGTTGGTGTCGACATCATCGCCGTTACAAAGAAAAAGCTTTTGCTGGCAAAGGACACGCCTACACTGATGATGCGCGTATCGCCGCCCTCGAGCGCATGGTCGGACGCCTAACTATGGAGAACGACCTTTTAAAAAAAGTCTTGGCGAAGCTCGAGGAAGAAACGTAGTCAAACAACAGGAGTGGAATCGCTTAATGATTCCTTTGATCGAACAAGTTACGAGCGAGAGAGACAACGCCGCACGAGCCATTAAAGAGCTCAGTGCGGCGGTGTCTGTCTCGCGCTCGAGTTATTACCGCCACCGTGGGCAAAAACAAAAGCCTCGTTCCCTGCCAGCTACGGAAGCACGCCGGCGCGCGGCTATCGAGGCCATCGCTTTGGAAATGCCCAACTACGGTCATCGGCCGATGACCGCCGAACTGCAGCGCCGCCGCTTATACACTGGTCGCGATCGCGTGTTGCGATATATGCGCGAAGCCGGTCTGCTTTGTCGCCGCCGTTGTGCTTTTAAAACAACAACTGATTCCAACCACGACTTGCCAGTGTTTCCTAATCTGACGCGTGACCTAACCGTCACCACCATCAATCAGCTCTGGGTGGCCGACATCACTTACATTCAACTGCCGCGTGGCTTCGCTTATCTGGCCGTCCTGCTGGATGCCTTTAGTCGCCGCGTGATTGGTTGGGCTCTGGACCGCCAGATGATGACTGAACTTCCACTCGCCGCGCTCCAGATGGCGCTTAATAGGCGCGTGGTTAAACCCGGACTCATTCATCATTCTGATCGCGGTAAGCAATATGCTGCCGCCGCTTATGTTTCCCTACTTGTCAAACATCAAATCCGGCCCAGCATGAGTCGTCCTGGTAATCCCTACGACAACCCGCAGGCCGAACGTGTGATACGAACTATCAAATACGACGAGGTTTACTTATCCGATTACCAAACCCTGATTGAGGCACGCGCTTCAATCGGACACTTCATCGAGGAAGTGTATGATCGCAAGCGACTGCACTCGGTTCTTGGTTATAAAACGCCATTCGAGTTCGAGCAGTCTCTGCCTTGAACCAAACTTGCTTAACTATCTGTCTCATTTCGTCAGTACACAACA
>Ga0207707_10000576_pt1 | contig 37248 bp, 55 predicted proteins | sample KBSC83BmetaG_FD_184336 | JGI IMG/M metagenome (GOLD analysis project Ga0207707, IMG submission 184336) | Corn rhizosphere microbial communities from Kellogg Biological Station, Michigan, USA - KBS C8-3B metaG (SPAdes) (version 2) | ecosystem: Host-associated > Plants > Roots > Rhizosphere ... | reverse complement strand
ATGAGCACCGACCCCAACCCCTGGACTGCGCTGGTGGAGGCGTTGCGGAGAATCGGCCGGACCAAGCGTTGGCCGTGGGGATACGCGCGCGGCAGCGACGAGGTCCTCGATTGGCAATGCCACTCGTGCCACGGCAAATTCCCCGACCGGGGCGACGAGAACGGGCAATGTCCAGCGACGGCAAACGCCACCTGTCCGTCGGCAATCGCCCGCTCCGCCCTGGCCTCCTGGGAAAGCAGGCCGAGGCTGAGGGATGTGCGCGGCCTTGTCGGCGACCTAGTTGTCATGTGGGACGACGAGCGCGAGGAGACCGTCGAGGACGCCGTCATACGCGTGCTCGACACCATCGAGGCCCGCCTGTTCGGCGCACCTAGGAAGGGGACGACATGAGCGACGAGATGTGCAGTTGCGGTCAGCCTTCAACGACGACACACGCCTGCGGCATGCAGCCGGCCCCGTCGGTCACAGCTGGAACAGCAACGCAGGTGGAGTTTTACCCGCCGGGGTACGTCGAGCAACTCCGCGCCCAACTCGCCACCATCACGGCCGATAGGGACCGTCTGGCGCGCGACCTGAAGACGATGACGTGCATGTGGGAAGGACTGCGCGACACCGCGTTCGAGCGCAACGAACGAGCGCGCGCCCTCCAGGCCACAGCGGACAGGTACCGGGGGGCGCTGGAGGCAGTGGGCAAGCCCGTGCCGGCGTATCCGGGAGAAACGTACCCGCGTCCTTGCCCGTCCTGTCGGCGCGTCGCCGACTTCTGCGATCGACGCGGGGGAGACAAGCTCACCGGACCGCCATGCCCTGGGACCATCGCCCGCCGCGCCCTCACGGATGCCTCCCCACCAGCGCAGCCCGACACTTGCCCCGTGTGTGCGTCTGGACGGCGCGACTGCCGGACGTGCGGTGGGTATTGCGATGGCCCGTGCGAAGAGCATGAAGAGCAGGCTACCGTGGAGGAGCCCGCCGCGCAGCCCGCGGCCGAATGCGCGTGGTGCCGCAAGTCGCTCACCGTCGTCGAGGCGAAGCACCTGACCGTCTGCTCGCCGTGCTGGGATGCGAATTGCCGTGGCCGGGAAGCGTTCGCGTCTGGAACCGCGCTGCGAGATGAGGTGCTGGCGAAGATGGCCGCCGCGCAGCCCGTAGCGCTACGAGAGGCGCGAGAGGTGGCGCGCCTCTTTCACGACGCGTACGAACGTCTCGCGCCTGGTTATGGCTGGACGACGAATGCAGCTACCGCGGTCGAGTGGGACAAGCTGCCGACGGCGAACCGTGAGCTAATGGTCCACGTCGTCAACGTCGTGCTCGACGAAATCGGCTACTACCGCATCCGCTCCCTGCTCTCTTCCCCTGGAGGAGTTGGCCGATGATTTTGGTACCACTTAAATGCGGGCGCTTCTCTCTCATCGACGACGATGACGCCGACCTGCTCAGTTTCAAGTTTCACTCGACCAAGGACGGGTACACGTTCTATGCAACACGCGGCGTCCTTAAAAATGGACGATGGACGAAGGAGTTCCTTCACAGAACGATCGCAGCACGAATGGGAGTCCGTGGAATCGTTGATCACGTCAATCGATGCGGACTAGACAATCGGCGCTGCAATCTGCGCACTGCGACGGTCTCACAAAATGCCGCGAATATGAGGCGCCCTAGCCACAACACCAGCGGCTTCAAGGGTGTCACCTGGAGCAAGGCGCGTCGCAAATGGATTGCGAAGCTGGTCAAAAACCAGAGGAACATCAACCTGGGCCTGTTCTCTGATCCAGCCGATGCCGCCCGCGCATACGACCGAGCGGCCCGCGAAACGTTCGGAGAGTTCGCATACACAAACTTCCCGGCCGAGCAGTCCAGAGGTGCGCGATGACCACGCGCGAACTGCTACGCGCAACGGCGTCGCTGCCACGCTCGCCCGAGGCGAAGGCGTGCTTCGAATGGTGCGGAGCTCACGCGCCCCCGCCGCCTGAATCAACTGTGGTGACGCGAATCTTCGGAGACGGAGACGGCTTTTTCTGCACCCGTGCCTGCCGTGACGCCGGCAAGGCGCTCAACCCGAGGACGCGATGAGCACCAATGACAGCCAACGATCTCTCCTGCGTGAGGTGTTCGACCGGATGGTGGGTTGCTTCCATATGGCCGAGGACTCGTCGTCGTACTACGGCGGAGGCGGGGACGAAGAGGCGGCAGCAACCATCGCTGAGCTTCGCGCGAAGGTGGACGCGGCCGATGTCATCGGCGTGCCGCCGGCTGCGCGAGTCATCCGCGCGGCTCTTGAACAGGCCGGCATCGACAGAGCCGCCGCCTCGCGCGCCATCGGGATTGCACTTCAAATCCGAGATGAACAGTGGCGGGCATTCGTCGCGGGGCTCAACCCGAGGGCGGCGAAGTGAGCCGCGAGACGACGCTTCTGGAGGACCTGAGAGAGGCCGAGGCCGATGCCCTAGTACGAGGTCATACCTCGCTTGCTCTGCGCCTCCGCGCCCACGCTGCACGTTTGAGGGAGGAGATGGAGCGGGCGAACACGCGCTGGACCGGGAGCACGTCGATGGTTTGTCGGGGACTGCTCGAGCGCGTAAACGGAGGGCCACTGTGAGCCGTCGCATTCCGACCCGTTACCGAACGACCGCCAGAACCCGCCAGGCACTACGCCTGTGCATCGAAGCATTGATGCTCGCCGGCCATGGTCCCGCCGCATGCCGAGTGGATGAGTGGCAAAAGATAGAGCGTAAATTCATTCAACGTAGGAATGATCAAGCCATAAAGGAGCAATAGTTATCAATTAGCATAACGCGACTTGTTGTACATCTGTAAAGCGCTGTAGCAGTCCTACCGAAGTCAGCCCCGCTTGGGAAACCAGGGGGGACGGGAGCTGATCGCAATTGGAGCCGAGTCCAGGCGGGGCAGGACAGAGGACCGAGCACGCCCATGGCGTGACACCGACTGCCAGCGGCGACGATTTCGTTGCGTCGTCGTTCGGTCCCGATCTTAGCCGGCTCCGTCTCCAGCTCGCGCAGGCATGGTCGGAGGTCAAGGCGCTCCGTCGAACCGTCGCCCACCAAGCCCGCCTGCTCGAGAACCTGGCGAGCGAGACGCATCCGGCGGCACCGTCGCTGAACTGTGTCTACTGGCTTTTCTCGCTGGCGCACTGCCACGAACACTCGTGGAAGGAGCGCCGCAATCGATTGCTGCCGTCCCTGCGCGGACTCGGGACAATGCTCGCCCCCGACGTCACGCCGGTCGTTTGGGCGCGGCACCTGGCGTCCCGGATCGCCGAGGGAAACGCCTGCGCTCACACGCGGAACATCGAACTGGGACGCCTCAAGGGGATGCTGAACTGGGCCGTCGACAACGAGATGATCGCCGTCAACCCGCTGCGCGCGGCGAAGAAGGAAAAGACGGTGAGCCGGAGAGAGACCGAGCTCCGCTACTACGACGTCGACAACCTCCTGGCCGCTGCCGAGGACGTGAGCGACCGGCGGCTGTGCGATGGGGACGACGACGGCTTACGCGCGAAGAAGCTCCGCGCATTCGTGCTGTGCTGCTTCGATTCGATGCTGCGATTTCGCGAGGCCCATTCGCTCGACCGCGACGCGATCTCACCCGACGGAGACGTCACGGTGCTGGGCAAGGGAGCGAAGCTGCGGGCGGTGCGGCTGACTACGCGGACGCTCGAGGCCATCCGAGGCGTCCCAGGGAAGGGGCGCATCTTCCCAGAGTCCCCGGCCACGTACCGCCGTCACTTCCGCTGGGCATGCGAGCATGGACGCATCGACGCCAAGGCGGCGCCTCGGGACAGGCGGATCGTGATCCATCATCTACGCCACGCCGGCGCCACCGAGGCAGACGCAGCAGGCGTGAGGCCTGGCGCCCTCCAGCTCGCACTCGGGCACTCATCGATGTCGACGACAGAGCGGTACCTGCACCGCGACAAGGATGCCGCCGCGCGCGAAGTTGCGGAGGCGATGGAGCGCCGGCCACCCAAGCGGTCGCGGCGGAAATAGCGCATCCCGTCATAATCGACCGTGTAGCGCAAAATAAATACACCGTGTAGCGCCAGTCGTGCTACTTATTAGTCGTGAGCAAGACGGACAACACGGACAAGGAGATGGCGATGACGACGGAGGAGCGGATGGCGATAGCGGAGCGGGTTGCGCAGAAGATCAATGACGCGGGAGAGGCCATGCAGGCTGGCGTCTCAAATCGGGTGTCGGCGGCAGCGTGGGCGCGCGGCGATATCGTCCGGGTCTACTGCAAGGACGGACGGGGGTTCACGGGCCGCGACCTCGGGTATCTGGATGTCGACGCAGATGGCGACGTGACTGGCTACGGCCGCTGCCACTACAGGATACAGAGCACTCTCGACGCGGCGGGGGTCGAGACCTATGCGTAGGCGAGATCGTGATAGTGTCGCCGGCGCGCACGCGGCCGGCCCCATTGGAGCGTTACGAGAGGCGATGTCAAACGAACCGTCGCCATCATTCCGGCCGCGTGCGCGTACTAAGCGCATCCTCACCGGCCGGGCGGTCCTACCCGTCAGCGTTCGCTTCCGCTCCAGCGCTCAGCGCGAGGCCCTGGAGCGGGCGGCGGCCAAGGCCAAGGTGTCGCTATCGTACTACCTCCTGGAGTCAGCGCTGATGGTGGCGGCCGAAGAGGGATTCACGCCGCAGGAGCCGGCGGGGTGGAGGCCGAAGCTGCGCGCGCCGATTCTCTGAGCGACGGGCCGCCGCGACGCGTCCGGCTTTCGCGTAAGCCGAAATAATTTCTTGTCAAGCGCGGCCGTCCTGATTCAGAGTAAACCCCATGCGAGACTCGGAACACGACGTCGGCAATTCAAGCCCGTCAGCGTCCCGCCCACCCGGGTCTCGCAAATTTGGGATGCAGGACGCTGACCGGGGCTTGAGCGGCTGACGTTTTTTTTAGGAGCAACCGATGCGAGCGATATCTGCAGCATCTCAGTCGGAATGCGTGTCGAAATGAAGGCCAGCGAAGTATTGCTGAAGGCGGCCGACGCCATCCGCGAACGTGGTCACGCGAAGCACATGCTGGTGGACCTGGACACGGGCGGCATGTGTCTGTCCGGAGCGATTAGCTTCGCCATATCGGATAACCCGGAGGCGGGCGCAGTCCCGACGGCCGCCGATCGCATGGGCGACGTCGCTGCTGTGCTCGGACTAGAGGGCGGGTGGTGGGACGCCGCGGCCTGGAACAACGAGGACTCCAGGCGCCCGTCCGAAGTCATCGCAGCCCTCGACGCCGCGGCCGTCGTCGCCCTCCAGGAAGAAGGCATTGAGCCGGAGGACGTGCTTTGAGCCGGCGCGAGTACACCGCCCTCCGCCGCCGGCTCACCAGGCTCCTCCATCTCTCCCAGAGAGCGAGGAGGGAGGAGGAGAGGAGGGTGGGGAAGCGATGACAATCGGCGAGGCGCGCGCGCGCGTGGAGGAAATTCGCGCGAAATCAGGTGACGACGAATGGGCGCACTCGGCAGAGGACGAGATGTACCTCGCGATCCTGCGCCAGCTCGTCGAGGCGAAGACGGCACAGGAGGCCAACGACGCTGCGCTCGTGGCCGCAATCGCCCTTGAAACGCAGGACATCGACTTCCAGAGGTGGTGCGCATGAAGCCCATCTTCATCAAGCCTGCCGTCGAGACGCTCTCCTGGCCTGTCCTCAGAGCGCGCCACCACAGGCGCCATAAGCTCCGAGAGTTCGGCTGGTGGGCTGCCGCCATCGTGTTCCCTGCTGTTGGGACGTTTGCGACGCTTTGGGCGTTGCTGGGGCGACTGCCGTGAGCGTCTCCGTATTCGACGCGGGACGCGATGGACCGCCATGCCCGAAGTGCCAGACGACTCTGAGTACGCCCATCTCGCGCGTCACCGGCGTCGAGCGATGGGACGGGCCAGCCGACGCGACCATCTGGTGCCCGGCTTGCGGCAATGGCTGGGTCGGCACTGTCGATGAAGTCATGCAGGCCGTGACGTCGTGGAACGCGTACGAGAACGAGCAGAGCCCGGTGAGGGCTGAGGCCGTTCGTCACTGGCTGGATCGCGAGCGCACCAAGCTCCCCGGCCTCACCCATGCCGAAGTCCAGCTGATCGAGCGGCTGATATCCGACCTGGAGGCGTCGTGAGCAAGCTGCACTGCTGGGCTGACCGCGGAGAGTGCGATGAGGAGTGGAGATGGAACGTCTACCTCGTCGACGAATCCGAGCCGGGGCAAACGTGCTTTCTCGAAGCCGGTCACGAAGGTCCCCATCGGTGGACGAGCGACAGTGACATCGTCGTCTCATTCCCCAGCGCCCCATCCCGAAAGAAGGCGCGGGCGTGAAGCCGGTGTGGGACCTCCGCTGCGGCGACTGCCTGGACCCGGTTACGGGGCTGGCGAGCCTCGGGGACAAGTCGGTGGACCATGTGATCACGGACCCGCCGTACGAGGCCGAGGCGCACACGCTGCAGCGGCGGGTTAAGCGCGGCGCCGAAGGCGGCGTCCTGTCGCCAGAGCCGCTCGACTTCGTTCCAATCACATCGGACATTCGCGCGGCTGCAGCCAGAGAGGCCTGTCGCATAGCACGCTCGTGGCTGATTGCCTTTTGCCAGGCCGAGGCGGTGGCGGCATGGCGGGACAATTTCGAGGCCGCTGGCGCGAAATGGCGGCGTCCCATGGTGTGGATCAAGCCGGACGGGCAACCGTGCCTAGCTGGCGATCGGCCAGGCATCGGGTACGAGTCCATGGCTGCAGCCTGGGCTGGAGATGGGCGGTCGAAGTGGAACGGCGGCGGCCGTGTTGGGGTGTACCGCTTCAACAAGAGCACCTCGGATCCGAACGAGCACCCAACCCAGAAGCCGCTCGCGCTCATGGAGAAGTTGATCCGCGACTTCACCGACCCCGGCGATCTCATCCTCGATCCCTTCGCTGGCTCTGGAACCACCGGAGTCGCCGCCATCCGTCTCGGTCGCCGCTTCATCGGCTGGGAGAAAGATCCCAAGTACCACTCCATCGCCATCAAGCGCCTCACTGCTGCGAAGGAGCAGCTCGAGCTATGCGCCTAGGTCGGCGGCACCTCGTACGGAAGGGGAGCGCCCGGTGACGTACTCGCAGGAATGCGTCTGCGGGCACCATGAAGACCGTCACCTTCGCGTGTCTGGACTGTGCCGAGGCGCGCGCTGCAAGTGCGCCCGGTTCGTGAACGAGGAATACCTGGATTGGCTCCAGGAGCTCGCACAGGAAGAGTTGCAGCGGATCGAAAGGTGGCGCGCCGAGTTGAACCCAGCGCTCGTACGGCAGAAAGAGGCGGCGTGAGCCCCGAGACCCAGTACGAGCGAGACGTCGCCTTCGTGTTCCTGATGGCGACGCTGTTCCTGCTCCTGGCCAACCTTCCGGTGCCGCGATGACGTGCCAGGACTGCGGCTGCCGGCTCGAGGTGGTTAAGACGATGGTTTTGGAAGCGACGACGCAGAGACTGCGGGAGTGTCGGTGTGGGTCTCGCTTCCTTACAACCGAGGTCGTTACCCGTAGGTTGCCCGTGTTACCGGTAACCGCTGGGCAACCACCAGGTAACAGCTCGCCACAATCTTCTCTTTCTGGGATTGATCCGTCTTCTCCCAAGACTCCGGATCAGACGCGCGCGCGCGTTGAGCCGCCCGATCCGGTCCTGCGAACGTTCCCGGTGGCCGGCAAAGAGTCTCCTCCGTGGGAATTGACGCAGTCGTTCCACGCTAAGTTGACGGCCGCATACCCCGGCGTTGACCACCAGGCCGAATACGCGAAGGTGGACCTTTGGGCCGAGTCGAACCCTCAGAAGCTCAAGACACCGCGGGGGATGAAGGCGTTCCTGATGCGGTGGTTTGAGAAAGCTCAGAACGACGCCGCTCGCCGGTCTCCGTCGAAGCCGGCCCTGTCCGCCGTCCCGCCCTGGAAGCAGGCGGAGCGCGACGAAGAGGCCCGCAAGCGCGACGAGCGCAACCGCGAGGCCGCCGCCCGCGAACGACTCCAGCGCGAGCAACAGGACGCACTCAAGAAAGCGGGGTTCGCATGACGTGGGCGCAGAAAGAGCAGGCCAGGTGCCGGGCGATCTACGAGGCCGCCGTGTCGGCGTGGTACCGGGCGAGGAGCGAAGGGCACCTAGTCGAGGAAACGGACAGCAGGGAGCGCGCCGCCGGCGTCCGCTGGAAGGCGGTTGACCCCGAGGGGAGAACGGCGTTGTCCGCGTTCCAGCTCGCGAAGTCGAACCTGGATCACATCGCGGAGCGCGTTCGCCGCGAGGCCGGTGACGACTCGTGCCGGGTGTGCCCGCGACCGCAGGACAGGCCGGCCGAGTACAGCGACGACAGCCGCCTCCCTCCCGAGCGTGACGACGTCGACGTCATCGCCCAACTCGCGGACTCGAAAGCCTTCTGATGCGGTTGCCCTCATACCGACTGAGCTACGGCCCCGACAAGCCCCGCTTCTTTCTCGTGCTCTGTCTCAAGCACCTCAAGGCCCGTCTGACAGCAGGGGCGTCGGTGCTGGAGAAACGGGCTACCTGGCCTGCAAACGAGCCGTGTAGCGACTGCGCTGCGGCGGAAGGGAAGCTGAGATGACGATTGCGTTGCTGGTTGCCGGCGGAGTTGTCGCGCTGGTCGGGGCCGTCTACCTGCGCATCTGGTGGAACGCCGGACCGTGCGAGGGCCCCGGCTGCAAGGGGCGCGCATGGTTCTGGCACGAGGAAAGCCAGCGCGGAATGTGCGGCGACTGCTGCTGGCTGCACGAGATGGACAGCCTGGACATGGGCCCGCCGCGCGCGGCTAGGAAGGGAGCGCGATGAGCGGCAGGGCGGAGCAACTTGAGGCCGGGCTGGTCGCCATTCGCGACCGCCACGTGAAGACCGGCCCATACAACCAGGACGGCACGACGTGCACGATGTGCCTGCTCTGCGGGGCCAAGGTCAGCAAAGGCGAGACGCACGAGGACGAGCGGTTTAGCTGCACCCAGGCAGCGAAAGTGCTTGCAGCGAGCGCGACGAAAGGGGACGAGGTTTCAGCGCCCGCATTTCACCGCGCACCGGCCGCGGGCAAGGAGCCGGTTTCTACGTGAGCGCATCCGCCGATGCGACTCGCTGGGCAAATCGCGTTACGCGCGGGCTGTGTGGTCGCTGTGGAGAGCCACGGCCGCCTGGATGGCTCAAGACGTCGTGTCCTCCATGTCTGGAGGCGGTCGCCGATCGCTTGCGCAAGGCGCACTGGCGCAAGAAGGGCATCGTGCCGCCTCCTCGAAGGCGCCCGTACCGGCCGATCTCAGTCGCCACCCATGAGACCCCTAAGCAGCGCTACGACAGGCGCCGAGCCGCCGGTGACTGCACGGCATGTGGATCGCCGGCGGGAGGGAAACAGCTCTGCGATCGCCATGTACACCTGCGCAAGATCGCCATGGCGAGACGAGACGGACTAATTGCGGTGGCGCGATGACCTGGCAAGTCAAACTCGACGCCGGCCATAAGGAAATCGGCGAGAACCTCCGCAAGCTCGGCTGGCCCCACCTCGACGTGGCCCGCCATCGTGGCTTGGGCTTCGATTTCTTCACCAAGCACAAGGATGGCTACCCCATCTTGCTCGAGATGAAGAGACCCGGCCCTCCCTCGGCTCGAAAGCTGACCGAGTCAGAGAAGTTCATGCAGCGGCTTTTCCCGGAGTTTTATCGCGTCGCGCAGAGCTGGGACGAGGTGCTGGAGGCGATAGGGCTTACAGCTCCTTGACAATAGATTGGAGTCCCTGACAATGTATTGGAGGCTACATGCCACGCAAGAAGTTGAAGCCAAGGTTTCGGAATCTCACGGCCCTGGTCTCCGCGCTGGCAGAGGGCGCGATCACGAAGGACGAGATCGACCAGTGCCTCGCGGCCGTTCGGATGGGCATCGGCCTGTCGAAGCGTGACAAGGCGCTGGGGCTCGCGCTCGAGGAGACCGGAGACGCGAAGGACGGTCCAGCCTACTGGAACGGCTACCGCCATGGCCTCGTCGCCGGGTACGAGGGCGCGCGCGTCGACTTCGAGGCCGGAACCCCGCTCCGCCCGGCTGGCGATCTCGCCGCGGAGGCGAAGGCCGAAAACGACGGGACGAAGCATTGAGCGTGGCGGCGCATTCCGCTCCCTGGGAAGGACTGCTCGCTGAGGAAGGGCTTGCGCCTCTGGACTTCGCCGACGGCGCCGGCGGGATCAAGGTCGGCAACCGCGGAAGCGGGAAGCTGATCGACTCCAGCCGGGCCATCGCTCGGGCATCCGCGGCAGAGGAGCGGGATCAGCGCCGTGTGTTGCTGACCGGCCGCTACAAGCGAAACGAGCGACGAGTGGTTCAGATGTGGGCCACCGGCCTGTCGACGCGGGTGATCGCCCGCCGAACCGGCATGGGCAGGATGACCGTCTACCGACTCGTCAAGCGAATCTCCCACCGCATCCACGCCATGCCGGAGATGCGCCTGGGAGAGCTCCTGGCCGCCTGCGAGCCGACCACCATCGTACTGGTATTCGCGCTCCTAGAGCGAGCCCTGGAAGCCCCGGCGGCGATCCGAATCGCCATCGGCCGCGCCCGCGCTGTCCCTGCGATCCGTGCCCTGCTGGAACCCGAAGAGATGCGAGATGGCTGATTTGGGAAACCAACCTCCTGTAAAGCGAAAGCGCGGCAACCCTGCGATGGTCAAGGGCGGCCCGTCTCTGAACCCGAGTGGCCGCCCGAAGAAGCTGGTCGAGATCGAAAAGATGCTCGACGCCGAGCACCGCACGGTCGAGAACATGAAAGAGGTATTCGCCCAGCTCCGCGCCCTGGCCACGGAGAACGCGATCACGCGCTGGACGGACAAGGACGGCAACGAGCACGAGTCGAACGAGCAGCCGAACCCGGCGTTCATGAAGATGTACCTCGAGAGGACGCTCGGGCCCGTGCGCGAACTGGCCATCGACCTGGCCGACGCGCCGGACGAGGTGCTACGCTGGGCGGCGGAGCACCTGGCGAACTGATGCTGGTCGAGGCGAAGCTGCACGGCGGCTGGAAGGCGCGGATCGAATTCCGCGGCTTCGACGTCGACAGCCCATGGGAAGTCGAGCGTCCTGCACCGTCGGCAGCCGCGACCGCAGGCTTCGGCAGCACGAAGATTGCCCTGAAGCCTGGAGTTGTCGCCGCGGACGTCTCAGACGACGAACTGCGCATGTTCTTGACGACGTGGCTGGTAGTCCGCATTCAGGAGTGCTCACGCTTGGACGAGCGCGATAGTGGCCCTGACCGGCGCTAAGTTCGCCAGGGCCGCGAAAACCGAGCTGGCCCGGCGGGCGCGCGCGAACCGCCTGACGCCACCGGGCGTGAAGATTCGCGACGTCTGCCATCCGAAGCAGGCAAGCCTCGTCGAGTCACTGGTCCTTGGCCGCGCGCGCAACGTGTCGGTCGGCGCCGGCCGGCAGTCGGGAAAGAGCCACGGCGCCGCTCTGGCGGTGCTACTGGTGGCGGCTGGCGTCCCGGGCGTCAACCTGATCTACGTCGCCAGCACGATCACGACGTGCAAGCGCATGGCGTTTAACCCCGCCGTCGAGCTGAATCGCACGCACGGCCTCGGCGGCGATCCGAAGTACGGCGCCGAATTGTCGATCTCCTTCCCCAACGGCTCGAACATCTACTTCCTCGGCGCGGACAGCGAGAAGACGATCGACCGGCTGCGTGGTGTGCCGAACCTCGTCATGTGCATCATCGACGAGGCGAGCATCTACAAGCCCGCATCGCTCCAGGAGATGATCAAGGCGGTCCGCCCCGGCCTTCGCCCGCGCCGAGGGAAGCTGTGCGTGATGGGGACGGGGTCGAAGCAGGGCAAGCAGGGCACGTGGTACGACATCAAGCAGAATCCCGAGTACGAGCAGCACCGCTTCGACTACGAGGACAACGATCGCGTCCCGTCCTACGGCGAGCGCGAGGCGCTGATCGACGAGGACCTGCGTGCGCAGTTCAAGGAGATCGGGTTGGGGGCGATGACACTCGCGGAAGCCCGGTCTTCGGCTTGGTTCAAGCGCGAGTACAAGGGCGAGGACGTTATCGAGCTGTCCGAGCAGGCATACAAGATCACCGAGGACAACCTCGTCGACATCATCCCCGAGGAGCACGAGCAGTACGCGACCGGCGGCGACATCGGCGTCAAGGCCAGCGATGCCCTGGTGTCGGCCGGGTGGAGCGGCGAGGCGCGCGAGGTGTGGATCGTCGACCAGGAGGAGGCCAGCGGTCAGGACAGCATCGCGTGCGCCGACATGGTGAACAGCCACAACGAGAAGCGTCACCCGATCGTCGTGGCGCTCGACGCCGGCGGTCTCGGCGGGAAGACCATCAAGACCGTGCAGAACCTCTACCCCGACGTTCCGGTGGTCGAGGCCGTCAAGCCGCCGATCGGCATCCAGGTCCGCGCCGTGAACACGCTCGCCGCCCGCGGCCGACTCAAGATCAAGCGCGGCTCCAGGCTCGCCCTGGAGCTCGTCGGCACGACCTGGGTTGACGACATCGTGGGCGGAAAGCTGGACGAGCACGGCGGCCACAGCGACCTGGCGCCCGGTTTGCGCTACCTATGCGTGAAGCTGCTCGCCTTGCTGCCAGGCCTGGAGGAACCAGCGGCGCCCCCTACCGCCGACGAAGTGCGCGCCGCTCGCATCGCCGCGGCCCTGAAGCGCGCCCAGAAACCCCATCCTGACGACGACGAACGCGGGTCAGAGCCGGGTGGGCAGGACTTCGAGCCGGCATCGCCCTGGGATTGACCATGTGACGCCCGTGCCAGGGCGTGGCCAACGACAACCGTGGCAAGCAGCTGTCCGCGCTGCTCCAGATTCTCCGCTCGCACGGCGTCACCAGCTACCAGACGCCAGAGTTGACGCTGATCCTCGGACCGGCGCCGCCCCCGAAGCACGTCACAACGTCGCTGAACGTCAGCCCCGAGGCCCTGGCGGCCGAGCGGCACGGCGAGGACGACCCCGAGGACGAGGAAGGCGACCCGCGCTTCTTCCTGGAGCGCATTCAGCCGCGTCTGCGGCGTAAGGCCGACCCGAACGCGAACGGGCGCACGCAGTGAGCGCGCCCTGGTTCGCCGAGGACTTCGCGACCGGTGCCGGACTGAGCGCCGACGAGCGCCTGGACATGCGCGCGAAGGCCCTGCTCGACGAAGCAGTCGCCATCGACACACAGCAGCAGACCGGCCTCGACATCGAGCAGGACTTCGACCTGATCCGGATGTACGAGCAGCGCCCGGTTACCGACTTCTCGACGAATAGCGGCCTCTTCCTGCAATCGGCGGCGCCGGTGCTGACCGTTGCCGGCCCGGTGCAGATTTCTCCCTGGAACGTGCTGCGCGCCGTCGTCAACACCGCCCACGCCATGCTCGCCCGGTCGAAGGTGCGCGGGCGCTTCCTGACCACGAACGGCACGCAGGACCAGAAGCGGCGCGCGAAGTCGGCGACGCAGTGGCTCGACGGCTGGTCGGCCGAGGCGAAATTGCACGCCCACGCCGGCGCCGCGCTACGTGACGGCGAGGTGTGCCGCTTCGGCTGCCTCACGTACGAGGAGATGGACTACAAGGTCGTACTCGGGCGCGTGCTGCCCGGCGAAATCCGCTTCGACCACGTCTCGGCCCGCAACGGCACCCCGAAGACCATCCATCGCCAGCGGCCGATCTCGAAGTCGCTGCTGCTCTCAAAGTTCGGCAAGGGCAAGCCGACGATCCGCGACGCGATCCTGGCCGCCGACGTCATCCAGACCGACACAGGCGGTAACACCGACCTCGTGCTGTGCCGCGAGGCGTACAGCGTGCCGACGACGAAGGATAGCGAGGACGGATGGCACGGGATCGCCCTCCAGTCGCAGGGTGGAGCGCGCCTGCTCATGGAGCCATGGACGAAGACGTGGCACCCATACACGTTCTTCGTCTGGGAGGCGTTCATGATCGGTTTTGGCGGGGTGTCGCTGGCCGCCTACCTCGAGCCGATGCAGACCGAGCTGAATCACATGCAGTGGGTCAAGCGGAAGGCCCGCAAGCTGATGGGCCGGCCGCACGTCGGCCTGCCCCGCGGCTCGAAGATCATCGCCGAGCAGCTTACGAACGACATCGCCAGCGCCATCGAATTCACGGACAAGCCGCCCGTGCCGTTGGTGTGGCCGTACCTGACGCCGCAGTTCTTCCAGGACGAGAAGAACATCATCTCGAACATGTACAACTTCGCTGGCATTTCGCAGAACGCGAGCGAAGGCGAGAAGGCCCCCGGCGCCGAATCGGGCGTGGCGCAGCGGGAGGCGATGGAGTCGCAAAACCTTCGCCTCCAGCGGCAGACGCAAGTGTCGTGGGAGGACCCGCACGTCGAGATTTTCAATCGCGTCGTCGAGATGGCTGCCGACATCGTCAAGGACGGCCATCCGTACGAGGTAGAGGCTGAAACGCGCGAGGGCGTCGAGGTGTTGGACTTCGCGAAGGTCATCAACGACCTGAAGCGCAAGAAGGTCACGATCTACCCGACCGGCTTCCTGCCGCTCACGCCCGCCGCGCGCCTCGACTTCATCCTGAAGATGCTGGAATCACAGCTATGGGACGTGGACCGCGCCCGGGCCGCGATGAGCGACCTCGACGTGGACAGCGAGGACACGCTGGAGAACAGCATTCAGCGCATGTTCTCGACCGCGTTCGAGACGATGCTCTACGACGGCAAGCCAGAGCACCCCGACGAGCTCGCGGTCGCGAACTACGATCTCGCCCTGAAGACCGCCACGGTGTATCTGGCCATGGCGAAGGTCGAGAAGATCAAGCCGCGCAACGTCTCGCTCGCCCGCCGGTATATCGACGAGCTGAAGGAGCTGAAGAAGCGCGCCGGTGGCGGCCCGGGAACGCCTCCCCAGCCCGGACAGCAGCAGCCCGCGCCGCAGCAGGGCGCGCCCGCCGCAATGCCGCCCGGAAACGACGCGCTCCAGGCTATCCAGCAGGGCCAGGTTCCACCGCCGATGCCGTCGTAGTAGCGCGCAAGCGTGACAGTCGTGCCAGGGCGTGAGCACGACAGTCGAGGTTCCGCAGCCCGCCGTCGAAACCGCTGACCCGTCGATCGACGAGATCGTCGCGTCGGCATTGGCGCAGGCGGCGGCGAACGGCACCGCAGTCGTTGCTGACGAACCGACGCAGGGAGCCCCAGGGGCAGACGGCGCTCATACCGCCGACACAGCGGGTGCAACTCCCGCCCCTGCAACCGACGGTGCGTCATCGGGGGAGCCGGCAACCGACGATCAGCCGAAGCCCGATGACATCACCGCCGCGCGCGTTCGCAAAATGCGCGAGGACATCGAGGCGCGCGAAGCGGCGCTGACCGAGCGCGAGCGCCAGGGCATCGGCGCGGTACTGGCCGAGCTACTGCGCGCCCCGAAGGCGTGGTTCGCGAAGCACGGCGGCGGCCGGACCCTCGATGACCTGATCGACGCGTCGATCGCCGAGGGCAAGGGCCAGCCCGTCGAGGACAAGCCCGACGACCGCCTGGACGCGATCGAGCGCCGACTGCTGGAGCGCGAGCAGGCCGAGACGGCGGCGCGTAATCAGGCCGCCATCGACGCGAAGGTCGCCGAGATCAAGACGGCCATCAAGGGGAACGCGAAGTTCCCGCTGCTGAACGAGGCCGACAAGGGCCAGGACGTGATCGACCTCATGGTCGAGTACCACTCGATCCACGGCAAGCCGATCTCGTGGGACCGCGCCGCGGCGCTGGTCGAAGCCGACCTGAAGGCGATCGCCGAGAAGACGGCGAAGAAGCTGGGGTGGGCGCCGCCGGCCGCGAAGCCGACGCCCGCCGCGCCCGCGCCGCGCCCGGGGACCGTGTCCCTGAGCGGAGACCAGCGCCAGGCCGCGCCCACCGACGAGGCGCTGCCCGAGGACCCCGACACGCTGATGAAGTTTCTGGTCGCGCAGGCCGAGGCCGGCGCGCGCAAGACCGCCTGAACGCACAAGGAGCTGAGACATGGCTGGCGCCGCAATCGACAAGACGACCGTCCAAGGGATCCTCAGGACCTACTTCTCGAACAAGACGATCCAGAATTCGATCGCGGCCAAGAAGGGCGCGGTCTGGAAGGACATGCCGTCCAAGACCGACGGCGGCGGCAAAAAGTGCGAGTTCACCCAGGTCCTGAAGGACGTCTTCACCGTCTCGCAGGACTTCGCCGTGGCTCAGGGCCTCGCCCAGAACAGCACGGTCTCCCCCGGCCTGCCGTTCGCGCTGACGTGGCAGGAGATCAACGCCCCGATCCGCGTCTCCGCCAAGGCGAGGGCCCTGTCGCAGACCGACAAGGTTGCGTTCCTGAACGCCGTCGCCTTCGCCAGCGCGTCGGCGATGCGGATGGCGCACCACATGCTATCCGTCCGCGCGCTGGCGTCGGGCTGGGGTGAGCTGTCGGCCACCGGGATCACCTACACGAACGGCAACGCGTTTTTCGACGTGTCGAACGGCGCGATCAACCATTTCGTCGAGGGCATGCCGCTGGTCGCATCGCTGTCGCTGCACTCCGACGCGCTCCGCTCGGCCACCGCCGCGACGGTCACGGCCGTCGATTACGGCACCAACCGCGTCACCACTGGCGTCGCGAGCCTCTCCGGCACGCTGTCATGGGCGAACGGCGACTTCGTCTTCGTCAACGGCGACCGCGACAACACGGGCGGCGGCGCCGCGGTGCGCCTGTGCGCCGTCGGGCTGCGGACGTGGCTTCCTGAGGTTCGCCCGGTCACGGACACGGGCATCAGCACCGTCGAGGGGACGCTGCGCACCGGCAACAGCCGCGCGTTCGGCAACTTCGTCGACGGGACGAACAAGGACGACATCGACGCCTGTGAGGAGCTGGTCGGGGCGTGCGTCGTCATCGGCAACGCGACCGACCTGAAGCTCTATATCTCGCACAAGCGCTGGATTTCGATGTCGCAGTCGCTCGGCAGCGACCGCCGGTTCGCCTCGAGCGAGAGCGGCGAGGGCGGCTTCCTGAAACTGTCCGTCAACGCGATGGAGTTGAAGGTCGCCATCGTCGTGGACCGCAACTGCGAGGACGACGTCGGATACGCGCTCCAGAAGGGCGCCTACGACAACGTCGGCGCCGGCGAGACGCCGCACATTCAGATGGACGGCGACGGCCAGTGGGTCCGCGTCTCCGACGACAACAGCTCGGAGATGCGCATCTACGCGGTCCACGCCTTCCGCCTGCTCGACCCCGCGAGCTGCGGCGTCGTGAAGTTCGGCGCCCTCACGTAAGGAGCTGTCCATGGCGACGCGTTCCCTCCGACAGATGCAGTGCCTTCGCCCCCGGGAGCTCGTTCTCTCGGGGGTGGTGACGATCACCGCGGCCGGCGCCATCTCGACGCAGGGCCAGATGGATGCCAACGGCGTCGTCGCCAACGGCGCGAAGAACACCGGCGCCACCGTGGCGAAGACCGGCGGCAAGAGCGGTCGCTACGGCGTCACCTTCGACCGGAAGTATCGGCACGTGAAGCACATCGGGGCGACCATGATCGGTCCCGATGACGCCGCGTTCCCGACCACGACCGGCGTGGCGCCGCGGTGCCGCCTCTTCGCCGACACGAGCGGCTTCTCGGTGCAGTTCATCCGCGAGGACACGCAGGCCGACGCCGACCCGGCGAGCGGCACGAAGTTCACCTGGATCGCCATCGTTTCGCTGAGCTGACCATGATGCCGTACGGCAAATCGCTCGCCCGCAAAGCGCCGCCGCCCGACGCGCTCGACATCTCGGTCGAGCCGGACGAGGACGAAAAGGGCGGGCCGCCCGACGAGGACGCGGACGACGCGGCCGAGATGTCGGCGTGGGAGGACTTCGCCCGGGCGGCCGGTATCAAGGCCACGCCCGCGGCCTACGACGCACTGAAGGAGCTGATCCGCATCTGCTCGAGGAAGTAGCGCCGTGGCCACGACCACCGAGCAGCTACTCGCCAGCGCGACAGAAGGCGCCGACCTCACGAACGTTGCCGACTACGTCACCGATCCGACGTGGCTGGGATGGCTGAACGACGGGGTGAAGGAACTACACCGCTTCGTCACCAACAAGTTCAAGGCGACGTTCTTCCGGCAGTACGACTTCACGCTGGCCGCGGGGCAGTCCCAGGTGACGCTGCCGTCGAACTTCTGGCGGCTCAAGGGACTGGACATCAACGCCGGCACGCCGCGGCGCCGGGCGGTGCTGCCGTTCAACTTCGGCGAGCGCAACCGCATCCGCACCGACTACCTGCGCGACTTCGGTCCGATCACGTTCGACCCGGACCGCTTCTACAACGTCATCGGCTCGTCGCTGCTGAAGATTCAGCCAGAGGAGACAGCGGCCGGCGCGTACCGCCTCTACTACGTGCCGAAGCCGAAGCCCCTGGCCTTCGTGCGCACCATCGTGCGGGACGTGGGGAACGACAATGTCAACGCCTTCGCGCCGTCGGTCAGGGGTATGTCGTTCACGAACGGGCTCTTCGGCCTGGACGACATCGGCAACATCGTGACGATCGCTGGATCGGGAGCGCCGGCCACGAACAACGGGCCCTATGTCATCACCGCCGACGATGGGCCGACGTTCGTGAACACCGACCGCGACCTGACCGCCGTGACGGAGTTCTTCGGCGTCGGCGTCACGGCGACGGTGACTTACACGCTCGATGCAGAGCTGGAGCCGTATAGCGAATACGTATGGTTGTGCGCGGCGATCAAGTCGCTGGTCAAGGAGGAGAGCTTCCAACAGGCGAAGTTTCTGGCGGACCAGCGCAACCTCATCCGCGATGACCTGACCGAAGCGCTGGAGACGGATCAGGGCGGACCGAAGACCATCATCGACACCGACGACGACGGGGGTTGGGGATGACGCCCTTCGACTTCCAGGACAGCGAGATCGGCGACGGAATGCTTGGGCGTGTGTTCGACCGGCTGCGCGACGCCCTGCGCTCACTGGCGAACGCGGTGACGAACGATCGGTTGATCCGCGTGACGTTCACGGCGGGTACTACCGACACGGCCGTGCGGCATGCCCTCGGCGCGCCGGTACGCACATGGGAAATCGTGGATCGCAGCGCGAATGCGGTGGTCTGGCAGTCGTCGACGGTGAACAACAGCCCGCGAGACGCTCTAATCTTGCAGGCATCCGCGCCGGTGACGGTGCTGGTTCGGGTGAGCTGATGCCCGAGCCAGTCTTCGTCCCGCTGGCGGCCGGGCTCCAGACAGAGCTCGCCGACCAGCTGGTGCAGCCGGGCGCCACGCTGGTGCTCGAGAACTGCGTATCGAACCAGACGGGGAAGACCGAGGTTCGCTTCGGCTCCGACGTGCTGTCGACGTCGACGCAGGCGACGATCCCATCGGGCGGCACGCTGCCGGCGGTCTGGCAGCTGGCGACCCTCGACGGCGTGCTGGTCCGGTTCAACAAGGACCCGATCTCCCTGCACATGTGGGCACGCCCCGAAAACGCCTGGGTGCAACCGACGAACGACGGGGGGCTGGAGAGCTTCCGCAAGGGGCCGATCAAGCTCGACGTCTCGCCGGTGTTCAGCGGCACCGCGCAGGTCAGCGATCCGACCGTGGCGGTTGGGACGAACGCCATCGTCGAGGTGTTCCGCATCGACACGGGCTTCTTCGGCTCGACTGGCATTCAGACCACGATTCTCGACCGCCTAACCCGCCGTCCGATCTTCACGCAGCGCCGAACCGGCGGCGCGCGCGGCGGACGTGTGGCGATCTCGGGGACGCGCGCGATTGTTGCGTATGAACAAGGCGGCTTTCTCTCGATCGACGCCTTCAACCTGTCGAACGGGTCATTCGTCGGGTCCGTGGCGCTTGGCGCGGTGCTGGCCGGGACGCCGATCGACATCCGCGTCGGCGACCAGACCGGCGCCTCGGGCAACGTCTCGATCCTGTACCGCGAGCCGGGCGGGCAGCTTCGGTGCGCTGTCGTTCTGTCCACGAACATCGCAGTCAATTCGACGTACACGCCGCGCACCGCCGCGGCCGCGGCGGTCACGCCCGACCTGGCGTTTGGCTGGATGCAGGACATCGGTGGGTCGGGGAAATTCTCCATCATGATCGCAGACGGCACGAACGGCCTCCGCGTGCTCTGGAACCTCCCTGCTCCTGCCGCCGGCGTCTCGAACGCGGCGGCGACGCATGTGCTCGATGCCGGCGCCACTGGCTTCCCCAGTAACGCGACGTCAGGTATCCGCAACATCATCGGCACTACGATCACCAGCTCGGCCACGGGCGTCTATCGCGTGCTCTACGACGTGTCTAAGGCGTACGGCGACCCGTTCACGTCGCTTTCGGTCATCAAGATCGCCGTGTGGAACGGCGCCGCCTCGCTGGGGGTCCAGTACCGATCGGTGGGCATCCGATCGAAGTTCTGGCAGGCCGGCAGCAACTTCTTCTTCCTGTCCGCCTTCGACGGCAACGACCAGCGCAGCTACTTCGTGCTCGCGATGTCGAACGACACGGTCACGACCTCGACGACGTTCTCCGCGCCGCTGGCCGTGGCGCTTCCACGGGATGCGGGCGGCCTCACCGAGAGCGTCAGCGCGCCGAGCGACGTGGGCGTGGACAGCGATGGGGCGTTCTACGCGGGCGTGACCGAGCAGACGCGCACGGACCTGATCGCGTCGTCTGGAACGGCGACGGGCGGAGAGGCGCGATTGCTCGGCGCCGACATCGTGCGTGTGCGCCATTCGATCGGGGTCGAGACGGACGTCGGAAGGCCGGCCGAGTTCATCCGGTCGCTGTTCGTTCCGGGCGGCCTGCTGGGGAAGTTCGACGGCGCATGTTTCGATTCAGCATGCCTGCCGTACTATCCGCCCGACCTGGCGTCAATCGCCGCCAGCCAAGCCGGCGGTTCGCTCACTGGGCCCGCGAACTATTTCTATCGCTTCCACTACGAGACTGAGGACAGGAACGGGCGCGTTTGGCGTTCGGCGCCGAGTGCGATCGTGGCTGTCGCGACAACGGGGGTGAATAAGCAGTTTCTGGTCACCGTCGCCACGTTGCGACTCGTCGATCGCGCGCTCGCGAGCGGACTCCAGGGCGCGCGCATCGTGATCTCCCGGTCGCAGGCGAATGCCCCGGCGGCGTTCTTTCAGGTCGCGGTGATACCGAACGACCCGACCAACGACAGCGTTTCATTCACGGACAACGTCGACGACACGTCGCTGGGCGAGGAGCTCTACACGGACGGTGGCGGCCTCGAAAACCAGCTTTTGCCGCCGATCTCGAACTGCGTCGAGTTCCAGGGGCGGCTTGTGTGCTCCGAGTCCGGAACCGGGACGCTGTGGTACTCGCTCGAGGCTGACTTCGACCACGGGCTGATCTTCAACGAGGCACTGACCGTCGATGTCGGCGACCCGGAGGATCCGATCACCGCGCTGGCTGTCTTCGGCGAGCAGCTCGTCGCGTTCAAGAGCGGGAAGATCTACGTCGTGTCCGGGCAGGGTGCCAACGCGCTGGGCCAGGGCGGCAACTACACCTGGCGTCAGGTCGATCCGGGCGTCGGCTGCTCGAACCCGCAGTCGGTCGTGGTCGCCGATGACGGGGTGTGGTTCCGCTCGAGCAGCACCCGGGCTGGTATCCACCGCACGGCGGGGGGAGCCGCAGAGTACGTGGGGACGGGTGTCCACGCCTACGACGCGCAGACGTTCACGGGGGCGGTGGTCATCCGCGACAAGACCGAGATTCGCTTCTACACGTCGCAGGGCACGACGCTGATCTGGAACTGGACCACGCGCGCGTGGGGGACGAACACGGGGCAGCAGTGCCTATCGGCGATCTCGGGCTACGCTGGTTCTTCGGGCGTCGTCTATGCCAGCGCCGTCGACAATTCCGTGCTGGCCGAGTCGTCGACGGTCTTCAAGGAGGGCGCCGCGACATTCGTGGCCCGCATCCGCTCGCCCTGGTACCAGAGCGGCATCGGCGGCTGGCAGCGGATCAAGCGCATGCAGGGCATCGGCTCGATGGACTCGACGCGGAAGCACAAGACGCGCGTCGCGCTCTACAAGAACATGGACGACTCGACGCCGTTCCAGACGCACGACTTCCAGTTTGACGGCACCGAAAAGACGTGGAATTGGGAGTTGCGGCCCGCGCAGCAGAAGACCACCGCCGAGATGATCGAGGTGACGATCCTGCCGTACCAGCCGCCGAGCATCAGCGTGGTGCCAAACAGCCTCGACGCCTACTCGGGCGGAGGGGCCTGGTTGTTCGTGAACGGCAACTTCACCGCCGGTGACATCGGGTTGACGGTCACGATCGCCGGCGCCAATCCGGGGTACTCGGCGACCTACACGATCACCGCCGTGGGCGGCTCCGACACCGTCACCATGACCCCCAACCCGGTCGGCGCGCCCGGGCTCATCAACGCCGCCACGATCACGTTGACGCCAGTCCCGATCTACACGGCCGGCCCGAAGATCCTCGGCGTGTCACTCGTCCCGATGGCCAAGGAGGGCGCGAACAAGCTGCCCGCCAGCCGACGGGTGGACGCGTGACGGCGGTGCATTGGTGACGCCATGGCGACCGTGAATCCAGCAGATCAGACGGGCACAATGGGCGCCCTCGGCATCAGCGACGATGAAGCGAAGCGCCGTCAGGCTCAGACCGGCGTCAGCACCGGCGGTACGGGGTACCAATCGGGCATGGCGCCGCCGCCCGGGTCGCAGCCTACGGGCTATGCTGCGCCCACGGGCGGCCCGAAGGACTACTCGCAGAATCCGGCCCTGGCGCCGTTCACGGACGCGCAGCGCGGCACGAACCCGAATAGGGGATGGGGCGTGCCGAACGGTGCAAACGACACCACGACGCGCACCAGCAATCTGACGCTGGGCCAGGTGGCGCCGAGCACCGGACAGTCGGGTCAGACCGGCTACAACCCGTCCCGGGGCGGCGGAACGAACTATGGCAGCACCGCGACGCAGGGGGCCTCCCCTGCCTCCGGTGTCAACACGCAGGGCTACAACCCGGGCGGCCCCGTCGTCGGCGGCGTGCTGGGGAAGGTCCCGTACCTCGGCGAGCTGACCTCAACGGCGACCACGAATCTCGCCCCGACGCAGCAGGCGCAGGCGGCCGCGATGGGGCTGTCGGGCAACCTCGAAAACGAGCGATTCAACTACCGTCCCGGCGAGGCTCCGGCGCAGGACCGCGTCCAGCTCGATACCGCGCAGGCCGACCAGACGCGCGCGCGCCAGCAGGCCTCTCTCGATGCTCTGACGGGTGCGGCGAATGGCACCGTTCCGAGCGCGGCGGAGCTCCAGATGGAGGAGCAGGCCGGCCGCAACAACGCCGCCACGCTCGGCATGGCGCGCGCGCTCGGGGGGCGATCCGCAGGCGGCTCCGCCCGGGCCGCGACACTGGCGCAGGGCGAGGCGAACGCCAACACGACCGTGGCTGGGGCCGCGCAGCGCGCCGCGGAGCAGGCGAACGCCCGCAACGCGCTGTCGTCCGCGCTCCAGGGCGTGCGAGGCCAGGACATCGACACGTCGCAGGCGAATGCCAATCTCGGCCAAGCCGCGAACGCGAACAACCTCCAGGCGCAGACGCAAGCGAACCAGCTCGCGGAGCAGCACCGTCAAGAGCTGCTCAAGGCGCAGTTGGAGGCGCTCGGGATCGGACAGAAGGCGGCCGGAGATACCGTCCAGGCGTCGCAGGCCAACACCAACGCCATCAACAAGACGAAGGGGACCTATCAGGACCTGATCATGAGCGCGTTGTAGCTCAGTAGATCACCCAGCGCACGAACGCCCTGAACGCGAAGGCCGCGCCGACCACGCAAGAGAGCCCGATCGCGATGATGAGCGGCCAGTAGAGCAGGCCGGCGACCACCCCAACGGCATTGGCGATCGCCGTGCCGATCGCGTTGCCGACGACGCCAGCAACGTCGCGGCTCGGTGCGGGCTCGTCATGTGGCGGAGCGCGCCTCGCCGGAGCGGCGGTGAATCCGATCTTGTCGAGGAAGTCCATGACCGAAATGGTCGCGCTGCCTGCCGCAACGCGCAAGCTGGGCGGGTGTTCAGGGTGTGACGTTGGTGCATGGGTGACGCCATGCCCACGCCCGATCCGCTGATGGATGAAGACGAGAACGAGGCCGATCGCCGCGCCGTCGCGGACCTGGAGGCGGACGTGCCGCAGTCCGGCAACGGACCCGATCCGGCCGACCTGGAGGACATCAACCCGTCGCCGCCAGCGTCACCGCCGGTGGACCTGACGCCACCCGACGTCGGGGCCGAGGGGCCGACCCAGCAGGTGCCGATCGACATGGCGGGCGCGCCTGCTGCCCCGCCACCCGAGGCGGCGAAGGCCGAGCCGGTCAGCGAGGACATCGCCCGCCGCCAGGGCGAGCAGGATGCCGAGAAGGCGAAGATCGACGCGCAGACCGCGCAGCGGATGGCCGACGAGGCGAAGCTGGCCGACGAGGACGCGCGCCTCGAACGTGCCGACTACCTGGAACGCCGACAGGCCGCCGAAAAGGACCTGAACGACAAGATCGCCCGATATTCGAGCGCCCAGCTCACCGACCCCCGCGCGCGCACCAGCACGAAGTCGAAGCTGTCGGTCATCTTCGGCGGCCTCGGCGCCATGTACCGCGACATTGGCGGGTCGCACGACACGTCAAACCACGCGCTCGACCAGCTTCAGAGGCAGTGGCACGACGACATGGAAATCCAGAAGGCGAACATCGCGGGCCTGCGCGACAACGCGGTCATGGCACGAACGCGGCTCGAGGACGTCGATGCCGGCCGGCGCGAGATGCTGCGCGACGCCGACGCCCGGCTGCTGGCCAAGTACAACCTCGCGATTCGCCAGGGCGAAGCGCAATTGAAGGGCCGCGGCGTGAACCAGGCGGCGATCGACGCGGACGCACGGATCGTGAAGTTGCGGCAGGGCCAGAGGGCGGCGCAACTCCAGGCGCAGAAGGACGCGGACGCGCACGCACTGAACCAGGCCCGGATCAACCGCCTCAACGCGCAGGCGGCACGCGACCAGCGCAAGGGCGCCGGCGGTGGCGGCAAGGGCAGCAAGCAGGCCCTGGCCGAGCGGCGAGCAGCACTCGCCGACAAGCGGGAGGAGCGCGCGGAGGCGGGGCCGGTCATCAAGGAGATGGACGAGTCCCTGAAGGAGTTCCACGCCAAGGGCGGCGTCAAGGAATCGCTGGAGCACAGCGAGCGGTCGCTGGCCGCCGTCGACAAGGACCCCGCGAACCCGACGAACTGGGTCAACCTCGTCGATGCCATGATCCGGTCGAACACCGGCCGCTCGGCGATCCTGTCGCAGTACAAGCTCTACACCGGCAAGGCAGCCGGCTCGATCGATGAGGCCGCCCAACTGTTCCACAAGCTCGCCGACGGCGGCCTGTCCGACACGCAGAAGACGAACCTTCTGTCGGCGGCGAAGACCAGTAACGGCGAGCTGCGCGGCGCTGCGAAGGACGTTTACGACAATTTCCGAGACTACGAAAACGACCCGCGAGTGAAGGCCAATCCGGAGATCAACGAGCACTTCGTCCGCACCGAGCGGAACATGTTCGGCACGCTGCCGGGCTACCAGAAGCCTGCGAAGGCGCAGCCCGCCGCCCCGGCGAAGAAGGCAGCGCCGCCGCCCAGCGCGCAGCAGGACAGCAAGGCCGTGAAATGGGCCAAGGCGCACCTCGACGATCCACGCGCGAAGTCGATCCTGGCCGCCAACGGGGCTCTCTGATGGCCGACGCTGACTTCGACCCCGACGCCTACCTGGTGGCGAAGACCGGCGCCCCCGCCGCAGCGGAAGAAGACGACTTCGACCCGGACGCGTACCTCGCCGCGAAAGGCACGACGCCGCCTGTCGTCGACATGGGCCCCGCCGCCCGCCGCGCGCGCGCTGGGATGGCTCCGGGCGAGCGCGAGACACCCGACGAAGGCGCCGGACCGATCGCGCAGCACAACGTGCTCGGCGGCCCCGGAACGCCGTCGTCAGGCCTCGGGCGCGGCTACTTCACCCCGCGGCAGGCGCCCGATCCAGATGCGCCAGCGGCGAACGACTCGCCCCGATCCCGCCCGCTCCCCGGCGGTGGGACTCGCGTCGCCTCCGGTCTCCCGCTCGGCGAGATGCAGGATCCTCTGGTCCAGATGGGCACCGCGGCCGCGCTGGGAATGGCTGCCGGCGCTGGCGCGGGCGGGGCGGCTCGCGCGCTGGGCGCAGGCCGGACAGCCGCCGGGCTTACGTCGGCAGCGACCGAGGGGGCCGTGTCCAACAAGGCGATGGGCGGCGATGCCGCGACCGGCGCCGCGCTGGGCGTGCTGCCGATTGTCGTCCCGCCGATCGCCCGGGCGGTGGGACGGACGGCGCGCGCGGCCGCCAGCAAGGTGGCAGGCACGTTCGCGCCGAACGCCGAGAAGGCGATCCAGAACGCGAAAGGGTGGGTCGCCAAAGACATCGCCGGTGACATCAGGGGCGCCTCGACGGCGACGGCGCGCAAGCAGCTGGCGGACGACGCAGAGAATGTCTCGACGCTGGTGCTCCGCGATCGCGACCTCGACGACGCGATCAACGCCGCGCGCTCCGGTGACGCCGGGAAGGTGCAGGCCGCTAAGACGATCGTCGGCGATCGGCTGAAGGAGATCGGACAGCAGCGGCTCGCGCCGAAGTGGGCCGAGGCGGACAAGGCGCTGGGCGGCGGGGTGCGATCGGGCGATCTCGTCGACTTCCTGGCCGAACGCAGCGACCAGCTTCGCGCGACCGGCGTTCCCTCGCATGTCGCCGAGGCTGACGCGCTCGACGGCATCGCATCGAACCTGAAGAAGGCCAAGAATTGGGGCGGCGGTACGCGCTTCGATCCGACGGTGAAGGTGCAGGGCGGAGCGCTCGATGGCATGGAGACGGGACGCGCGATCGAACTGCTCGAGAAGCAGAAGACCGGCCCGACCGCATCCGTCCTGAACGACGAGATCAAGCGGCTGCGCGCCGGTGCCACCGTCGAAGGTTTCAACCCCGACACCATCGTGCCGGCCAATCAGGTTCAGAAGTTGTGGTCGGACGTCGCCGGTAACGCCTACAAGTCTTTCGGCGGGATCAACGGCACGGCGGCGTTCGAGAAGAAGCTCGACGTCGCATCGCACATCCGCGATTTCCGCGACGAGGTACTGGCCGACGTTGCGCACCGCGATCCGCGCGTGGCCGGTGAGCTGCGCGATGCTAACCGCGACTTCTCGGCCCTGAAGCGCGTCGAGAAGGTGCTCGATCAGCGCCTCAATCACGCGAAGGCGAACGCGCAGGGGGCGTCCGTATCGCCGAAACTGAAGAAGGCGGTCAAGGAGATCAAGCACAGCCCGATGGGGTTCGCGGTCGGCCACACCGGCGAAGTCGCGATCGCCGCGAAACGCGGCTTCGATCGCTGGGCGGCCCGGCACGCCCTCGACGCGCAGCAAGCTGTGGCCGCACAGAAGATCTTCGCCACGCCCGGGCCGAAGGGGCCGGTCGTTCGTGAGGCGGTGGCCGCCGGTCTGCCGGCCGCGATCGCGATCTCCGCCGCGCAGGCATCGCAGGAGACGCAGTAATGCCGCTCGATCCGCTGCATGCCGAGATGATGGTGGGGGTTCTCGGCCTCGACCGCATCATGCGCGGGAACGCCAGCTTCACCATGCAGGCGCAGGAAGACGCCGTGTCGTTCCCGAAGCGCGCCCGCGCGCTGCTGCTCCGCGCTCTCGCCGCCAGAGAAGCGGAACCACCCGAGGAGCCCGACTTCGACTACGAGGAGGCGCGGAAGCTGCTCGAGGCCGACGACGATGCGGTGGAGGCGCGCCACAACGCGCTCTACGCCGAGTTGCCCGACGATATCCAGGACGACGTCGAGGCAGCGGCTACGCACGTGATCGGCTACCTCCAGGCGCAGCTGCCCCGGAAGGTGATCCGCACCACCGCACGCGAGGAGATCGCCCCACCCGAGCCATTCGCGCTCGACCGCTTTGCCCGGCAGTGGCGCGTCGCCGTCGATCCGATGTCGGCGCTGCGCGCGATGGCCGAGGGATCGCTGGACATGGTCATGGTGGCGGCGCTGGAAGAGGCGTACCCGGAGATTTACAAGCTCGTCGCGACGCCCGGCGGTCTGCTCGACGACGCGCTGGCGGCGATGAAGATGCGACGCGGAGATCGTTGGGACGTCGACGACGACGTGGACCGCCAGGTGAAGATCCTGATCGGCGCCGACCCCATCGACTTCGAGCTCGCGAACGACATGGCAGCCGCCCGGCCGACCGTCCCCGCGCCGCAGCCGCGCGCGAAGTCGCGCCCCGGTTCAGCGGGGGCCATAGACGAGCTGCTCCCCGGGCAGAAGCAATCCTGAGCGCGTGACAGCCGTGCATGGGTAGCAGCGGGGTACACCCCGCGAATCCGCACACGGAGCGTCATGGCGATCGACCGAGTCTCAAAGCCCAGGTACCTCGTAGGCCAGTCGGCCGCGGCGACGTTCCAGGGCCCATGGCTGAATGTCAACGGCCTCGACAACCTTTCGTGGCACTGCCAGTGGAGCGGCGCCCTGACCGCGACGATCACCGTCGAGGGCAGCAATGCCGAGACGGTACAGGACTCGTCGACCAGGCAGGACTCGCCGAGCACGCGCCTCGCGCCGCGCACGATCGGAACGTCGACGACGAACCCGGCCGGCTCCGCGGGCGGGACGATCTTCACGCTGACGAGCGTGGCGGTGAAGTGGGCGCGGCTCGTCGTCACCATCACCGGCGCGGCAGGCACCTTCGATGCCGGGTTCATGGGGAAGGGCGTCTGATGCCGATCAACCGAGGACCCTCGAACAAGGCCCGCTCGGAGAACATCCGCACGGAGATCGCCGCCGGCAAGCCGGTCAAGCAGGCGGCCGCGATCGGCTACTCGGAGCAGCGCCGCGCGCGCCAACGCGGCGAGATGGCGGCGCTCGGCGTGAAAGGGAAGAACTGATGGCCCTCATCTTGGACGAACGAGAGACGCCGACGATCCCGCCGGCGAACAAGCGGGAGATCTTCGTCGATCCCGCCGATGGCCAGGTGAAGCAGCTGAAGTCCGACGGCACCAAGACTGCCATCGGCGGCGGCACCTGCCAGGACGACGCCGCGCTGACCTGGCTTTCGACGATCGCCGACTTCGTCGCCGCGAGGAACGCGAGCCTCACGCGGGTCATGTTCAGGTCGACCTGCAACGCGCTGAATGGCGAGGTTGAGGTGGGGGCGCCGAACACCGGCACGGCCGGTCTGGCCAGGATCGCGGGCTCCAACTTCCTCAAGCTTCGTACGTCGAGCGGCACCGCGGCCAACTCCTTCGCATATCTGCGGTCTCGCAGCATTGCTGTTGCCGGTCAGCCCAGCACGTTTGCCCCGTTGGTTGCAAACGTTCGCACGACGCCGTTTGCGGTGGCGATGCGCGGGATTGTCCGGGCGGTGAACAACACTTGCCAGCTCATCATGTGCAACATGACCGATGAGGTGGCGACGGATTGCTGGCTCGGTGTCGACGGGGCCACGAGCCAGCTAAGCTTCAGCCTGAAGATCGGCGCGGGCGCAGCTGTCAACACCGGCATTCCGATCGGAACCCTCGGCATCACCGAGCACGACCTAATCATCATCTCCGACGGCACGACGCTGTCGGCGTACATCGACCTGGCCCCCGTCGCCGTCGCATCGGGTCTGTCCAGCGGGGCTGCGAACACCGCGGGGCACACGAACAGCTACGCCATCAACGGCGCCACGACCACCGTTGTGTCCCACGAGGTTCTCCAGTGGGCCGCAGTCGGAGTCTAGGTGTGCGCAGGCCTGCCAGCTGTTCTCGTCGGTGACGATTTGAACAACGTCATCGACATTCAGGCCGCGCCTTACAACGCCGACCGGACTGGGATAGTCGATGCGGCGCCGATCATCCGAGCCGCCAACCAGGCGGGCGGGGTTGCGTGGCTGGGCAATGGGACGTTTCGGATCAAGTCGACGATCTCCCCGCAGACGAACACCGCCATCATCGGGCAAGGCGCGACGATTCTGATCGACGACTCCGGCGGGAACATCGGCGACGCGTTCCTGCTCGACGCCGTCCGGAATGTGAAGCTGTCGGGGTTCACGATCGACGCGGTCTCGCCGCGGTCGGCGGGCGCTCACGTTCGAGTGAAGGGCGGGGACCCGTCGTTCAAGCTCGGGTCATTCGCGATCTCCCGCGCCCAGCACGTCATCGACGTGGATTGCAACAACTTCTTCGACGGCGTTGTGGTCGAGGACAAGAGCGCGACGAACGGCGCGTGGGGCGTGTCGATCGGCGGCACTGCCGACCGCTTCAATTTCTTCACCAACGGCGCAACGGGCCGGTTCCCAGTTGACATCAACACCCCTCACGGCGCTTCGATCCTGCTCAACTACCTCTGGCCGGTCGGCAACGCGACCCCGGCCAACGGGCCCGCTGGGATTCGCATTCGTGGCTCTGGCGACACGACGCTGATCGGAGTCAGGACGTGGGGGACGCAGCAGGGGCTGATCGTTGACCCGCAGGTGAACGGAGCAGAGTCGGTCATGGCCATCGATGCCAGCGGGTGCTACTTCGATTTCGCGAATGCGGAATGTTTCCGCTTCAACCCGATCGCGGGTTTGACCATCCCAATCGTTGCAAACTTCGTCAAGACCTGGTTTGCGTCTTCTTTGACAACCCACGACGTTCGCGGATCGAACGGCACCGGGCACAGGGTCAATTTTGGGCAGTGTTCGTTCCTCAATGCCGCTGCGTTCGGCCTTCGCGGCGATACGGGCTGCGACGCCACGACGTTCGGCAACAACAACTGCAACTTCGGTCCGCCGCTCGTGAATGCCAGCGGTGGCGCGAGCTACGTCTGATGGACAACCGCACCCTGGTCGCATTCGGGATGCTGCTGGCGCTGGTCGCCTTCGCGCTCCAAAAGCATGCCGTCGACGGGAACGCCGTCGAGAAGATCGTGATCTTCCTGTCCGGCTCCGTCTCGGGTGTCATGACCCAACGGCAGCCGAACGACATGCCCAAGCCAGCGGCCCGCGCCGCCGCCGTCGCCCTGCTCATCATCGGCGCCGCCCTCTTCCTGCACGGCTGCGCGACCACCGAGCCGTACACCGGCCCCGTTGGCCCTCCCGAGCTCACCGGGACAGAGTGGGTCTGGCCCCACGGCATTGACGGCAGGCTGCGACGGGAGACCGTCCTGCACGTCGCCAATCGCACGGAGAGGCCCCTGGACGGGGTTTTGGAATGCGACCCCCCGGGGCACGGAAGTAGGGCCAGGAATTGGCCCGGGACGCGTCTTACGCTCCACATCCCCCCGATGACGATCCAGCACGTGTTGTTGGACCCGCACGACCACCTTTGCTCGCTACTCCCGATTGACGGCGATGGACAACGATGAACCAACAAGCGACCTCGACATCGAGCGAGCCGTGTTCCGAGAATGCAAAAGTGCGCTTGAGGCTTTGGCGGATGCGTTCGGCCGAGCTGCTGAGCGACCTGGCGGCCTTTCTCCCGACGAGCTCACGGCCCTCAGAGGCCTGTCACGCAGAACTGCGATCCTCATCGCCTCAGTTGCGTTCCCTATCCCCGGTACCGCTGAGGACAGACATGGCCGATGAAGACACCGCCAGATGAGCCGCTCGGCGACCACTTCCCCGAAGAGGAGCCCACGCGCGTCGACCTCATCCCAACGGGTGAAACTACCCCCGTGGTTCTGCCAGTGTGTCCTGATTGCGGTGGCTCAGTTCTCACAGACGACTTCGACCTCCCAAGCCTCGCCGGATTCCCCAGCGACCGATGCGTCAGGGGAATGTTTGGGAGGTGGTGGAGTTGCGCGCGGCTGAAGAGGGCTGTTTTCTACTGGGGCTAGCGCATCACACGTCCGGGAGTAGATCGAAATCGTCCACCGATGGAATCCAGGGCTCAGGCTTTGAGCGAGAGGTGACCAGCTCCAGGGCTGATAGCGGGGCGCCTGACGCATCCCGCATCTCTCCCACCATGCGGCCGTAGGCGGGGGCGGGCTTGGATGGCTGGATTGTCAACGTCTTCTCCACGCGCTCCACGTAGTCCTGCGCCAGTTTCTTCCAGTACGCCGCATCGTCCGTTACCCCGTCTCCGACGGGGGCGGGGCGGGCAGGCGTCGTGTCGAATGTGCAGTTGATGAATTCAGCGGCAGGGGCAGGGCGAGGGAAGTCACGAACGCCGGCATCCCAGGCGGATGCCCATTCGTTTGACTCGCGCTCATCTTTATTCCAGCAGGCGAAATGCATGTAGTAGCCCTCTTCGCGCGTGTCCCCACATCGCAGGCAGCGAGCCGGTGCCCCTGTTGGTCGCGCCTCCATCCCCTTCCCCTCCCCAGGGGTCGGGGTGGGGCCGCCGAGGTAGACCGCGATTCCATGCTGGAAGCTCGCCAGCGGCGCCCATGAGCCGCCGTCGAAGTGGGCGCAACCATCGCCATGGGTCACTCGCTTGCACTCTCCCGGTCCATGGACCGACCGGACGATCAGTTCGTCGCTGCCACGAAATGACCAGCGCTGGCCAACCTCTACGCTCTTCGGTTTATCGCTCATCTCTCGTCCTCCTTAGTGGTCTGGGGGTGGGCGGGCGCCGTCTCGTAGCCGACGATCTCCTTACACGCTCGGCAGATGAGGCACCAGATTCGCTTTCGAAGCCCGAACCAACTGAAGCGCACGACCTGTCCCCGCAAGAACGGCTCGAAAGGCTCGTGGCACTTCGGGCAGAACAGAAACGGCGTGGGCTTCCCCTCTAGCAGCAGCGCTTCAATTGGCATACGGTCCCCCCATGCCTCCCCGATACTCCGACGCCATCGAAGAAGCCCGAAGGCGGAGAGAGTGGCTGGAGCAGATGCAGGCGAAGCTCCGAAAAGAGGCCGATGACCTCGACGCCGTCATCGCCAGCGTGACGGCCGAAGAGCAGATGCTGGCGAGGCTGGAAGACGAAGAGAGCACGGCGGCCTTGACTCCTGAACACAGACATAACACACTGGACCCCGTGCACCCAGCAATTTCGTCAAACGCGCTCCGCTCCCAAGCCCGGATGGCCGACGACGTGAAGGAACACCGACTCGTCGCCGCCATGGCCAAGAAGGGGCTGACGTACATCGACATCGCAGAGCACCTGGAAAAGAAGCTGGGGCGCAAGTTCCCCCGCTCGACGGTCCAGAGCTGGGCGAAGGGCAAGGACGATCCGAGCCGTCGGGGCATCCCCGCTGACGCCGCCAACGAGCTACGTGCGTGGCTCGGCGTTCCCCTGTCCGCCTGGGCCCGCGTCATCCCCGGTTAATTGACGCGATGTGCACTGATTTGCATAGCTGTGTCGTTTGTGTGTTGAGTCTGTGGTGAGTCTGCCGTAGATTAGTCTCATGAACACGACGACAAAGACCCGGCACTCGGAAAGCTGCTGCAAGGCGTTCGCGAAGCTCGACCCCACGTGCCCGCGCTGCCAGGAGTTGGCGGCCGGTGCTCCCGCCCGTCGCGGCTGGGGCCCGCCGGTTCGCTCGCTGCTGCACGGGACTGTCGGGGCCGCCCGCCCGTTCGTTCGCGTCTCGGGGGTGCTCTAGTGATCCTCTGGAACGACGACGCGCACGCTGGCGACGTCCGCGTGTCGGCGATGATTCACGACAATGGAACGCACTCCCTGACGTTCCAGCGCTACCCAGGGCTCAGCGAGGTATCGCGCTTCATCGACGTCGGGTTTCACTTCACGGCGGCCGACATCGACGCCGTCGCAGCCCTGCTGGAGCGGATGAAGGGGGCCCGCGAGATCAAGCCCGCGCCGTCCGAGCCGCGGGTCTGCGAGTTCTGCGGCAAGCCGGCGACCGATGAACGGCCCGACCGCGACGGTCGCGTCATGTCCGTGTGCGACTTCTGCGCGGAGGACCACGACCGCGCCGCGAAGCGTGACCGCGAAGAGGCCGCCCGCGAGGCGGCGGTCGACATGGCGCTGTCCGAGTGGAAAGAGAACAGGGGGCGACGCTAATGGCCCTCGGAGACACCTGGGTCCCAAACCCAGACCAGTGGGAGGGGAGCGAGGAGGACTATGACCCCCGCCCCCGCTGCGTGAGGTGTGGGGATGTGGCTCCCCTAGATACGGCGGTCCTGGGGGCGGGAGGGCTGGAGTGTGGGGAGTGCGGGACGGTGTGTGACGACGATGAAAGGAGCGAGTGATGAACCTGAAGACCGTGAAGACCGACAACGAGATCGTTCTGGAGGGCATCAAGGTGGACGTGGAGCGGCAGGACGGCGTGGTGTCGGCCGTGCTGCTGCACGACAAGGCCGGCAACAGTGTCGCGGTCCGGCTCGGCCAGTACAGCCAGTTGTGCGTGCTGGTGCAGGACAAGGGCGAGTCGAAGTCGTGACCCCGAATTGTCCCGAGTGCACGAAGGCAATCGCCCCTGGCGATCTCTTCACCCTCCGTGGCGAGGACCTCTGTCGGTCATGCGCGTGTGAAAGGCTGGCTGGCATAGCTGACGCGTGGGTGTCGCTCGAGTACGCAGGGGCGAGGGCGGAGGACTTGCGATGAACCGCCCTGACATCGTCCGCATGCTCGACGGTCTCTCCGACGATTCCCTCATGAAGCTCATCTCGGAGCTGACCTGGTTGTCTGTCTGCCGTCGGGCCTACAACACTCCCAGCGTTCCCGAGGCCACCCAGATCAAGGCCATCATGCTGGAGAAGGCCAAGGACTACGTAGTCGTGAGGATGATGGGAGAGGCGGAGGACACGGAGCCGGGGGTGAGGACGTGACCTGGGGCTACATCATCGCTGGCATCGTCGGAGCCGCTCTCGCCTTCGCGCTGTCGTGGTTTCGGATGTACCTGCTCCGCTTCCGCCTGCTGGAGGACGACGGCAGTCTGGCGCGCGTTCTCCACGATGAGATGCTGGACGCGCCGCACGACGGGGAGGACTACCGGCATGCGCGGGCTGCGCTGCGCTTCATGGGGAGGTGGCTGTGACCGCCGACGACCTCCGCCGCATCCGGGGCGCGCTGGCTGACGGTCTCGCCGTCCGCCGGGGCTTGGTCATCACGGACGAAATCATTCGGGACCGCGCCGCCAACCTGACCGAGTACATCCGGTCCATCGTGGACGACATCGTTACGGCGGCCCTGAAAGATGCTGCACGTGGGGAGGTTGTAGCGGGGACCATCGAGCCAATCGGAATCGTGAGGGCACCCCGACAGAACCCGGGGGATGCGCCAAAGAACAGCGAAGGAGAATGACCATGGACGTCCGTTCGATGTTCGACAAGCAGTACCTCTACGCCTACGACCTCCAGGGCCGGGACGTCACCGTCACGATCTCCAAGGTCGTTGGCGGGACGCTCGTTGGCCAGGGCGGCAAGAAGAACAAGAAGCCGATCCTCTTCTTCAAGGGCAAGGAAAAGGGCCTCGGCCTCAACATCACGAACGCACGGACGATCGCGTCGATGTATGGCGGCTCGTTCAAGTCGGAGGATTGGATCGGCAAGCGCATCACGCTCTACGCGACCACCACGACGTTCGGTTCGCAGACCGTCGAGTGCATCCGCATCCGGCCGACGATCCCGGGCGCCAAGGTTCAGGACGCGCCGCCCGATCCCCCGCCGGCAGCCGAGGAAGACAAGGGCGACGCGCCGACTGACGCGGAATGGGACGCGGCCGGAGCGTCGTCGTGACGCCGAAAACCTGCGAATTCTGCGGAAAGTCGCCTGCGACCGAGTCGATTCCCGCCGGCTCGGTCATGATGGGGCTCTGCAAGCCTTGCAGCGATCGCTGGTACAAGGGCGATGACGAGGCGGCGAAGCTCCAGCTCCAGACGATCCTGGAGAACGCGGACAAGCCGAGCGAGCCGGACCCCGACGTCCCGATCCGCTTCTCGCGCCTCAAGCTGTTCAGCAAGAGCCCCGCCCACTTCGCCGCCGCGCTGGACGAGGACGCCTCACACCTGGACATCGGCGCCGCCGCTCACTCACTGATCTTGGGCGGACAGCGCGTCGTCGCTTACCCGGGCAAGGTCCGTCGCGGCAAGGAGTTCGACGCCTTCGCGCTGGAGAACGAAGGCGCGCTGATCCTGACCAAGTCGGAGTTCGGCCGCGCCTCGCGCATGGCGACCGCCGTCAAGAACACGCCTGACGCGATGGCCGTGCTGGAGGGCGAGCGCGAAAAGACGCTCTACTGGGACGTCCAGGGCCGGAAGTGTCGCGGCACGCCCGACGTCTTCAACAACGACAAGCGGTTCATCACTGAACTGAAGACGGGCGAGACGAGCGACCCGCGCTTCTTCCCCTTCAAGATGCGCCGCTACTGCTACCACGGGCAGCTTGCCTGGTACTCCGACGGCGCGGTACTCTCCGGATTGAACGACCCGCAAGCCCACTACGTCGTTGCAGTCGAGGCTTCTTACCCTCACGTAGTGACGGTTTTCCGCCTGACGCCGGATACGATCGACAAGGGGCGGCGGGCCGTTCGTCTGTGGTTCGAACGCCTGTTGCAGTGCGAGGCCGCGAAGCAGTGGCCCGGCTACACACAGAGCATCGTCGATCTCGCGCTGCCGGAAGATGAGTTCGAGATGCTGGACGCGGACGAAGTGGCGGCCGCACGACCTGACTGGGCCGACGAGGCCATCGCGTGAGCCTCCTGCATGCGGTGCCCAAGCCAGCCCCGCGGGAGAAGAAGCCGAGAAAGGCGCTGCGACGGACGTGGATGAAGGCCCCGCACTCGAAGTTCTGCGCCTGCTCCAAGTGCGAGCGGAAGCGGAAGCGTCGAGGCGCGGACCCCGCTTACCTGGACATCGTGCGCTCCATGCCGTGCGCCTGCGCCTCTGCTCGTTGCTCCGGTCCCATCCACGCCCACCATGCGATCCACCGGAGCCAGGGAGGCAGGGATGCCGACGCCGTGCCGCTCTGCATGATCCACCACAAGGATTGGCACGAGGGAACGGGGCCGTTTCTGTTCCTGTCGCGGCTGGAGAGGTTCGCGTGGGCGATGCTGAGGATTGCCGAGACCCGGGCGGCGGCGGCTGACAGAGAGAGGAGATGCTGATGAGCGCGCGATGCTGGAGTGCTACCGGGCAGTGCGTGAACCACGGGGCCTGCAACGTGGACGACGGCTGCATGTACAAGGACGACCCGCCGGTCGGCGAAACGATGAGCACCGACCCCAACCCCTGGACTGCGCTGGTGGAGGCGTTGCGGAGAATCGGCCGGACCAAGCGTTGGCCGTGGGGATACGCGCGCGGCAGCGACGAGGTCCTCGATTGGCAATGCCACTCGT
>Ga0207707_10000575_pt1 | contig 37261 bp, 36 predicted proteins | sample KBSC83BmetaG_FD_184336 | JGI IMG/M metagenome (GOLD analysis project Ga0207707, IMG submission 184336) | Corn rhizosphere microbial communities from Kellogg Biological Station, Michigan, USA - KBS C8-3B metaG (SPAdes) (version 2) | ecosystem: Host-associated > Plants > Roots > Rhizosphere ... | reverse complement strand
GGCCTCCCCAATCCCGGCAAGGTATTTCCGACCCTGCACCGCTGTGCCGAACTCGGCCGCGTCCACGTCCACGGCGGCAAGCTTGCCTTCCCCGAACTTCCGCGGTTCTAGCCATGGCCGTGACAGGGTAAGGCAAGGGGGCCCAAATCGTGGGCCCTCTTGATGTCGCGCGGCCTACAGCAAGGCATATTGCGAGCGTTCGCGTTTGGCGAGCAGCGGCAGCGCTTCGCCCGCGATGTAGGTCTTGAAATGCGCGCTTTCCTGATGCGCCTTGAAGGCGGCTTCGTCGCGGAACAGTTCGTAGAACAGGAACTGTGCGGGATTTTCCTTTGCCCTGGAGATCAGGAACAGCTTTGCGCCGGGTTCGCTTTGCGCCTCGGGCAGGAAGCGCGACAGAATATCGGCGATCCGGTCGGCCTGTCCCTCCCTGGCTTCCCATTGCGCGACGACTAGCAGGCCGCCGCCGTTGACGGCCTCGCTGATGGTTCTTTCGTTCATTGCGTATCGATCCATGGTGGTTGCTCCTCACTGCTTGACCTCGGTCATCGCGCGCCAGGTCAGATCGCGATTGACGGGTATAATTCGATATATAGCGAATTGTCTTCGTAAATGCTTCGATAACGGTCGAAGTAAGGGCGTCATCCGCGGCTATGATCCTGGATTCGAGGGGAAGCGCCTGTGGGAGCGGATGGCGTCGCCCTTCGATCCGGTTATGCAACCTGTTCGGGGATGCCCGCGTTGCCGTTCGTCAAGCTCGCCCTTGTACCTGTGAGCCACGCCTTTAGAAGGATGGTCTGGGATCCGGATGGCTGCGACAAACACGGCCATCGCAATATGGCCGTAAGAGAAACGCGAGACGTGGACACCTCCAGAGTACGTGACGCCAAGGATGTCGAGCAGGTGGTGCGCGCGGCGATTGCCAGCGACCAGCCGCTGGAAATCATCGGCCATGGCTCCAAGCGGCTGATCGGCCAGCCGATGGCGACCAATGCGCTGCTCGATCTGTCGGCGCTGAATGCGGTGAAAGCCTATGAACCGAACGAGCTCATCATCACGGTCGAGGCCGGCGCGCCGCTCGCCGACGTGCTGTCGCTGATCGACTCCAAAAATCAGCAGTTCGCATTCGAACCGATCGACACCGCGCCATTGCTGGGCATGCCAGGCGTCGGAACGGTCGGCGGCATGATCGGTGCTGGGCTTGCGGGTCCGCGCCGCATCAAGGCCGGCGGCGCCCGCGACCATTTGCTGGGCGCCCACGCCGTGTCCGGCTTCGGCGACAGTTTCAAAGCCGGTGGCCGGGTGGTGAAGAACGTCACCGGCTATGATCTCTGCAAATTGCTGGCGGGGTCCTGGGGCACGCTCGCGGTCATGACCGAAGTGACGTTAAAGGTGATGCCGAGGCCCGAAAGCGAACGCACGCTGGTGCTGCGGGGGCTCGATGATATCACTGCAAACAAGGCGATGACGGCGGCGCTGGGCTCGCCGTTCGATGTTTCCGGCGCGGCCCACGTGCCGAATTCCGCGTTTCGAGTGGCGGTGGACGCACTTGGTGACCTCGGATCGCCGCGAGAAGCAGTCACCTTGCTGCGGCTGGAGGGCATTACCGCGTCGGCTAGCCATCGCGCGGCCGCGCTCGGCAAGGTTCTCGCGCCGTTCGGGACGGCGCAGATCATCGAAGACGCCGCCTCTATGGCGGTCTGGAGTTCCGTTCGCGACATCAAGCCGTTTGCGGCCGACGGCGCGCTGGGAGCCTGGCCGGTGTGGCGGATCGTTTGTCCGCCGGCCTGCGGCGGTGCGCTCGGCGGGCAACTGGCGCGAGATACCGGGGGCGACGTGATCTACGATTGGGGCGGCGGCCTGATCTGGGCGGCACTGCCGCCCAGGCCCGATGCTCAGGCCGCGCTGGTGCGTGCGCACGTCAACGCGGTCGGCGGCCACGCCATGCTGTTGCGCGCCTCTGAGCAGGTCCGCCGCAATGTCGATGTGTTTCATCCGCAGCAAGGCGGCCTGGCCGCACTGGCCGAACGCGTCCGCCACAGCTTCGACCCGAAAAGCATTCTCAACCGCGGCCGGATGCTGCGAGGTTCCACAGCATGAAAACCGAATTCAGCCTCGCTCAACTCGCCAATCCCGATATCGCGGAAGCCGACAAGATTTTGCGCGCCTGCGTGCATTGCGGGTTCTGTACCGCGACCTGCCCGACCTACGTGCTGCTCGGCGACGAACTCGATAGCCCGCGCGGCAGGATCTATCTGATCAAGGAGATGCTGGAAAAGAACCGGCCGCCGACGCAAGAGGTGGTCAAGCACATCGACCGCTGTCTGTCCTGCCTCGCCTGCATGACCACCTGTCCGTCGGGCGTGAACTACATGCATCTGGTCGATCAGGCGCGGGTCAGGATTGAGAATGAATATACCAGGCCGCTGACCGAGCGGGCGCTGCGAGCGGTGCTGGCCTGGGTACTGCCGCGGCCCGGATTATTCCGTTTGAGCATGATCCTGGCGCGGCTTGGCCGGCCACTGACCGCGTTGCTGCCAAGCCCCAAAACGGCATCGGCGACGCCGACTTTATTACGTCGAATCAAGGCGATGCTGGCGCTGGCGCCGGGCCGCCTGCCGGCGCCGGGACCATCAGGCGGAAGCGTTTTTCCGGCCCTGGGCGAACGGCGAGGGCGTGTCGCATTGCTGCAGGGTTGCGCCCAACAGGTGCTGGCACCGCGCATCAATCAGGCCGCCATCAATCTGTTGACGCGTCACGGCATCGAGGTCGTGCTGGTCAAGGACGAGCAATGTTGCGGCGCGCTGACCCACCACCTCGGACGTGACGGCGACGCTCTGGCGCGGGCGCGCGCCAACATCGCGGTCTGGACTGCGGAAGCCGAGCGGGGCGGCCTCGACGCCATCCTGGTGACGACATCCGGTTGCGGCACGGTGATCAAGGACTACGGCTTCATGCTGCGCGAGGACCGTGATTTCGCTGCCGCTGCGGCGAAGATCTCGGCGCTGGCCAAAGACATCACGGAGTATGTCAGCGGCATCGATCTGCAGCCGCCGCAGCAACACAGCGACATCGTCATCGCCTATCACTCGGCCTGTTCGCTGCAGCACGGACAGAAAATCACGCAAGCCCCGAAAGAATTGCTTTCCAAGAACGGATTCGTGGTGAAAGATGTACCCGAGAGCCATTTGTGTTGCGGTTCGGCGGGGACGTACAACATTCTCCAGCCTGACATTGCGAACCGATTGCGCGATCGAAAGGTCGCCAATATTGCGATGGTCAAGCCGGACATGATTGCTGCGGGCAATATTGGATGCATGGTTCAGATTGCCGGCGGCACGTCAGTTCCTGTGGTGCACACGATTGAGCTTCTCGATTGGGCGACAGGCGGTCCCCGGCCAGGATTGAACTGACCGATTGGCCCCGCGCTTGAGGCGGACGACTTGAAACGCTCGATAGACATTGATCGGCGGCAACAGGAGGATCACGATGGCTAAAGGGAAAAAGAGCAAGAGAAGCAAGAAGGCTAAAAAGGGCAAGAAAAGTGTTGTAACAGCGAAGAAAAAATCCGCGAAGAAATCTTCGAAGAAGTCGGCCAGGAAGTCGGTGAAAAAGGCCAAGAAGTCCGCGAAGAAATCCGCCAAGAAATCGAAGGCGGCAGCCCCGAAGAAGTCAGCCAAGAAGGCGGCAGCAAAAAAGAAGGCGGCCCCGGCTGCCAAGCCTCCCGCACCCAGGCCCCCCGCGCCCAAGCCTGCGGCGCCAATGGCTGCACCAAAGCCGGCTGCCGCGCCGAGGCCGGCTCCGACGCCGCCCCCGGCGGCACCGAGTTGGGCGGCTCCCAGTCCGGCTGCATCAAATCCCGCACCGTCATGGGGACATTCGGCCAGCGAGACTTCGCCGAGCCCGTCGTCTTCCAGCGGAGATGACGACAAATAGCCGAGCCCGTCCCGGTTAGCGGGTCACGTTTCAGGGCCGCAGCGGGTGATCGCTGCGGCCCTTTTCGTTGGGAACGCCTCCGGGCTGGAGCGCTTTCGATCTGTCGGTCGGCCGGCCGAGCCATTCGGTCCTTGGCTAAGTCGGATGTGCAGTTTCCGCCGTGAAAGTCGCTTGGCCGAACACTGAAATCGATCAAAGTTGTTGTCGGAATGCAACACACGCCAACAACATTTGGTGGAACGGTCATAACGCCTAAAAAGGCAGCAGATGCTCGTCTTTCTTGCTTCACGCAATGGATGGCGCGTTCCAGATTGCGGCAGGTTAAGGAATTTGGTTGCAGTCGGTTATCGCTTGTCCCTGGGGGCGCCGGAGCTGGGCTGTTTTTTAGTTGGGGACCGTCATGAAGAAACTGGTTTTGACTGCGGCAGTGCTGGCGATGGCTGCTGGTTCGGTTTTCGCGGCGGATATGCCGGTAAAGGCGGTCAAGGCGCCGCCGCCGGCGCCGTTCGAGCCTTGGGATTTCGCCTTCGGCAGCGCGCTCATGAACGATTACATTTTCCGCGGCATTACTCAGTCCAACCACAAGCCGTCGGTCGCCGCCTACTTCGAGCCGCGCTACAACATCAACAAGGACGTGCAGCTCTACATCGGCGCCGCCGGTGAGAGCATCTCCTTCCCAAACCGCGCGGCGGCTGAAATCGACATCTACGGTGGTATTCGCCCGACCGTCGGCATGTTCGCCTTCGACTTCGGCGTTTGGGGTTACATCTATCCGGGTGGACAGTGCTTCGGCTCGCAAGGCGCGACGCTCCAGGGTAACTGCGCAGTTTTCGGCGGCAACCCCGATTTCGGCCAGATCGGCGGTGGTTTGCCAATCAACGGCAACTTCGCCAAGAAAAGCGCCAGCTTTTATGAAGGTTATGCCAAGGTCAATATCACCCTCAACGACCAGTGGCAGGTCGGCGTCAACGAATACTACTCGCCCAACTTCCTGAACCTCGGAGCGTGGGGCAACTACGCGTCGATCACCGGCAAGTGGACTGCGCCGAGTACGACGTTCGGCAGCAGCGGCGTCGGCATGTATATCTCCGGCGAGTTCGGCCGGCAGTGGCTCGGAACGTCCGATGCGTTCTACGGCACCACCGTTGCTACTGCCTTTGGTGGACCCTTCCCCAACGGCATTCCGGAGCCCAGCTACAACACCTGGAATATCGGCATCGGCTTTACCTACAAGGTCTTCACGCTCGATCTGCGCTACTCCGACACGAACCTCTCGAAGGGCAATTGTAACGCCTTCACCAGCGATTACAGCACCACCAACTCCAGCCCGGGCTTCGTAACCGCGATCAATCCCGGCAACGGCACGACTGCGTTCGGTTCGAACTGGTGTGGCGCAGCCGGCATCGCCAAGCTCTCGGCTGACCTGACGGCGATGACCAACCTGAAGTAAGTCATTCTCTCGAGACCACAGGGGGCGGCAGAGCGATCTTGCCGCCCCTTTGTTTTGCGGTGAGCCAAATGCGTCTGGACTGGCGAGGGGCGGCGAGGAATACGCGCCGGGTGGACCCGCCGCCGGCCGTGGCCTCAGCGCTGGTTGTAGCGCGCCGCGAATTGCCGCGGTCTGTGGTTATGACGCCTTGGCGTCCGCGTTTTGGTCCCGCAGGCGAAATCGATCGCCATCACGGGTCAGCACGACATGGCGCTGGTGGAAGGCCTCGAGCGTAGAGCGATGACCGATCGAGACGATGGTGGCGGCCGGCAACTTCGCTTCCAGCAGAAGGTAAAGCGCCGCTTCCGAGGCTTCATCCAGCGAGGCCGTCGCTTCGTCGAGGAACAGATATTGCGGCGCGTGCAACAGCGCGCGTACGAGCCCGAGGCGCTGTTGCTCGCCCAGCGAAAGCATTCGGTTCCAATGCGCTTCTTCCTCCAGCTGCGAGGCGAGTTGAGGCAGGCCGACCGAGATCAGCGCATCCGCGACCTGATCCGAACCGAACGCGCTCGCCTCCGCAGGATAGACGATTGCCGCCTTGAGCGAGCCCACCGGAAAATACGGCCGCTGCGGCAGCATCATCAGCGTGGCCTTTGCAGGGACCGCAATTGAGCCGCTCCCGAACGGCCAGACACCGGCGATGGCGCGGAACAAGGTCGACTTGCCGGCGCCGGACGGCCCGCTGACCAGGGTGCGCTCATGGCTGCGAATGCTGAAGCCGTCGGCTGCGACCAATGGCTTGCCGTTCGGCAGCCTGACGAGAAGTTGCTCCAGATCGATCTGATTGCTGCCGGTCGAGGCCACCACATCGATCGAGTCGGCCCTGGTCGCCAGTGTATTGGCGCTGGAGATCGCCATCTCAAATCCGTCCAGGCGCGCAATGACCGCCCGCCATTCCGCCAGCGTCCGATAAGTCGAAACGAAAAACGACAGCGCCTGTTGCACGCTGGAGAAGGCGGATGCGGTCTGCATCATGCCGCCGAGCTGAATCTTGTCGGCAAAATAAGCCGGCGCCACCAGAATGTAGGGGAAAATCACCGCGGCCTGCGAATAGCTCGCGGTAAACGCCGTCAGCCGCTTGGTCCGCTGCATGATGGCGTACCAGTTGTCGACGACGCGGCCGAAGCGGTCCGAAAGCCGCTGCCGTTCGGCGCTCTCGCCCTGCAACAGCGCAATCTGTTCGGAGTTTTCGCGCACCCGAACCAGGTTGAAGCGGAAATCGGCTTCGAAGCGCTGCTGCCGGAAATCAAGGTTGACCAGCGGCGAGCCGATCCATTGCGTCAGCGCGGTACCGAAGATCGCGTAGATCAGCGCGCCCCACACCAGATAACCGGGGATATCGAACTCGCGGCCGAATATGTGCAACGGCGATGCCGACGACAGGCCCCACAGGATGACGATAAAGGACGCCAGCGTCACCACTGCGCTAAGGAGGCCGACGCCAATGTTCAGCGTTTGATCGACGAACAGTTTCACGTCGTCGGTGATGCGCTGGTCCGGATTGTCGGCGGCATCGCCCTGCAGCTGCATGCGATAGTGGTTGGCGTTGTGAAGCCATTGGCTGAGATAGGTGGTGGTCATCCAGCGCCGCCAGCGGATCTGAAGCCATTGATTGAGATAGAGCTGATAGACCGAAAGCGCGATGTAGAACGTCGCCAAAAGCGAAAAGATGGCGATTTCCCTGACGAAACCGTCCCAGTTCTTCTCCTGAAGCGCATTGTAAAAGCGGTTGTTCCACTGGTTCAGCAGCACGTTGATCAAAACCAGCGAGAGCTCGATCGCGATCACCGCCGCGAGCAGCACGCGGCCGGCCAGTTTATCCTCGGAACGGAAATAGGGAGCAGCGATCCGCCATACGATCGCGAGCGTCGAGCGGATGTTGTTCACAGATTACGGTCTCCGGGAAAAAGGCCTCAAGGGCCTGAAAAAATGGGAGAATTGGGGTGCTTAGACTAAAGTTGTAAGTTTCAGGCCCTGCGTTGGCTTGTCCCGGCCGCCGAGTCAACCCTAGCATGGCGGAACGGCGAGGGGCGGGGGACCTTCACACTTCGCGAGGTTGTGAGCGGATTTTGGCAACGCCAAGTTCGCGGCTCATTTCGCGCATCGCTAGAATAGTACCCGCGATCACGCCAGGCACGCCCGACCGTCCACGCTGGTGGGGGCGCCGCATAATGGCGTGGGGAGGAACCGCAATGTGGAATCAGGTCTACAATCCATTTGGCAATACGACGCTTTCGACGATCGCCGCGGCGATACCCGTCGTCACGCTGCTGGTTTTGATCGCAAGCGGCAGGGTCAAGGCACACATCGCAGCCATCATTGCGCTGGTGCTGGCCAATCTGGTGGCCATCTTTCTCTTCACCATGCCGGCCAACATGTCGATTCGCGCTTCGCTGCTCGGCGTCGTAACCGGCTTCTTCCCGATCGGCTGGATCGTGCTGAACGTCATCTTCATGTACCAGCTCACAGTTACTGCCGGCCGATTCGAAGCACTCAAGCGCGCCGTGGGCGGTGTGACCGCAGATCGGCGATTGCAGCTGCTGCTGATTGCATTTTCGTTCGGTGCGTTCTTCGAGGGCGCATCGGGCTTCGGTACGCCGGTGGCTATCACCGGTGCGATCCTGATCGGCCTCGGTTTCTCGCCGCTGGCGGCCTCCGGCCTGTCGCTGATCGCAAATACCGCCCCGGTCGCCTATGGCGCGCTGGGTACCCCGATCCAGGGGCTGGCTTCGGTGACCGGCCTCGATCCCTATATTCTTGGCGCGATGGTCGGCCGGCAGTTGCCGGTGTTCTCGCTGATCGTGCCGTTCTGGGTGGTATGGGCGTTCGCCGGCTGGAGGGGTATGAAGGACGTCTGGCCGGCCATTCTCGTCACCGGCGTGTCGTTCGCGGTCCCGCAATTCCTGATCTCGAACTACATCAACCCCTGGATCGTCGACATCGGCGCGTCGCTGATCTCGATGGGCTGCCTCATTCTGTTCCTGAAAGTCTGGCAGCCGAAGGAGCTTTGGCTGTCGCCGGCGTTGCGCGGCAATGACGAGTCGGCCAGTACGATGGCTCCGGCGAAGCTGATCGATCCGACACCGTTGACATCAGGAGAGCTGTTCACCGCGCTGCTGCCGTGGATCATCCTTTGTGCCATTCTGCTGGTCTGGGGCACGGGCTGGTTCAAGGCCGCGGTGAATCCAATCTTCACCTGGAATTATGCGGTGCCCGAATTGCACAACATGATCAACAAGGTTGCGCCGGTGGTGCCGAAGCCGACACCGGAAGGCGCCGTATTTTCGTTCACCTACCTGTCGTTTACCGGCACAGGCATGTTGATTGCCGCGGTCATCGCGGGCTTCATCATGGGGCTGTCGCCCGGCAAAATCATCACCGAATACGGACGCACTATAAGATTATGTGCGTATTCGTTGATCACGATCTCGGCGATGCTGGCGATCGGTACCTTGACCCGTCTTTCCGGAGTTGACGCGACCCTCGGTCTTGCTTTCGCAGCGACTGGTGTCCTCTATCCCTTCTTCGGCACGCTGCTGGGCTGGCTGGGCGTGGCGCTGACCGGTTCGGATACGGCTTCGAATATTCTGTTCGGCAATCTGCAGAAGATCACGTCGGAGCAACTTAACCTGTCGCCGATCCTGATGGCCGCCGCCAACTCGTCAGGCGGCGTGATGGGCAAGATGATCGACGCGCAGTCGATCGTCGTTGCCTCAACCGCTACCAACTGGTTCGGACATGAAGGCACGATTCTGCGCTTCGTGTTCAAGCATTCGATTGCGCTAGCGTGCCTTGTCGGCCTCTTTGTCATGCTGCAGGCCTATGTCTATCCGTTTACGGAGATGGTCTTGAAGTAAGACCGGCCGGTTCTGACGACAGGAATCCCCGCGGCCAATGGCTCGCGGGGATTTTTGTGAGCCGATGTTTTTTTGTGGCTGCTGCCAATCTGGTCAATGCCGCGCTCACCCGTTAGAACAACGTGCGGGCTGCGAATGCCGCGATATTCGAGGGGCCGTATGTTTTGTGCGACAGGTTTTTTGCGGCGGGCCGCAGCGGCGCTCGCCCTCACCGCGGCCGCCTTGAACGCCAACCCCGCCAGCGCCAATGACGAGTTTCCGTTCGGCCTGGAGATGACGCTGGATGTGGCACGTCAGCCCGGATCGAAACGGATACCGAATATGGAGATCGGCGACAGCGGCGAGACGATCCTCGAACTCTGGTGCAAGGGTGGCAAGGGCCAGTTTTCGGTCGCGGGCGATACCGTAATTTTTGTCGCAGGTCCCCTGGAGGATCGCGCCTGTCCGCCAGCGCAGGCGCAGGCGGACGACGATCTGGTCGCGGTACTGAGCGAAGCCGCTACCTGGAAGCGCCAGGGCGATTTCGTGTCGTTCATCGGAACGAAAACGCTGCGATTCCGGCTCAACACCAACTGAAATTTCATCCCTCGCGCAAAATCATGTCGGCGCAGGCGCCGGCGGATTGTGCGGCATGTCAAATACGCAAATGCATGGAAAGGGTGCGCCGCAGGCGCGAGACCAACAGAAGACCGGCGCTATTTCCAGGCCGATTTATCCACGTCCCAGCGTTGGCCGTTGAACTCCTTCGCCAGCGCGTCGACCGAGCCATTGTCGTCCTTCTGCTCGCCTTCCTCGTCGCTACCGGCCTCTTCAGTCAGGTTGAGTTTTGGGCCTGCGGCTTCATCCGCGGTCGAAATGACGGGATTGCCGATCCACAGCATCAGCCGGTCCGACCCGCCGGGCTTGTCCGGCGCCACCAGGGTGCTGACCTCGATCGTCTCGGTCAGGTCGAGCGCGGGGAACAGTTGGCTCGGCCGCTTGAAGGTCAATTTCAGCTTTCCGGTATTGGCGTTCCATGTCGGCGTCGACGCTTTCGCCGAAAGCGCTTTCGCCAGCACGTTGGAAATCGCCGCCGCGAGCTTGTCCTTGTTGAGTCTGTCGCCGTCGCGCCAGTCGGCGGCATTGAAACGGATCGCGCGCTCCATCTCCACGATGCCGCTGGTCCACCCCGCCGCGATCACGCCGGGCAGCGACTTCGACTTCGCAATCAATGCTGCGGCGCGCTCCGGATCGACACTGATGTTGATCGTCTGCTGGCCGGCGCGCAGCGCATCGCAGGAGACGGTGAGGCTGCTCAGCGAAACCTCGACGTCCTGCCCCTTTAGTCCCTTGAGGAAATCCAGCGCCGCGTCGAGCTTCACCCTCACGCCGATCGATTCCGGAGAAACCTCGGTAAAATCCCTGGGCGCGGCCGTGATACCGTCATCGGTGGTCTGGTTGTCCTGGAATTCCTTTTCACTGAGATCGGAATTGTCGGTCGAGACCACGTCCGTCACGGTCTGGCCGACGCTGATCTGGCCCTTGAATTCGAAGGTGTCGCCGGTCGGCCTGCGCACCAGTTTCACCGTCACGGGCAGTTTCTCATCGATGCTCTGCGTGGCGCCGGTCAAGGTCTGACCGTTGACCGCGAGGTTGGCGACAAAGCGGTCCTTGCGGCCGGAGCCTTTCGCGGCCGGGTAGCAGACGTCGAGCACCGCCGAGGTGACGGTCTTGCCCTGACGGGTTTCCTTGAGGATGGCGTCGGCATTGCCGTCCATCAAGCCATCGATGGACGTGAAATATCTAACTTCGTTGGCGCCCGGGGCCGCCTTCGGCGAGAGCTTCATCTGGGCGAAGGCGAGATCCGACGAGGCGGTCATCAGACCGATCAGGCAGAACAGAAGCGAACGCATGGGGAATTCCTCGAAAGATAGATCAGGCGATACCGCAAGGCTTTTTCGATCAGGTTGCGAATCCGGACCAAGCCTTAGCAAACCTCTGCATAATTCGCCAAAAAAGAAGGCCGCCCGGAGGCGGCCTTGGTCGGTCGATGATGTCGGTAAGAGGCCGGACTTCAGAAGCCCATGCCGCCCATTCCACCCATGCCGCCGCCGGGCATCGGCGGCGGCGGCTCCTTCGGCCGTTCGGCGACCATGGCTTCGGTCGTCACCAACAGGGCGGCAACGGAGGATGCGTCCTGCAGCGCGGTGCGCACCACCTTGGCAGGATCGATGATGCCCTTGGCGACCATGTCGACATACTCTTCGGTCTGCGCATCGAAGCCAAACGTCTCCGACTTGTTCTCGAGGATATTGCCGACCACGATCGAGCCTTCGACCCCCGCGTTCTCGGCGATCTGGCGGACCGGAGCCTCCAGCGCTTTCAGCACGATATTGATACCGGCCTGCACATCGGGATTGTCGTTGTGGATGCGGCCGACGGCTTTCTTGGCGCGTAGCAGTGCGACGCCGCCGCCTGGCACGATGCCCTCCTGCACCGCGGCGCGGGTTGCGTTGAGTGCGTCCTCGACGCGATCCTTTTTCTCTTTCACCTCGATCTCGGTCGCGCCGCCGACGCGAATGATCGCGACGCCGCCGGCGAGCTTGGCCAGACGCTCCTGCAGCTTCTCGCGGTCGTAGTCGGAGGTGGTCTCCTCGATCTGCGCCTTGATCTGGCCGACCCGGGCTTCGATGTCTTTCTTCTTGCCGGCGCCGTTGACGATCGTGGTGTTTTCCTTGTCGATCACGACCTTGCGGGCGCGGCCGAGCATGTTGATCGTCACGCTTTCGAGCTTCATGCCGAGCTCATCGGAGATCAGCTGGCCGCCGGTCAGGATCGCGATGTCTTCCAGCATCGCCTTGCGGCGATCGCCGAAGCCGGGCGCCTTGACGGCGGCGACCTTGAGGCCGCCGCGCAGACGGTTGACGACCAGCGTCGCCAGCGCCTCGCCTTCGACGTCTTCCGCGACGATCAGCAGCGGACGTCCCGACTGCACCACGGCTTCCAGCACCGGCAGCATCGACTGCAGGCCGGACAGTTTCTTCTCGTGCAGCAGCACGTAGACGTCCTCCAGCTCGGCGGTCATTTTCTCGGCGTTGGTGATGAAATAGGGCGACAGATAGCCGCGGTCGAACTTCATGCCCTCGACGATGTCGACTTCGGTTTCAAGCGACTTGTTCTCCTCGACGGTGATGACGCCTTCATTGCCGACCTTCTGCATCGCCTGCGCGATCATCTTGCCGATCGCCGTGTCGCCGTTGGACGAGATGGTGCCGACCTGCGCGATTTCGGAAGACGAGGCGACCGGCTTGGCGCGCTTCTCGAGGTCCTTGACCACGGCATGCACCGCAATTTCGATACCGCGCCTGAGGTCCATCGGGTTCATGCCGGCGGCAACCGATTTGCCGCCTTCGCGCACGATCGCCTGCGCCAGCACGGTAGCGGTGGTGGTGCCGTCACCGGCGGTGTCGTTGGTCTTGGAGGCGACTTCGCGCAGCATCTGCGCGCCCATATTCTCGAACTTGTCCTCGAGCTCGATTTCCTTGGCGACGGTCACGCCGTCCTTGGTGATACGCGGTGCGCCAAAACTCTTCTCGATGACGACATTGCGACCCTTGGGGCCAAGCGTCACCTTCACCGCATTGGCGAGAATATCGACGCCGCGCAGCATGCGATCGCGCGCGTCTCCGGAAAATTTAACGTCCTTGGCAGCCATTTTGAAATGCTCCTGGAAAATGAACCTCATCCTGAGGAGCGGGCCCTTGCCCGCGTCTCGAAGGATGAGCTTGTGGATGTACGGCCCTTCGAGACGGCAGCTTCGCTGCCTCCTCAGGGTGAGGGAAGCGTGCCTTAGACCAGCACGCCCATGATGTCGGATTCCTTCATGATCAGGAGCTCCTCGCCGTCGAGCTTGACCTCGGTGCCGGACCATTTGCCGAACAGCACGCGGTCGCCGACCTTGAGGTCGATCGGGATCAGCTTGCCGGATTCGTCGCGGCCGCCCGGGCCGACCGCCGTGATTTCGCCCTGCGAGGGCTTTTCCTTGGCGCTGTCGGGAATGATGATGCCGCCCTTGGTTTTTTCTTCGGCGTCGATACGCTTGACCACGACACGGTCATGCAGCGGACGAAATTTGGTTTTAGCCATGACGGTTCCTTTTGGAGGCTTGGTTTTCAGGTCGGGTTGCTATCGACAGCGGATCGGAATACGGGCGTATTCGACACCGCGAAGGGGCAAAAACAGCTCGCATCCTTAGCAATCGCGCTCTCGGAGTGCTAAACGTGCGTGCGGGAATATGGCTTGACGCTGATCCTGTCAAGCAAGGGGGTTAAGCCCTTAGTGAGGCCGATATAGGATGCTTTTGGAAGCCAAATCGGAGCGCCGGCGTAATTTACCGGACCTCATTGCTCCGACAGCAGTTTTACGCTTGGCTGGGCGAGGAGTGCGGCCAAGAATCTGTTCGGGGGAAAGCCATGGTCTGGTCACGTAACGCGCGCGCGGTTGGCAATCTGGGGATCGCCTCAGCGCTGACGATATTCCTGGGCGCGTGCGGAAGCTTCAGTCTGCCGTCTTTAACCTCATCCCCTTCGGAAGCTCCCGAGCCCGGCGTGGCGCCCGAGGTGCCGGCGACAATCCGCCCGGACGAGATTGTCGGCCGCTGGGGCCTGGCCTCGTTCCAGAATCCCAATGACCGCGCGCGCACCGAAGCTGCGGCGCGGACGCAGTGCAAGCAGCCTTACGTGATCGGAGCCGGCTCTTCCGGCGGGGTGGTCATGCATTTGGCCGACCAGGCGACGCCGCAGGAATTGCGCCTCAAGGGCAGCCCGAGCGGCAAGAACTATATCGGTCCGCCCGGACCGGCCGCCGGCGAGCAGGACCGCGAGATTGTCTCGTTCGACGGACGCGTGCTGATTACCCGCTTCATCGACAAGGATGCCGCGACCCGTTACGGCAACATGGTCTACGTCCGCTGCGCGCCCCGCGCCTGACCTGCGGCCATTGAGGTCGCCGGGTGCTGCCACCCCGCGGCTGGAAGAAATCGAAGCTCAGTCAAACAACGCGTCGATGTCGTCCTGCGAGGCATGACCGACCTCGCCCTCCGTCTTCGGGCCGTTCAGCAGCCTTGCAGCGCCTTCCCGGGTATCAACGATCGGCGGCGCGTGCGCCTTGATCGCATCGACGCCACCCCAGATGTCCATCATGACGGTGATGTGGTTCTCGATGAATTTCATCGTGGTCATCACCTTGCTGATGCGCTGACCGGTCAGGTCCTGGAAATTGCAGGCCTCGAAGATGGAAACGACGCGCTCCTGGATTTCCTCGCTGAGAATCTTTTGCTGATCCGGCGAGGTCACCTTGGATAGCGCGGTCGCCGCCTGGTCGATCGATTCGGCGGCTTCGAGAATTTGCTGCGTCGCTTCTTCAGTGCCGCCGACCACGGCGCCAAGCTCGCCGTTGACTTTGGCCATTTCCTCGCCGTTGAAACTCTTGCCGTGCAGGACCGCGATTTCCCGCTTGGTCCGGCTGATGGCGTCGTAAATAAGGTCAAGTTCGACCTTGAGTTTCTCGCATTGCTCGATTTGGGCGCGATAGGTTTCAAGCAAGGCATGTGCCTCGGCGGCCCCGCGCGAGAGTGACGCGTCGATCGTCGCGGCGGTCGCACTGCGGCCGGCGCCGGCCATCTGGGCGCGCAGCGCGCGCAGTTCGGTCATGATCTCGTGATGCATCGGGCCGCCATCGCCGTCGACGGCTGCGGGCATTGGCATATCGCCGGCGAAGGATTCTTCAATGCGAAAACGTCTGCGATGAACCGGCATGAGATTTTTTCCTGACCTGCACTGGTGACGTTTTACCCGGACGCGATTTAACGCGAGGTTCACGCGGAAAATTCCTGATGATGCGTGGGCTTGAGGCCACACCCAAACGATTAACCATGCGTGCCCGCCATTCACCGAAAATAAACGCTAGCGGACAAAACCGCGCGGAATTGACGACGTGGTGAATCGAAGCGCCGATTCTGTTTACCAAACCGATGCGGTTTTGATTTTAATTGGTGGCGTGCAGGCGCGCGCTCGAACCGGGCGCTCGCGCGACGCAACAGTGGCGAAACAGTACAGAGTACGTCGATGTTCAAAACAATGTCTCTTGCGCTGCTTGCCGGCGCATCTTTTCTAGGCGCCGGACTTCATCAAGCGGCGGCGATCGAATTAGCGCCGTTGTCCGGACCCAGCGTGATCTACGCCGATCCATCCGTGCAGCGGAGGCTTGCGCCGGTGCGAACGGCCTATGCCGAGCGCTCCAATCTGGGCGGCGGGTTCATCGAATTCCTGTTCGGCGATGGACCTACCCAAGGTGAGCGTTATCAGCAGCAGCCATCATACGAGCCGCGGCGTTCGCTGTTGCCGCCGATGGAGCCGCAGCAGACGTTGCGCCAGCAGGAAGATGCGAGCGACCCGGCGCAGCGCGCGTTCAATCCGAAATTCGAAAAGCAGCTTGTCGACTATCAGGGCAAGGAAGGCGCCGGCACGATCGTCGTCGATACGCCCAACAAGTTTCTGTACCTGGTGCAGGAGAACGGCAAGGCGATGCGATACGGCATCGGCGTCGGCCGCCCCGGTTTCACCTGGTCGGGCGTTAAGCAGATTTCCGCCAAGAAGGAGTGGCCGGCGTGGACGCCGCCGCCGGAAATGCTGGCGCGCCGCCCCGATCTGCCGCGGCACATGGAAGGCGGCTTGCAAAATCCGCTCGGCGCCCGCGCGATGTATCTGGGATCGTCGCTCTATCGCATCCACGGCTCCAACGAGCCCTGGACCATCGGCACCAACGTCTCGTCGGGCTGCATCCGGATGCGCAACGAGGATGTGATCGACCTCTACAGCCGCGTCAATGTCGGAGCGCGGGTCGTCGTGATCTGATTTTTTTGCGCTAAAAACTGAAACGGCCGCTCGATTCGAGCGGCCGTTTTGAATTTAAGCGCCGGAAACGGATCAGGCGTAGTCGCTGTCGCCGTCGCCGCCGAAATCATCGGCATCGAGATCCATGTCGTCGTGATCGTCGCTGTCACCGGAATCGTTCGACGCAGAATCGAACAATCCGGCGCGCGAATTGTCGTCGGCGCGGCCGGCGGATGAGCCGATGTCGTTGACGCCGGCGTCGCGCGCGAGGTCGCTGCCGGATTGATCGCTCTGCGGAGTCTGGCTCGCGGCCCGATCGCCAATCCCGGCCTTATCGCCGAAGCCTTGGTGGCTGCCGCCCATCATCGAGCGGATGCTGCCGAGCAGCAGCGACCCACCGACCATTCCGGCGGCCGCGGCTGCCGCGGTTCCCAAAAATGAGCCGCCCCCTCCGCCCATCGGCGCCTGGGGCGCACCATAGGGCGCCTGACTATATTGTCCGGGAGACTGTGTCTGCTGCATCACCTGGCCGCTGTTCCATACCGGGCGGCTGCCAACCTCGGGCGGCCGGACATTCGGCACCGAGCCGCGCGGCTGATCCTGTCCGAAGACCACCTCACGCATCGAATCGAGGAACCCGCCGGATTGATGTTGTTCGCCGGCGCTGCCCGCCTCCAGTTCCTGGATGCGGTTGTGGGCACGCTTGAGCGCTTCATCCTGGAGCAGGCAGGTCTGCACCAGCGCGTAAACGGCGTTGGGCGCATTGCGCAGGCCTTCGGCGATGGCTGCGACCGCGTCCGGATCGCGCGGCGCGCTCTCCACCTTGGAGAGCCGGTCGAAAAGATCGTCAACCAATTGGCGTTCTTGCGGGGTCATGGCGTTCTCCTTCGCTTCGAAGCGCGGGAGAGATGTAGGGGCATTTTGTGTCGCAAGTAGTGCTGGGCGGAATTAAATTTCTGTATGCGACAACACGCCCGGCGCGGTTTTGACGGATATCAACGCAATGTAACCCTGTTTGCAGCCAGCAGCCGCGGGAAATCCTCACCGCCGAGAAAAGCGTATTCGTGTTCGCGCTGGTCGGTGAGCGGATCGAGGCTGATGAGGGTTTCGTCGACGAAGCCGGGATGACACATGATGAGGCCGCCCTCCGGCAGCCCATCGAGAAACTGCCGCATCAGCGCGCTGAAATCGGGGGTTTGAGAAAAATCATAGGCGCCGGCGAATCCGGGATTGAATGCGATGTTGGCGCGCGCGGCGCGGGTACGAAATTGCGCGCTTAAGACGTCGAGAAACAACGCCTTGGGTGTGCCGAGCCGCCGGGCCAAGGGCTGATTGCGGCCGCCTTGGCGTACCCAGGCGCCGGGGGCCGCCTCTTTCACCGCCGTCAGAAACGCATCGCGCACCCCTGGAAATAACTGCGCATGCTGGTGACCGTCGACAAAATCAGGCGCCCGGCCGAACATTTCGCTGAAAGTCGAAAGCTGCACCCTCAATTCTGCATGGATGATTTCAGGATCGAGCCGTCGCAGCAGGCCCGCGCGCAGCAGTTTCAGAAAGGCCGGGAACATGCCGCCATCGAGCGGCTGAAAGTGCATCGTTAGCGGTCGAAACGGCGCCGTTAACGTGACGTGCAGGCCGATGGCGCAACGCGGAATGTTTGCAGATGCAGTGCGAAGCGCGCTGACTTCGTCGCGGCCGATCGAAGGTCCGACCACCATCACCGAGGTGGCATTGAGACGGCCGCGTTCGATCAGGTCGCGGATGGCGCGGTTGACGCCGGGACTGAGACCGTAATCGTCGGCGCATAGCCAGATACGGCGCGGCGTCGCGGCGTCGTTCATTCCGCCGCGGTCCGCTCGCCGGCGCTGCCGGTGCTGGTTTCCGCCTCGACGCGCTTCACACTGTGTTCAGCCACGAAATAGATCGGACGGGCCTTCAACTCCGACAGAATCTTTCCGATGTATTCGCCCACAATGCCGATCATGATCAGCTGCACGCCGCCAATCGTCATCAGGCCGACCACCAGCGAGGGATAGCCCGGAACCGATTTTCCGCTGACCAGGGTTTCCCAGAGAATTGAAAGGCCGAACAGGAAGGCGACGGTTGCCAGCAAAACTCCGAGCAGGCTCGCAAACCGCAGCGGCGCCACCGAGAACGACGTAAGGCCTTCGATCGAAAGCCCGACCAGTCGGCCGGCGCTGAAAGTAGTGATGCCGTGCGCACGGGCTGCGGGTTCGTAGTCGACGCGGATCTGGCGGAAACCGATCCAGCTCGCCAGCCCCTTGAAGAAGCGGTTGCGTTCGGGAAGCTGCCGCAGCGCCGCCGCGGCGCGCGGCGACAGCAGGCGGAAGTCGCCGGCGTCTTCGGGGATTTTCTGCCGCGCGCCCCAATTGATCAGCGCGTAGAAGCCGTGCACGGCAAGCCGCCGCAGCAGCGGTTCGTTGTCCCGATGCGCCTTGGCGGTATAGACCACGTCGTAGCCGCCATCGATCCAATGCGCGACCAACTTCTCGACCAGATCCGGCGGATGCTGGCCATCGCCGTCCATGAACAGGACGGCGCCGCGCCGGGCATGGTCCAATCCCGCCATCAGGGCGGCTTCCTTGCCGAAATTGCGTGACAGCGACACCACCTGGACATCGAGCGCGACGGCTGCAAGGGAGCGCGCAATGGCGAGCGTTGCGTCTCCACTGCCGTCATCGACATAGACGACCTCGCAAGCGAGGCCGTAGCGCTGCCTGAGGTTTTTTGCCAGTTCGCCAAGCCGCTCATGCAGAGATGGCAGCCCGGCCGCCTCGTTATACAAGGGCACGACGATCGACAGCCCCAGCGCCGCGGCGTTGGCCGCGGTGGTTGACAGACCAGAAACGTCGCCACCCAGTATCATCGATCAGGTTCCAAACCACCCATATGTCAGCATATGCTACTCGTTGCTTGCTGTCGCAACGATGAACGAAAACACCGCCGCCCCCGCTTCACGGCCGCAGGAATGCTTCGAGCCTGGCGAACAGCGGATTGTCGCGGTCGAGCACATAGTCGAGCGACGCCACCGACACCGTGTCGGCGCCATGCGCGCGAAGAAAACTGCCGAGCGCGTAAAGCTGCGTCGGTGGGCAGTGCAGCGTAACCATGCCCGAAGAGGTGGGCCCGCCGAACGGCGAGACCACACCGAAGCGATTATGGGCCTCGGCCAATAGCGCAGCGTCGCACCCGGTAAAGCGGGTGCGGACTTCCCGGTACTTGCTGGCGCGCGCCCGGGCCGCAATGTGATCGAGGATGACGCGCGCGGTCTCGCGGGCCTCGCTCGACCAATCGGCATCCCGCGCGGCCACGAGGTTGGCCTGGCTGCGCAGGATCACACCGTCGTCGAGCATCTTGAGGCCATTGGCGGCAAGCGTGGCGCCGGTGGTAGTGATATCGACGATCATTTCCGCTGTCCCGACCGCCGGCGCACCTTCGGTCGCGCCGGCGCTCTCGACGATGCGATAATCGACGATGCCGTGGGACGCGAAGAATGTCCGGGTGAGATTGATATATTTGGTCGCAACCCGCATCCGCCGGTTATGCTGCGCACGGAATCCCGTGGTGACATCGTCGAGATCGGCCATGGTCCGGACGTCGATCCAGGCCTGCGGTACCGCAACCACGACATTGGCGTGACCGAAGCCGAGGCTGTCGATCAGCGCGACGCGCTTGTCGGCGTCGACGATGCTTTCACGCACCAGGTCTTCGCCGGTGACGCCGAGATGCACCGTGCCGCGCGCCAGCTGCGAGGCGATCTCGATCGCCGAGAGATAGGCGATCTCGACATTGTCGAGCCCGCTGATGGTGCCGCGATAGTCGCGGGCGCCGCGCGGCTTCGCCAGCGCAAGTCCGGCGCGCGTGAAGAAGGCTTCCGCGTTTTCCTGCAGGCGGCCCTTCGAGGGAACCGCGAGAACGAATGGCGTCGTCATGACGCGGCCCCGCTGGAACTTCCTGCTGCGGGCTTGCGGCCGGCTTGCATCAAGGTTTCGACCCACACCGAAAACCCGACCGCGGGGATAGGGGCGGGGGCGCCCAACTGGGTCATCAGGCCGTCATAGCGCCCGCCCGCCACCAGCGGCTCGACGCCGCTGCCCTTGTGCAGTTCGAACTCGAAGCCGGTGTAATAGTCGAGGCCGCGACCGAATGAGGTGGAAAAGCGCGTCTTGCCGGTATCGATGCCGCGCGCGGCCATGAAGCCGACGCGGCTTTCGAGTTGGTCGATCGCGGCCGTGATGTCGAGCTTTGCGTCATCGGCCAGCGCGCGCAATTGCGCGATTGCCTCGTCGGGGTCGCCCGCGATCGCGAGGAATCGCTTGATCTTCTCGAGCGCATCGCGCGGCAACGCGCCGCCTTTCAAGGTCGACTGTTCGAGGAAGCGATCGGCGATTTCCGAGACCGAGCGTCCGCCGACATTGGTGGTGCCGGCGATCGACATCAAATCGGTCACCAGCGCCAGCGCCGCCTTGCGGTCGGAGCCCGCGAGCGCGGCGAGCACACCTTCATATTCGTTGCGGCCGGATCCGGTCGCGAGCGTGAGCCGCTCGATATCCTGCTCCAGGCTGACTTTGCGGTTGAAATCCTTGATCAGCCGCCGCCGCCACACCGGATAGAGATCGAGCGCATCGATCAGTGCAATGAACAGCGCCACGTCGCCGGTGCGAATTTCGACCTCGGTCAAGCCGAACGCGGCGGTCGCTTCGAGCGCCAGCGCGAGCATCTCGGCATCGGCCGCGGCGCGATCCTGCCGTCCGAAGGATTCGATACCGGCCTGCAGGAATTCGCTCGGCTGGCCGCCGCGATAGCGAAACACCGGCCCGAGATAGCTGAACCCCGCAGCCTGGCCGGCGCGGCTGGAGGCAAGATAATCCCGCGCCACCGGAATGGTGAGATCGGGGCGAAGGCACAGTTCCTCGCCGCTGGCGTCGGTGGTCAAATAAAGGCTTTTCCGGATGTCCTCGCCCGAGAGATCAAGGAACGGCTCGGCCGGCTGCAGGATCGCCGGTTCGGCCCTGATATAGCCGGCCTGCGCGAACGACAACAGCAGGGCCTCCGCCCATGCGGCGGATCCGGTCGCACGAGGGGCGGCGGTCAGGGTCATCTCGAGGTCCAAATATCCCGAAAACGGGTTCTAGCGCATGATCCGCCAAAGTGTGAGCGGTTTGGCGAAAAGATCATGCGCTCTTTCAATAGTTTAGAGCGCGATCGGACGCAAAACCGGACCCCACTTTTGCTGATCGCGCTCCAGGGTTCAGCTGGCGCAGCCCCTTAGCATGGCCGGGGCGGGGTTTCGACAGGGATCGGCCAAGGGCCTTAATGACCGGCCAAGGCTAAGCCGCAACCTATCCGCGCAAACCGGGTCCGGTCCAGTCGCCGAGCGCCGCCTGCACCAGCGCCAGCGCCGCCACCGCCGCGGTATCGGCGCGGAGCACCCTCGGCCCCAGGGAAAGCCTCAGGGTTTGCGGCTGGCGCAGCAGGACAGCGCGCTCTTCCTCGGCAAATCCACCTTCGGGCCCGATCAGGACGTCGATCCCGCTTGAGGCCGCCAAGCCGCCTTGCAGCGCTTGCAACGGATTGGCGGTGTCCGCCGCCTCGTCGCAGAAAACCAGCAGGCGCTGCGCCTCGCGCTGGCTCAAATAACGATCCAGCGGCACCGGCTCTTCGACCGTCGCCAGGCTCAGGATGCCGCACTGCTCGGCAGCCTCGATGACGTTGGCGCGCATCCGCTCGCCGTTAACGCGGCCGACCTGGGTGAAGCGGGTCAAAACCGGCTGCAGCGATGACGCGCCCATCTCGACCGCTTTCTGCACCATATAATCGAGCCGGGCGTGTTTCAGCGGCGCAAAGACGTAAGCGAGATCGGGCAGGCGATCCTGCGGCCGGCTCTGGGCCACGATAGTAAGACTGTCCGGCCGCTTGCGTCCCGCGATCGAAGCCTGCCATTCGCCTTCGCATCCATTGAACACCAGAATGGTGTCGCCTGCGGAAAGGCGGAGCACATTGCCGAGATAATTGCTCTGGCTGCGTTCAAGCGCGACCGTTTCACCCGCCGCCAGCGGGGCATCGACAAACAGCCGCGGGCTTTTGAAATCGTGTTGAGGCATGGTCAATGTTCCAATTCGTGCGACCTTTTAGCCCAGAGACGACGAATTAGCCCAATTATTGGGGTGCGGCGCGGCCCTACGCCGCGCTATTGCCCAATTCGACGGGTTGTTAAGAACCGGCAGGAATCGTAAAAGCCCCCTATTGGAAATCGCATCTGTGTCGGGAAGACGTCGGGGACCTTGCCGGAGGAACAGCTTTGATCATCCGCCGCTTGATCGTGCCGCTGACCGTGGCCGTCTTTACCGTCCACGCCGGTCAGGTCTTTGCGCAAGGCGCATTTCCGGCACCGCTGCCCGGTCAAGCCGCCCCGAGCAACGCGTCGCCGTTTCCGCCGGTGAACGGTGCGGCTCCAGCCGTTTCCGCTCCTGCCAGTTCGTTTCCGGTAAACGGTGCGGCGCCTCTCACCGGTTCCGCGTTCGAGCGCGCGCCGGCTCCGCCATCGCAGGCAGGTGCGCCGGACGAATGCATGAAGGCGTTCATTCCCTTGCGTGAGGAGGCGGAGAAGCGCGGCAAGCTGATCAAGGCCGCCGGCGAACGGCATGCGCCGCCAGATGAAGCCTGCAAGCTGATCGGGAATTTCGGCCAGGCCGAGATCAAGATGATCAAATATGTCGAGTCCCACGCAGCGAAGTGCGGGATTCCGCCGCAGATCTCAGACCAGCTGAAAAACGGCCACAAGAACACCGAGATCATGCAGAAGAAAGTCTGCGCGGTGGCGCAGCAAGCGCAGCAAAAAGGACCGGCCGGCCCCAGCCTGAGCGAGGTGCTGGGCTCGTCGGCGGCGCTTCCGGAGGCGACGGCCACGAAAAAGGGCGGCAGCACCTTCGATACGCTCAACGGCAACGTCCTCGCGCGATGATCAGGATCGGATGAGCGGCGCGGCGACCCGCGTTGCCGACGCGACCGGCAACTGGGTCGACACGCACGCGCCGCCATGGTCGCGGCCCTATCTGCGGCTCTCCCGTCTCGACCGGCCGATCGGATCCTGGCTCTTGCTGATGCCGTGCTGGTGGTCGGCTGCGCTCGCCGCCGGCGTCATCGGCAACCTCGGCCGATTGCCCCTCACCCTTGTGCTGTTCTTCATCGGCGCATTCGTCATGCGCGGCGCCGGCTGCACCTGGAACGACATCACCGATCGCGATCTCGATGCCCTGGTCGAACGGACGCGGTCGCGGCCGATTCCGGCGGGGCAGGTGAGTGTGCCGCAGGCGGTGGCCTTTCTCGTCGTTCAGGCGCTGATTGGTCTTGCGGTGCTGCTCCAATTCAACCGCTTCGCGGTGGCGACCGGCATCGCCTCGCTGGTCATCGTCGCGGTCTATCCGTTCATGAAGCGGATCACCTGGTGGCCGCAGATCGTGCTCGGTCTCGCGTTCTCGTGGGGCGCGCTGATGGGGTTTGCGGTGATGCAGGAGCGGATCGATGCGACGGCGCTGTTGCTCTATGCCGGCTCGATCGCCTGGGTGATCGGTTATGACACCATCTATGCGCATCAGGATACCGAGGACGACGCGCTGATCGGCATCAAATCGACGGCGCTCCTGTTCGGCGCGCGCACGCGTTCGGCGTTGACGGCGTTTTACGGACTGGCGGTGGTTTTGATCGGCGCGGCACTCGTGCTTGCTGCGGCGCGCTGGCCCGCGTGGATCGGGCTTGCCGCGTTTGCGGCCCATCTGATCTGGCAAATCAGGCGTCTGGAGATCGGTAACCCCGCGCTGTGCCTGCGCATTTTCAAATCCAACCGCGATGCCGGGCTGCTGCTGTTTGCGGGGTTGCTGCTAGACGCGGTGATGCGGGCGGCCTGACTTACTTGCTGGCGTCTTTATTTTCGGCTTCGCCGCCTGAATACCCGTCGCAGGTCGCCTTATAGATCCGACCGCGATTTGACAATTACCGGAACTCGCGCATTGAATGTTCTCGTTCCCCCGACAGCGGGGCGTCGCCCGTTAGAATTCGGGGCATCCCAGGGAGGTAACGATGAAACTTCATTTGAAAACAACGGTCGCTATGTTGACGCTGGCCGCCTGGCCGGCTGCGGCGCAGCCGGCGCCGCCTGCGCCGAACAACGCGCTCGAAACGCTGGGCGCCATGCACCAGACGGGCAGTACGGCTGATTGGCCCGAAGTCCCGCAGACCGGTGCGAAAGCCGACCAGGTCAAACAGAACCTGACCAAGATCAAGCTTCCGCCAGGCTTTCACATCTCTCTCTACTCCCTAGTGCCGGACGCCCGCCACATCGCGGTCGGCCCGCAAGGCGTCGCGACATTTGTGGGCACGCGCAAGTCAAAAGTCTGGGTGGTGACCGACCGCGCGCGCGGCGGCGTAGGGGACGAGGTCAAGGAGTTCGCGCCGACCCTGCCGAAGAAAATACCCAATGGAGTATGTTTCTCAAAGGACGGGTTCCTTTATATTGTTGAGCAAAATCGAGTGCTAGAATACGCAGCGGCCGAGTTCTTCTACGAGGGCGCAGACGTCGTCGCTGGCGCCGTCGTCCCGGAAGGCGAGCTGATCCCGAAGTCCGAAGAGAGCTACAATCACACCGCGCGCCCCTGCCGGGTCGGTCCAGACAACAAGCTCTATATTCAGTTAGGCCAGCCCTACAACGTGCCGGCAAAGGAAAAGTTTGACCTGTACCGCAAAGTCGGCATGGGCGGGATCATCCGCATGGATCGTGACGGCAAGAACCGCGAGGTCTATGCGGTCGGACTCCGCAATCCCGTCGGCATGGACTTCAATCCGAAGGACAAGACACTCTGGACCAACGACAATCAGGTTGACGGCATGGGCGACGAGCAGCCCGCGGGCGAAATGAACCGCGTCACCGCTGCGGGGCAGGATTTTGGCTTCCCGTGGTATGGGGGTGGCCGTACGCGTACCGTTGAATACAAGAACGATACCCCGCCCGCCAACGTGGTATTCCCAGAAGTTGAGCAGGCCGCTCATGCGGCAGACCTCGGCCTCATGTTCTACACTGGCACCATGTTTCCGAAAAAATATCAGGGCGCTATCTTCTCGACGCAGCACGGCTCGTGGAATCGAACCGTGCCCGTCGGCGCTCGGGTGATGGTGACGTTCCTCAAAGATGATGGCCACGTCGCAGGAAAGTCGGAGCCGTTCGCCGAAGGGTGGAACGACAATGGCTATTACCTGGGTCGCCCGGTGGATGTGGCGCAGTTGCACGATGGTTCGCTACTCGTCTCGGACGATCTCGTCGGAGCGCTCTATCGCATCTGGTACGACGGCAAGTGAGTTCTTGACCTAGTGCGATGGCCCCCGGCGCCGGGGCCATCGTGCTTTCCGCCACCGAACATCTGCAAGGAATGACAAGTGATTCTTAGGGGTCTCAGGACGGCACGGCTGGCACTGTGCTTGTTCGCGCCGGTTTCTCTTCTCGCAACTAGCCGAAGCGAGGCTGGCGATTTACAAGCAGGTCGTGCGAAGGCGCTAATGTGCCAGGCGTGCCACGGTCTGGATGGGCTTTCGAAGGTTCCGGACGCCCCGAATATCGCCGGCCAGATCGAGCCATACATCGTTGCGCAGCTACAAGCATACAAATCCGGCGCGCGGAAGAATGAAGCGATGTCGGTGGTTGCTCTACCGCTGTCGGATCGGGACATCGAGGATCTTGCCGCCTATTTTTCGGCAATCGAGATTGCGGTCATCAAGATCCCGGGCGGATAGCGCATTTCGATACACCACGTCGCGATGAATGGGTCTACGGCCCTTCCAGGCTTGCCGGGTCAGGCGCAGCTCGCTAATCCCTGGCGATGATCTCGCGCTCGCCCTGATGAAAATTTGCGGGGTTGAGCAAATCGCCGCGCCGTCGCCGCACCAAAAATTTCGGCCGCCTTGCCCGGATCGCATTGTGGCGCCGGCGCCGCGGCGCGGGCTCGCGCGGCTTGTCTTCCGGCAGTTGCGGAAGCGCGAAGATATCGCTCCACATCTGCCATGCGGTTGCGATCTCACCAGGATCCGAACTCACGCACAGGGGAATGGTCAAGGACGGATCGCGGTGGGCGAGCACGAGCATCTGCGCGTTGTCGATGCCACGCAGCGCCACGCCGAGAAAATCGCGCACGCGAACGTTGACCGCCATCTTCATGCCCTGGATGGCACGGCGCAGCACGACGCGTTCGCGGTGAAGTTCTATACTCCGCACGCCGCCGTCCGCGCGGGTGTCGTGCGCCTCGAATCTGACGGGCAAAGAGAGAGGGTCGAGCCGCAATGCGCGGCCCGACCCGGCGGGGTTGATCCCGCTTGTTGCTGTTTGACGCCTCACGGCTCTCAGTCTCCCCGCCGGGATTATGTTCCCGGTCGATAGGCGTGACCTTGCCAGAGCCACGTCCGAATTGGCTTAAAAAGGCTGGTTAATCCGGCGTCACTAGCCCTGCATTCGCCGGCATGATTGACAAGACCTTGGCCCACATGATTGACGAGAGCTTGCGGTATCATCGAAATTCTTTCGCTTTCGACGCCTGAAAACGCTTGATGTCCGCGTGAATCGGGCACATCTGGTGGTTTGGTTGATTTGCCTCTGGGCCTGCTTCCATCCTCCTTCCATCCTCCTTCAATCCTCGGGATTTTGTTCGTGATCTCTTCACCATCAGCTGCTTCGCCGCTTTCGTCCGATACCGTCACCTCTGACCTGTTCGATCAATCCGCCCTGAGTACGCTGGCGCAGCGGCTTGTTGAGGCGGCGAAGCGCGCGGGCGCCGACGCTGCCGACGCGGTGGCGGTGCGCGGCGTGTCCCAGGGCGTAGAAGTGCGCGACGGGCGCGTTGAGGAATCCGAGCGTTCGGAAGGCGATGATGTCGGACTGCGGGTGCTGGTCGGACAGCGCCAGGCGGTGGTCTCCACCAACGATGTCAGCGGCGATGGCGTCGCCAGGCTTGCGGAGCGCGCCGTCGCTATGGCGCGCGTGGCGCCCGACGACAAATATGTCGGTCTCGCCGATTCGTCCTTGCTGGCGCGCGATTTCCCCGATCTCGATCTGCTCGACCCCAACATCCCCTCGACATCGGAGCTTGAGCGCCGCGCCTGTGAAGCCGAAGCGGCCGCGCTCGCGGTCAAGGGCGTCAGCAAATCCGGTGGTGCGTCGGCCTCGACCGGAATTGGCGGCATGGTGCTGGTTACCTCCACCGGCTTCCACGGCTCCTACTTGCGCTCGAGCCAGAGCATCGCGATGACCGCCATCGTCGGCGACGGCACCGGCATGGAACGCGATTACGATTACACCTCAGCGCCGCACGCTTCCGACCTCGCATCGGCTGCAAGTGTCGGCCGCAAGGCGGGAGAGCGCACGGTGGCGCGCGCCAATCCGCGCAAGGTCGAGACTTGCAAGGTGCCTGTGGTGTTCGACCCCCGGGTTTCCGGATCGCTGATCGGCCACCTGGCGGGCGCGGTGAATGGCGCCTCGATCGCGCGCAAGACCAGCTTCCTCAAAGACCGTCGCGGCGAGCAGCTGTTTGCGAAGAACATCCGCATCATCGACGATCCCTTGCGGGTGCGCGGCTTGCGTTCGCAAACATTCGACGCCGAGGGCGTCAAGGTCAAAAAGCTCGCCATCGTCGATGAGGGCGTGCTGACCTCATGGCTGCTGGATTGCGCGACCGCGCGGGAGCTTGGACTGGTCACCACCGGCCACGCCCACCGTGGCGTATCGTCGTCGCCCTCGCCGGGCGTGTATAATCTGCATCTCGAAGCGGGCGAGCCAACGCCCGCCGAATTGATGTCCGACATCAAACAGGGGTTTTATGTCACCGACCTGATCGGCTCCGGCGTCAATGGCGTGACCGGCGATTACAGCCGCGGTGCATCCGGTTTCTGGATCGAGAATGGCGAGATTAGCTATGCGGTGAGCGAGGTGACGATCGCGGGTCATCTGCTCGAGATATTCAAATCAATGGTGCCGGCCAACGATCTGGAATTCCGTTACGGCGTCAATGCACCGACGGTGCGCATCGAGGGATTGACGCTTGGCGGACGTTAGCGCCGACGCGATGCCCGAAGATACCCTGACGCGTGACGCCGCATTGCTGGCGGATACGGTGCGGGAAGCCGGCGCGCTGGCGTTGTCGCTGTTCCGCACCGACCTGAAAAACTGGACCAAGGGCACATCCTCGCCGGTGTCCGAAGCCGACATCGCGGTCAATGACCTGCTCGAGAACAGGCTGCGATACGCGACGCCGGATTACGGCTGGCTGTCGGAAGAAAGCGCCGACGACGAGCAACGTCTCGGCAAGCATCGGGTCTGGATCGTCGATCCGATCGACGGCACCCGCGGCTATCTCGCCGGCCGCGAAGACTGGTGCGTGAGCGTGGCGCTGGTTGAGGACACTTCGCCTTTACTGGCGGCGGTGTTCGCGCCGGCCAGCGACGAGTTTTTCTTTGCAGCGCGCGGACAGGGCGCCGCGCGCAACGATGTGCCGGTCTACGCGACAGGGGGCACTGAGCTGGATTTTTCACGTATCGCGGGTCCGAAGCCGCTGGTCGAACGGCTCAGCCGGCCACCAGGTGAAATTATTCTTCATCCGCGAATCGGATCGCTGGCGCTTCGGCTGTGCCGGGTCGCGCAAGGAAGCCTGGATGCCGCTTTTGCTGGCGGCCAAAGCCGCGACTGGGACCTTGCGGCGGCCAATTTGATCGTGCAGGAAGCGAATGGTAACATGACGGCGCTCTCGGGGGATGCCATCTCCTACAATCGCCGGGAGGTGACGCACGGGGTGCTGGTGGCAGCGGGACGCGATCGTCATGCACGCATTGTCGAGCATTTCCGCAATCGTCCGTTGCCCTGAGCGCCCTCGATGCGCGTCGGGAATCCTGGCTTGCCGGGCACCGAGTCAGGAATAAGGTATCATGCCAGATAGTGCCCCCCAGCAATTGCTCCATCTCGTCATCGGCGGCGAATTGGCCGATCTTCAGAGCACAACGTTCAAGGATCTCGATCAGGTGGAAATCGTCGGCGTGTTTCCCAACTACGCGACGGCTTACGCGGCCTGGAAAGCGAAGGCGCAGCAGACCGTGGACAACGCCCACATGCGCTATTTCGTCGTCCACCTCCACCGGCTGCTCGATCCGGGTCAAGACACGAAGCCAGCCCGTTGAAAAAGCTAATTCGCAATGTGCTGCGCAGCAACTGGGTTCAGCGCGCTGTGGGTTTTCTCGCGGCCGAGTATCTGCGGCTGGTCTGGCTGACCAATAAATTCAGTTTCGATCCGCCCGACATCTATGAACTGGTCGAGCCGCAGCTACCGGCGATCCTGGCGTTCTGGCACGGCCAGCATTTCATGACGCCTTTCATCAAAATCAAGGAAAGCCATCGCGCCAAGGTGCTGATCTCGCGGCACCGCGACGGCGAATTCAACGCCATCGCCGCCGAACGGCTTGGCATCGAGACCATCCGCGGCTCCGGCGATCACGGGTCGGCGTTTCACCGCAAGGGCGGTGTCGGTGCGTTCAAGGAGATGGTGCGCGCGCTCGAGGATGGCTACAATATCGCATCGACGGCAGACGTTCCGAAACGCGCGCGGATCGCCGGCCTCGGCATCATCATGCTGGCGCGGGAATCCGGACGGCCGATCCTGCCGTTCGCGATGGTGACCAGCCGCTTCATTCGGTTGAACAATTGGGACCGCACCACCATCAATTTGCCATTCGGGCGGGGCGCAGTGGTGGGGATCGATGCGGTTCATGTGCCGCCCGACGCCGATGGCGAGACCATGGAAAAGCTGCGCCTGCAGGTGGAGACCTATTTGAACGAAGCGACCCGCCGCGCCTATGTGCAGGTCGGCCGTCCGGAAGGGGCGGGTCATGACTAGCTCCTTGCCGATGACGCTGCGCTTCTACCGTCGACTGTCCACCGCGATGGTGCCGCTGTCGCCGGCGCTGATCAAGCGGCGGCTGAAGCAGGGCAAGGAGGATCCGGCGCGGATCGGCGAGCGCCGCGGCATCAGCCAGGATGTCCGTCCGCATGGACCGCTGGTGTGGATTCACGGCGCCAGCGTCGGTGAAGTGCTGGCCGCGGCAGCCTTGATCGAGAAGCTGCGCGCGCTCAATATCCGCATTCTCCTGACCTCGGGCACGGTGACCTCGGCGGCGATCGTCGCCAAGCGGTTTCCCGCCGATATCATTCATCAATACGTGCCCTACGATTCGCCGCGCTATGTCGCGCGCTTTCTCGACCACTGGCGGCCAAGCCTCGCATTGTTCATCGAGTCCGATTTGTGGCCCAATCTCATCCTGTCGAGCGCGGCGCGGCGGCTGCCGATGGTCCTGATCAACGGCCGGATGTCGCATCGCTCGTTCCCGCGCTGGCGCAGGGTTGCCGGCACGATCGCGGCGTTACTTGGCCGGTTCGACGTCTGCCTGGCCCAATCGCACGTCGATGCGGAGCGTTTTGCCGCGCTCGGTAGCCGCAACGTCATTACCACGGGAAATTTGAAACTCGACGTTCCGGCGCCGCCAGCCGACTCCGCCAGGCTGGAGCGGTTGATGGCGGTGACGCGCGGCCGCCCGATCATCGTGGCGGCCTCGACCCATCCCGGCGAAGAGGAGATCCTGCTTGAAGCGCACCGGACGCTTGCACGATTCTTTCCGTCGCTGCTGAGCGTGATCGTGCCGCGGCATCCCGGTCGCGGCGAAGCTGTCGCCCGCACCATTGCGGCCTCCGGCCTGCATGTGGCCTTGCGTTCGCGCGAGGAGTCGCCGACCGCGACCACCGACGTCTACGTCGCGGACACCATGGGCGAACTGGGATTGTTCTATCGGCTGGCGCCGATCGTGTTCATGGGTGGCTCGCTGGTTCCCCATGGCGGGCAGAATCCGATCGAGGCAGCCAAGCTCGGCGCATCGATCGTTCATGGCCCTCACGTCTTCAATTTCACCGATGTCTACGAGGCGCTCGATAGCGCGGGCGGCGCCAGGCGGGCTGACACGCTGGAAGCGCTGGTGAAGCAGCTCGGCCAGTTGCTGGCCGATCCGGCGGCGCGCGACCTGTCGGTTGGCGCCGCCGAGCGCGTAGTCGAACAGCTCGGCGGCGCGCTCGACCGCACGCTGCTCGCGCTGGAGCCGTATCTGTTGCAATTGCGGCTCGAAATGGGAGCGGCCAATGCATGAGCCGGCCTTCTGGTACCGGCCGTCATCATGGATTTCGCGATTGCTGATGCCGCTTGGGGCGCTCTATGGCGCGGTCGCGGGCCGGCGATTGCAGCGCCGGGGTTTTGACGCCGGCATCCCCGTGCTGTGCGTCGGCAACTATCATGTCGGCGGCGCCGGCAAGACCCCTGCGGTGCTGGCGCTGGCGAAGATGCTGCGCAATCTCGGCGAGACGCCGGTCGTGCTCAGCCGCGGCTATGGCGGACGATTGCGCGGTCCGATCAAGGTCGATCCTGAGCGGCATGTTGCGGCAGATGTCGGCGACGAGCCCCTGATGATGGCGCGGACGATTCCCGTGGTGGTCGCGCGCGATCGCATCGATGGCGTCGCGTTGGCGCGGTCGCAAGGCGCCAGCGTGATCCTGATGGACGACGGCTTCCAGAATCCCGCGATCGCCAAGGACGCCTCGCTGATCGTGATCGACGCTGAGCGCGGTCTCGGCAACGCTTGCGTGTTTCCCGCCGGTCCCTTGCGCGCGCCGTTGCCGCCGCAACTCGAACGTACCGACGCGCTGATCGTCGTCGGCGATGGATCCGCGGCCAAGGCGGTTGCTGCCGCCATCGCCGCGCGCGGCAAACCGGTGCTGCCGGCCCATCTCAAGTCGGACGATGGGTCGGTGGCGTCGCTGCGCGGCAAGCGCGCTCTCGCCTTCGCCGGGATCGGCGATCCCATCCGGTTTTTCAGGATGCTGCGCGCCAGCGGGATCGAGCTCGTCCGCGAGCGCGCCTTCCCCGATCACCATCCGTTTTCGCAAAGCGAGATCGAGACCTTGATCGCCGAAGCCAAGCGCGATGCGCTGACGCTGGTAACGACGGAAAAGGATGTGGCGCGGCTGCGCAACGCCGAGGGACTTCCGCCTTGGGCGAACGATATTGTGCCGTTCGCGGTGACGCTCGAGTTCGACACCGCCGCGCAATTGCGGAACTTGGTGTCGGAATGGCTGTTTCAGGCGCGCGAGAAGAAGTTCGGGAAAAGTACGTAGGGAGGGCAAAGCGATAGCGTGCCCACCATCATCTCGGCAACATCTTGATGGGAACGGTGGCACGGCGCGAAGCGCGCCTTTGCACACCCTACGCCTTCAAGGCCCCGGGAAAATGCCGCTGCAGCACGGCGCTGGGGACGGCGTAGGCCTCTTGCAGATCGACGCTCCAGTATTTCAGTTCGTCGAGCGGGATCCGCGCATCGGTCACCGCGCAGCGCACGTAGGTTCCCGGCGAGATCACGCGGAAATCGCCATCCAGATATTGTACCTGCGCTTCGCCATGGCCCGAGGGACCGAATTTATTCAGCACGGATGAAGTCTCCGATTAGTTCCCGGCGATTCGGGCCGGCCTAAATGTTTTTCCAGATGCGATCTATCATAAATAGGTCGTGGAGTCCGCCCGTCAAACCCACCGATTTGTGATGAATTTTTGTCTCGGCCTCATGTTAGCTTCGCACACATGGAACGCTGTTTTTCCGGCACCATAGCGATCCGGCAAGTCAGATGCGCCTTCTGCCAGCGGCTACATTCCTGACGCTATTTGCGGTGGCTTTTGCCGCTGATGCGGCGCCATTGCCTTCCGCGCATCAGGTCGACATCGCCCTCGGCAACGGGGTATTGCACGCGCAGCTGTACAAACCCGACGGCGATGGCCCGTTTCCGGTCGTGATCGCGCTGCATGGCTGCGGCGGACTGGCCGGCCATTCCGAGCCGGTCCAGCCGCGCTATCGCGATTGGGCCGAGCAGTTGCTGAAGGAAGGCAACGCGGTCTTGCTGCCGGACAGTTATGGTTCGCGCGAACTTGGGCCGCAATGCCGCGTGAAGGGGGAGCGCCGGCTCAGCGCCCGCCGCGAACGGGTGACGGACATACTGGCGGCCAGGCAGTGGCTGCTGCAGCAGCCCTGGACGGCACGCGATCGCATCAGCCTGCTGGGATGGGCGCACGGCGCCAGCGCGGTATTATGGGCGGTGCGTCCGCAATTGCCGTCGCGCAATCTCGAGCCGGACTTCCGCTCGGCGATTGCGTTTTATCCGAACTGCCGCATCTCGTCCGGCCTTGGATGGAGCACACGCATTCCGACGCTGCTATTGATCGGCGCCAAGGACGACATCAGCTCGCCGCCGGCCTGCCGCCAGGTGGTTGACGGCGCGCGCGGGCGCAGCGCGCTGGCGCGGATCGTGGTTTATCCCGGCGCCTATCATGATTTCGACCGCGCCAATTTCCCGCTGCACGCGATTGCCGCGACGCCCGACGCCATGGTGCCGGAACGCGGCCATCTCGGCACCGACCCAGAGGCGCGCGCCGATTCGCAAAAGCGCGTCGCGGAATGGCTGGCAAGGTGATTTAGCCTGTCCCTGCAAAAGAGCGGGGGGAAGTTAAAAGAGCGATCGTGCCAAGGCTTATCTTCTAAAACAGGCTTCCCTGACCAGCCGGCTTGACGGCGCGCTTGGGCGTTGCGGCCTTGGGCTCGCTGGCGACGGGCTTCGCGGGCCGCGTCGCCGCCGGCCGATCCGAATCCGCGGTGGCCGCGACCCGTCCGTCCGAAAATTCCAGGTCGAGCCGCGCCCCCGGTCCGACGCTGGCTGCGGCGTGCACGGCATGACCCTTTTCATCGCGCACTAACGCGAAGCCCCGCGTCAGCACGCTGCGATAGGACAGCGCCGTCAGCAATTGTCCGCTATGGGCAACGCGCGCCTCGAGCCGCTGCATTGCCGTTGCAAGCGCGCGCCGCGCGCGCTCGGAAAGACGCAGCGCGCGTTCGCGGTCGCGGGCAATGGTCTGGCGCTGCGCCTGGGCGTTGGAAAGCTTCGAGGTTTTCAGTCTGATCTCAAGTCCGGCATAGCGATCGCGACGGGCGCGCAGCAGCGACCGGGCGGAAAGCGTCATCCGCTCGCCCGATACCGTCAGTCGATGCCTGGCCTGCGCGACCTGACCGCGCAGTACCCGCACGGTCAGTCGTGCGCTGGTGGCTGCGAAGCGGCGGAAATGGGCATGGGTATTGGCCTTCAATCCGCGCGGCAGGCTGGCGGCCGCGCCATCCAGCCGCTGCCGCGGGATCGCGAGCAGTTCGCTTGCCGCGGGCAGCGCGCGCATAGCGGCGCGCAGCTCATTGCGGCGGCCTTCCTGGCCGCGCTGCCAGCACAGCATCGTCCGCCGCGCCAGCGCCGTGACCTCGACGAACAACTCGCTGCGCACCGGGACCGCCATTTCGGCGGCGGCTGTCGGGGTCGGGGCGCGCTTGTCGGCGGCAAAATCAATCAGCGTGACGTCGGTCTCGTGTCCGACCGCCGAGATCAGCGGGATCATGCTGTCGGCGGCGGCACGGACCACGATCTCCTCGTTGAACGACCAGAGGTCCTCCAGCGAGCCGCCGCCGCGTGCCACGATCAAAAGATCCGGCCGCGGAATCCTGCCGCCTTCCGGCAGCGCGTTGAAGCCGCGGATCGCGGCCGCGATCTGTTCGGCCGAGCCTTCGCCCTGCACCCGCACCGGCCACACCAGCACGCGGCGCGGAAAGCGGTCCTGCAGCCGATGCAGGATGTCGCGGATCACGGCGCCGGTCGGCGAGGTGACGACGCCGATCACTTCCGGCAACCATGGCAGCAGTTGCTTGCGTGCCTCGTCGAACAGCCCCTCGGCGGAAAGCTTGCGCTTGCGCTCTTCCATCAGCGCCATCAGCGCGCCGATCCCGGCGGGCTCGATCGCCTCGATCACGATCTGGTATTTCGACGAGCCGGGATAGGTGGTGAGCTTGCCGGTGGCGATGACCTCGAGGCCTTCCTGCGGCTTGAAGCGCATCCGGCTGTGGGTGGTCTTCCAGATCACCGCCTCGATCTTGGCGTTCTCGTCCTTCAGCGCGAAATAGCAGTGCCCGGAAGAGTGCGGCCCGCGAAACCCGGAGATTTCGCCGCGCACCCGGACATGCCCATAGGCGTCCTCCACCGTCCGCTTCAGGGCGGAGGAAAGTTCGGACACCGTGAATTCCGGTGCGTTGGCTAGGGGTTCGGGCATCGCTGACGATTCGGTCTTTTGCGGCGTCTGCGCAAGGTAGGGAGTTGGACCGTCCCCGCCAATCGGGCTTGCGCAACCATATACTCTGTGATATAGAGTACTCTACAAGCGATATAAATTCGTGAGGAGCGCCCATGCTCAAACGGCTTTTGCGCGGTGGTTTTAGCGCCCTGAAATGGGCTCTGTGCGGGGTTGGCGCGGCGGCGCTGTTGCTCACTGCGCTGATTGCGAGGCCACTTGTACCGCTGCCTGAGCTAAAGTCCATCTCGGCGGCGCGCGGCACCGTCGATCTCAGTGCCCTGCCTGCGATCGAGCGATTCCAGGCGCGGGACGGCACATGGCTCAGCTTCCGCCATTATCCGGTTAGTGGCCCCGTGACCGGACGTGCGGCGATCGTGGTGCACGGCTCCTCCGGCTCCAGCGGCGGCACCATTCATGCGATGTCGCAGGCGCTGGCCGCCCGCGGCGTCGAAACCTTCGCGGTCGATATGCGCGGCCATGGCGCGTCGGGCACGCGCGGCGATATCGGCTATGTCGGCCAGCTTGAGGACGATCTCGCCGATTTCGTCGGGGTGTTGCGCAAGACCGTGCCGTCAGCGCCGCTGACCTTGATCGGCCATTCGGCCGGCGGCGGCTTTGCGCTGCGGGTTGCGGGCTCGCCGATCCAGAACCTGTTCGAGCGCACCGTGATGTTGGCGCCCTATCTCGGCTACGATTCCCCCTCCACCCGGCGGGACTCCGGCGGCTGGGCCAGCGTCGATATTCCGCGCATCCTTGGCCTGCTGGTGCTGCGCAAACTCGGGATCACCTGCTGCGAGGCGCTGCCGGTGCTGGCGCTCGCGGTTCCGCCGAATTCAGAGAAGGCGCTGGTGGCGACCTATACCGACCGGCTGATGCGCAATTTCGGAACAGGCGATTTCCGCCGCGATCTCGCCACGGCGACAAAGCCGCTCACCATCATCTGCGGCGCCGACGATGAATTGATGTTAGCCGACAAATACGTTGAAGCTGTGCGCGGCGCCGCGGTGCCGGTCGACGTCAGGCTGCTCGACGGCATTAACCACATGGGCATCGTCGCCGCGCCGAAGGCGGTATCCCTCATCGCCGACGACGTCGCCACGCGTGCCATGGCGGGGTCATAGCGGCGATCCGGCGGGGGAGGGCAACATGATCGACAGCCAGCAGGCGTCCGAGGCGCTCGCCGAGATCAACGAGATGGCGCGCCGCGTCCGCCAGTCGCGGATCTACAATCTCGCAAGCCTGATGCTGATCATGTGGGGAGTGCTGGTGTTTGCCGGCTATCTCGGCTCGTTTTGGCTGCCGCGTTATGCTGGTTATTTCTGGATCGCGCTGAACGTGGCTGGAGTCGCGGGGTCGTTTGCGATCAGCGCCTTTGGATATCCCAAGACCGGCATTCGCACCTTCGATGTCAGGATGCTGATCGCGTTCCTGCTGTTCTTCGCCTTCGGTTTCCTGTGCACCAGCGTGCTCGGCCAGTTCACGCCGCGCCAGATGGGCGCGGTCTGGCCGATCTATTTCACGCTGTTGTACATCATCGCCGGGCTCTGGATGGGACATGCCTTTGTCGCAATCGGCCTTGGCATCAGCGTACTCGCACTGGTCGGCTATTTCTTCATCGGTGACTGGTTCGACCTGTGGATGGCCCTTGTCGATGGCGGCGGGCTCATCCTCGGCGGGCTCTGGATGCGCCGGAGCTAGAGCGATGGCCGAGCTCGACGACATCATCCACCAGCCGCTGCGGCTGAAGATCATGGCGGCGCTGAACGCGCTGCCGGCCACCGCAGGCCTCGAATTCTCCCGGCTGAAAAAGCTCACCGG
>Ga0207707_10000574_pt1 | contig 37317 bp, 30 predicted proteins | sample KBSC83BmetaG_FD_184336 | JGI IMG/M metagenome (GOLD analysis project Ga0207707, IMG submission 184336) | Corn rhizosphere microbial communities from Kellogg Biological Station, Michigan, USA - KBS C8-3B metaG (SPAdes) (version 2) | ecosystem: Host-associated > Plants > Roots > Rhizosphere ... | reverse complement strand
GTCCGTCAACCGTCAACCGTCAACCGTCAACCCCAAAAAGATTCTCCTACACTCGGTACGTAACCCCCTCCACCGCCACCTCAGTATTCGGGAAAACCATCCGGGCTTCCCTTTCAAATTCGTCCAGCTTTTCGTATTTGGAGCTGAAATGTCCGATCAGCAGCTTATTCACAACAGCCTCCCGGGCTATATTTGCCGCCTGGGTGCTCGTGCAGTGAAATCTTTTGGCCGCCCTTTCCTCCAGGTCCTGCAGATAAGTGGCTTCATGGTATAAAAGATCCACCCCGCTGACTTTTTCGGCTACGAGCGGATTATACGCTGTATCTGCCGAATAGGCATAGGATTTTGGCCGGGGGGCCTGATCTGTCACCAGCCCATTTTCAATAACCGTTCCCGTACGGGTCTGGTAATCTTCTCCCCATTTTAAACGATCGAAAAAGGAGGCCGGTATTTCATATTCCCTCGCTTTTTCAGGATTGAGTTTTCGCGGCGGCTTTACCTGCCGGAAAATAAAACCCCAGCATTCGATCCGGTGGAAAACCCGGAAACAGCTGACCTCAAACCGGTTGTTCCGCAATAGCAGGCCTTCCTGCTGAATGGGGTGAAAGATCAGGTTAAACGGAAGCTGCGTATCGGCCACTTTCAGTTGCATGTCGAAGATTTCCTTCAGGGGGGCAGGCGCATACAGATTCAGGTCCTGCTGGCGCCCCAGCAATCCCATACTCGTGATAAGCCCGATTAAACCAAAATAGTGGTCCCCGTGCAGGTGGGAAATAAAAATATGGTTGATCCGGCTTCTGCGGATCTTGTACTTGCTCATCTGCATTTGGGTTCCTTCCCCGCAATCTACCAGAAAGAGCTGGTCGTCCAGGGTGATGACCTGGGCCGTAGGGTGCCGGTCGAAAGCCGGAATAGCTGAATTATTGCCAAGAATAGTTACCGCCAGCACAAATAGGATTTAAGATATAATCAGCAGATGCCCGCCCGGGTAAGCTGCCAGACAGGAAAAATAATACAAAAAGTAATAGGAACGGGATTCGGTCGTTTCCCTTATATCCGGAACCTCTCGAATGAACAAATGATACCCTGAACTGTATAAGAAATCAGGAACCTTCTTTATTCTGTCATTTCTCTTTCGATTTCTTCCAGATAAACCATGTCGGCCGCTTCGCTGCGTGTGGGCGTGATTTGAAGGCCCTCGTATCGTTCATCGAGGTCAAATATTTTTTTTACAGGCGCCTGCAGTTCGCAGAGCACCAGGGAGGCACGGTTTTCGTAAAAGCTGTTCCGGATCTGAAGCAATTCCATAGCAGCAGCAGAATCGATCTTTTGAATGTCTTTCATGATAAGGATAAGGTTTTTAACCGCATTATGCAGAAAGGGAAGCAGGAAATTGCGGAGGTCTTCTGTCATATTAGCAGCAAGTTCGCTTTCCCGGAAGCTAATGGCATGGAATTTTGCGTTGGTACTAATTTTGACATTCATAGTAAGTAATGTTAACATCCGTTGATAAACCACGGAAAACAGGAATCAAAAATATTCGTTATTATTGTATTAAGCACAATCAGTTAAAAATGGATAATAATTTTTCGGCCCAGGTTAAAGAGATTATTTCGTTCAGCAGGGAGGAAGCCTTAAGGTTGGGAAACGACTTTATCGGTACAGAACATTTGCTTCTGGGACTGATCAGGGAAGGCGATAATACGGCCGTCCGTATCCTGAAAAGCTTCAATGTTGATCTGTATGAACTTCGCAAGGAAGTTGAGCTTGCCGTTAAGGACAAGACCGGTAAGAATATTGCCAATATCAACAGTCTGCCGCTGACCAAGCAGGCGGAAAAAGTGATCAGGGTTACCGTTCTTGAGGCGAAAGCATTAAAGAGTCCGACAGTGGAAACAGAGCATCTCATGCTCTCTATTCTCAAAAACAAAGAAAACATCGCAACTCAAATCTTAAATCAATTCGACGTGGATTACGATTTATTCAGAAATGAACTGGGTGTTGTTAAAAGTAATGATACCCGCAGCGAGTACGCTGAAGAGAATGATGATGATTTTGATGATGAAAAAAAATATGCCCAGCAGAAAGCCAGGCCGGCGGGAAATGCCAAGAGCAAAACGCCGGTGCTCGATAATTTCGGAAGGGATATTACCCGTCTTGCGGAAATGAATTCGCTGGATCCCATTGTGGGCAGGGAAGAAGAAATTGAAAGGGTATCCCAGATCTTATCGCGGCGGAAAAAGAACAATCCGATCCTGATCGGAGAGCCCGGCGTGGGTAAAACCGCCATCGTGGAAGGACTGGCGCTGCGTATTGTACAACGGAAAGTGTCCCGCGTATTGTTTGACAAGCGGGTGATCTCGCTGGATCTTGCAGCGCTGGTTGCCGGTACCAAATACCGCGGACAGTTCGAAGAACGCATGAAAGCAATCATGAATGAGCTGGAGAAAAACCGCGATGTCATTTTATTCATCGATGAAATACATACCATCGTAGGCGCAGGCGGCGCTTCCGGTTCGCTGGATGCTTCCAATATCTTCAAACCGGCGCTTGCACGGGGAGAACTGCAGTGCATCGGCGCATCCACGCTGGACGAATACAGGATGTACATAGAAAAAGACGGCGCTCTTGACCGTCGTTTCCAGAAAGTGATGATTGATCCGCCGAGCGTGGATGAAACCATTCAGATCCTGGTTAATATTAAATCCAAATACGAGGATTATCACAATGTGATCTATTCGGAAGAGGCGATAGAAGCCTGTGTTAAGCTGAGTGACCGGTATATGACCGACCGGCTGCTGCCCGACAAAGCCATTGATGTGCTGGATGAAGTGGGCGCGAGGGTGCATCTGAAAAATATCAACGTGCCACAGAATATCGTGGAACTGGAAAAGAAAATCGAAGATGTTAAAAATGAAAAGAATAAGGTAGTCAAGAGCCAGAAGTTTGAAGAAGCTGCTTCGCTGCGCGACGCTGAAAAGCGTTTACAGGAAGAGCTGGAAAAGGCGAAGGCGGAATGGGAAGAGGAAAGCAAACACAAACGGTATCCGATCGACGAAGAGAATATCGCTGAAGTGGTAAGCATGATGACCGGCATTCCGGTAAAGAGAATGGTGCAGGCGGAAAGCGAAAAACTGAAGAATATGTCGGTCGATATGGCAGATATGGTCGTTGGACAAACAGAAGCCATCCAGAAAGTGGTGAAAGCCATCCAGCGCAACCGGGTCGGTTTAAAAGACCCCAAGAAGCCCATCGGCACCTTTATCTTCCTCGGTCCTACCGGCGTCGGTAAAACAGAACTTGCCCGCGCACTGGCCCGTTATATGTTCGACTCGGAAGATTCCCTGGTCCGGATCGATATGAGCGAATACATGGAGAAATTTACCGTTAGCCGGTTAATCGGCGCCCCTCCGGGATATGTGGGATATGAAGAAGGCGGTCAGCTTACGGAAAAAGTGAGGAGGAAACCTTATTCCGTGATCCTGCTGGATGAAATTGAAAAAGCACATCCGGATATTTACAATATATTGTTGCAGGTTCTGGACGACGGCCAGCTGACTGACGGACTGGGAAGAAAAGTGGATTTTAAGAATACACTGATCATCATGACATCCAATATCGGGGCCCGGCAGTTAAAGGATTTTGGCGACGGCGTCGGATTTGCCACATCGGCCAGAACGGCTAATGTTGATGAAAATAATAAAGCAGTGATTGAAAAAGCATTAAAGCGCACTTTCAGTCCGGAGTTCCTGAACCGCGTGGATGATATCGTCATCTTCAATTCGCTGAACAGGGAAAATATTTTCAACATCATCGATATCCTGATGAAGGGCGTGATGAAAAGACTGGTGCAGCTGGGATTTAGCCTGGAACTTACGGCAGATGCAAAAAGCTTCCTGGCAGATAAGGGATATGATCAGCAGTTTGGAGCAAGGCCGCTTCACCGGGCCATCCAGAAATACCTGGAAGATCCGCTGGCTGAGGAGATCCTGAATATGAGCATCAAGAATGGAGATATTATGATCGCCGACCTGGATAAAGATCTGGGAAAGATCAGATTCACCCTGAAAGAAAAAGAGAAAGAAGCTTCCGAAGTATAAGAAGCGCATAATTAATAATACATTGCCACGGAGCACGGAAAATTTTCCTGTTTCGTGGCAATTCTTTTATTTGCAGGTGAATAATAATGTATGGCCGGAAAAAGAATCATCATAACCATCGACGGTTGGTCGAGTTGCGGAAAGAGCACCCTGGCTAAGCAGCTGGCCGGAGAACTGAAGTATACATACATCGACAGCGGAGCCATGTACCGGGCTATTACGCTATATTTTCTCAGGAATCATGTTGACTGGACGCAGCCGGGGGCGGTTACAAAAGCTTTGCAGGAAATAACACTCGAATTTATTTTTCATGAAACATCCGGATCCAGTGAAATTATACTGAACGAGGAGAATGTGGACTATCTGATCCGGGACCTGGTGGTTGCTGAAAAAGTAAGTGAAGTGGCGGCAATAAAGGAAGTACGGACTTTTGCCGTCCGCCAGCAACAGGCGCTTGGGAAGAAAAAGGCGATAGTTATGGATGGAAGAGACATCGGAACGGTTGTTTTTCCGAAGGCGGAACTGAAAATATTTATGACGGCCGACAATACCGTCCGGGTAGAAAGAAGGTTCCGGGAACTATATGATAAGAACCCGAATATCAGTCTCGAAGAAGTAAAAAGCAACCTCGAAATGCGCGACTATATCGACTCGCACCGGGAAAACAGTCCGCTCCGAAAGGCAGCCGATGCCATCGTGCTGGACAATACGAATCTTTCTCCGGAAGAGCAACTGGAGATTGCGTTGAAGTGGGCGAAGGAGAGAATTGGTTGAGAGTAGTTGACGGTTGACGGATGACGGTTGACGGACTTTCTATGGATCAGCGCGATAGTCATGCTGAAAAACCTGCAGTCCGTCAACCGTCATCCGTCAACTGTCAACCCTAAAACGAATACGTTGCCGCCAGTATCGCACTAAACGTACTTCCCGTCAAATCCCCGTTCTTTTTTTCAAACGCATCGTGGGAAGAATTATCTAAACGGAGTTCCGGAATAATGGTGAGTTTGCCTTCGTGAATGTTTCCGGATAAAGTGGTTTCAAAGAAGTTTCCGCCTGCTGCCGTGATGATCCCGTCCTTATCCTGAAAATATTCCGCGCGCAAAGTGAGTCCGAAAAAGGAGGAGGGATCGGCATTCAGATATATTGCTGATCCCCACCAGTTTTTTGCGGAACTACCCTCTGGTTTGCGCAGCTGAATGGTTCCATTGTATCCGACACTGAATTTGTCGGTGATGGTTCCTGTTACGACCAGGTCGAATTGATTCAGGTTGGAACCGAAATCGTATTTACCACCCTGGTAATTGAGATAGAACTTCCATTTGCTGTCTGCAGTCGCCGTACTCAATTGCCCAATCGCCCATTTTCTGGAACTGCTGGTGCTTGCATAGTCGGACGGATTGGAAATTCCCACCATGAGGGCAGTCTTTCCGCCCAGGGAAATGTCCGCTTTTAAACCGGTATTCGAAAAAGGGCCGTAGGAGAACATATAACTCATGGAGTAATTGCGGTTCAGATATGCATCCACCAGTTCGTACCCGATATGCGTTGCCCATTTTCCCATGGTAAGTTTGAATTTGTCGGAAAAAGCATAACTGAGGTAAGCCTGTTTCACATTGGCCAGGGAAAGGAACCCATTGGAATTGCCATCTGTGTAAGAAAATTCCTGGGCCCGTCTCCCAAAACCCAGGTCTACCGTTGCGCTGGCTTTGCCAAAGGAATGGTCGGCCCGGATGCTCGCCATTCCCAACTCAAAAGAATTCTGGGAATTTGTAAATGCGGTTGGGTTATTCTGGGAGGTTTTACTATCCGCGAAATTAAAACGGTAGTAAACATCCACCGACCCGCTGATGGTTGGCTTGGGTGATTCCGGTTTGGTGGAATCCTGGGCATTTGCGTAAAAAGAAAATCCGATGAAAGAAATAAACAGGAATTTGACTTTAGCCATTGCAGTTCTTTTTAGTTGTTTGAAATAGAGTTTTAAATCTCGTATCTGCCCGGGCAGTTACGAATTTCATATGGCCTGAACCAGTATATCTGCTATATATTATATAATAAACTAATATTATTAATACAATGTAAATATATTAATAATATAGAGACATGTTTATATTCTATTATATATTATTTATTTTAATGTAAGTATATCAGAGTATGGAAAGAGTGAGAGAAGAGAGAGATAACAGCGGGAGAGGGCAAAATGGAGCCGGGGCAAAAAAAAGACCCCCGACAGGAGGTCTTATAAAATTGTAAACAGAATAATATTAACGCAGGAAGAGGATCTCGCGGTATTTCGGAAGCAGCCATTCGCTATCGTCGATCAGCAGTTCCAGTTTATCCACATTGTAACGGATCTTGTCAAAATAGGGTTCTTTGACGTGATCGCAATAAGCAATTGCCCGGTCGCGGATATTTTTTATCGCGTTGGCTTTCTTGCGTGCCTCAATCATTTTACTTACCTGGTCGCTGATCTGCGAAATATGTTCCGAGATCTTTTCGAGGATTTGTTTCTGGTTGGTATAAGCGCTCTCTTTCAGACCGATTTCCTTTAATCCCCGGATATTTTCAATCAGCGTGTTCTGGTATTTTATTGCCGGGGGAAGGATATGGCTGGTGCAGAGTTCTCCCATGATCCGGGCCTCGATCTGAACCTTCTTGATGTATTTCTCGAGTTCAATTTCGTGCCTTGCTTCCAGTTCAACATGGTTGAGTACATTATTTCCCTCAAAAAGTTTTTTCGCCTTATCCGTGATTAATGCATCCAGGGCCAGCGGCGTCGTCCTGACATTGGGCAGGCCTCTTTTTGCCGCTTCTTTCTGCCATTCCTCGCTGTAGCCGTCTCCTTCAAACAAGACTTTCTCGCTGCTTACAATGTACTCGCGGATCACATGCATGATGGCGATTTCTTTTTTATCACCTTTTTCCACGAGCGCATCGACATCTTTTTTGAATTTCTTCAACGATTCCGCCATAATGGTATTGAGGCTGGTCATTGCATTGGCACAATTGGCAGAGGAACCGACGGCCCTGAATTCAAATTTATTTCCGGTAAAAGCGAAGGGAGATGTGCGGTTACGATCGGTATTATCCAGCAATAATTCCGGAATGCTGCGGTGCAGATCGAGTTTGAGAATGGCTTCGTCCTGTTCATCAAATTTATTTCCGACGCGTTGTTTGATATCCTCCAGCACCTTGGTCAGGTATTGCCCGATGAAAACAGAAATGATGGCCGGAGGCGCTTCATTGGCTCCGAGGCGATGATCATTACCGGCTGACGCAATGGATGCGCGCAATACTTCTGAATAATCATGCACCGCTTTAATGGTATTGACAAAAAAAGTAAGGAACATGAGGTTGGTCTTCGGCGTTTTTCCAGGCGCCAGCAGGTTTACACCGGTATCGGTGGCCATGCTCCAGTTATTATGTTTCCCGTTTCCATTTATTCCTGCGAAGGGTTTTTCATGCAGCAGGGCACGCAGTTTGTGGCGGCGGGCAACCCGGTCCATCAGGTCCATCAGCAGGGTATTGTGATCCACCGCGAGACTCACTTCTTCAAAAATCGGAGCGCATTCAAACTGGGAAGGGGCCACTTCATTATGTCGTGTTTTTAACGGAATGCCCAGCCGGTAAGACTCTTCTTCAAAATCCCGCATGAAAGCATACACTCTTTCCGGGATGGCGCCAAAATAATGATCTTCGAGTTGCTGGCCTTTGGCGGGTGCGTGCCCGAATACCGTTCTTCCGCTCATCACCAGGTCGGGCCGGCCATTGTACAAACCTTCATCCACCACAAAATATTCCTGTTCCCATCCCAGCGTGGCCTGTACGCGGGAAACATTTTTATCAAAATAATTGCATACTTCCACGGCTGCCTTGTTCAGGGATTCCAGGGATTTCAAAAGCGGTGCCTTGTAATCGAGGGTTTCTCCGGTATAGGAAACAAAAATGGTGGGGATGCAAAGTGTTTTTCCGGAACCGATCTCCATAATAAAAGGCGGCGAAGAGGGATCCCAGGCCGTGTATCCGCGGGCTTCAAACGTTGCGCGCAAACCACCGCTGGGGAAAGAAGAGGCATCCGGTTCCTGCTGGATCAGCGCGTCTCCGTCGAATTGTTCAATCGGGGTTCCGTCGCCCTTGATGGTAAAAAATGAATCGTGTTTTTCCGCCGAAGAACCGGTTAATGGCTGAAACCAGTGTGTATAATGCGTTACACCTTTTCCCTCCGACCACTGCAGCAGCCCCGCCGCGATCTGATTCGCAACAGAACGGTCAATTCTTTTTCCCCCTTTCACTGATCCCGAAAGACTCTTATACGCTTCATCACTCAGAAAGGCCCGGGCGGTTTTCAGATTAAATACATTTTCTCCGTAATAACTGGTAATTCTCGGGGATCCGTCAAGCTCAGGTTGATAAGACTGCGTTGACAGATCATTAATGGCTTTTACTCTTAACGATTCCATTTAAATAATTTTGGGAACGAATGTAAGCGAATATTCATAAGAAGAGAAAAAAAATCGATTTTCTATGTTTTTTTTAGAAAATACTGAAGTTATTGTCAATAATTGAAGTGATTATTGCCATTCATTCAATAATTTTTAAGTCCGGTGGTCACATTTAAATTTTATTTAATGTTTCTGAAAAACAGGCTTTCGTCAGTTTTTGCTGTAATATATTATTTGCTGAAAACAGGAACAGGAACAGAAAAAGAAAGGGAATGCTGCGGTAACGGACAATCGCGCCGGGAAAAGGTACTGTATAACCGATGGCAATGAGCTGCGGGATCGCATAAAAGAGAAAAAGCCATAGCAGGGCGCTGCCTGCTTTATTTTTTGTCTGACCACTTAAAATAAAGAAGAGGAACGCGGCAATCAGAAAAATACTTTCAATGGAAGAAAGAGATTGCAGCAGGGCTTTGCCTTCCCAGGGATACGGGCGGAAAATACTGTTGGCGGTGGCCTGGGGAAGCACCTTAATAAATGAAACGGGTCCGGCATGCAGGCTGTCGAGGCCGTAGCGCGTATTTCCCTTTAGCACTAAAAAACCCTGCTGCGCGTGGATCAGGGGGCGGGATAGCTGAAAGGCAGGCGGAAGAAACAGACTGATGGTAAAAATCAGCAGCAGGGCCAGATAAATCCTGCTGAAGGCGACCGGACCGCCCTGCTTCTTTCGCACACTATACAAAAAGGCAATAAAAGCAGGCAGGAACATGATCAGGTATTGAATACGGAGGAACAGGAAACCTAAAAATGCCAGACCGGTACCAGCGGCATTTTTTACTTTCCGCCTTTGCGCATATTCATTTCCGTTATAAATGGCAACCGAAATACATAACAGGATCAGGGATTCTGCCCGGATGCCGCTGCACCAGAAGGTAATGGAGGGAATGAAAAAAATCAGCAGATAATACATGCCGGATTTTTCCGGAAAACGGTCCGTCAGCATCTTAAACAGGAGCAGGGGCCCGGCAATCGTAAGCAGGTCAAACAGCAAAAGATCAATATAATAATTCTTCCCGCTGAAAAGATTCAGGACGGCAAGGAATTTCACCATAAACCAGAATTCGAAATGGTGCACGTAATAATACAGGGCCTGCAGGAAGGAATGGGTCGCCTGCAGAGAATTACCCGGCAGAAATTCTTTGATAAATTCGCCGGGATGGGTCAGCAGGATATCGGTCTGGACTTTTGATTTACTGAAATATTCCCAGGTATCGTCCCCGCCGTAATAATGCAGAAATATATAACCGTATAAGATTCCCATCAGCACTTTGAAAAGTACGGCAGCTGATGTATGGTAAAGACGGAAGGGAAATCTGTTCCTTTGCAGTATCCAGTGCAGCAGTAAAGTCCCGGAAATCAGGTAAAATAAAAAAAGAAAGTATGTCAGCATCTGTAAGGTTTACCTGATTTTGATCCCCCAAATCTATAAATTTGAATTTAATATCTCCTGATGCTCGAAAATCAGCCAGTCCCTGAGAAGAAATTGATTGCTCTTGTGGCCAACAGCGCCTGGTCTGTTTATAATTTCCGGATGGACCTGATCCGGCACCTGATTCCCCGTTTTGATGTGCTGGTGATTGCGCCGGGCGACGAATTTGCAGCTGAATTAAAAAAGGAAGGCTGCCGGTTCCTGGATATTCATTTCAATAACCGGTCGGAAAATCCATTGCAGGATTTTTCGCTCTACCGGGCGCTGAAAAAAATCTACCGCGAACAAAAACCGGATTTTATTTTCCACTATGTGATCAAACCCAATATTTATGGTTCCCTGGCCGCAGCCGCCTGCGGTATTGAATCCATTGCGGTTATCACCGGCCTCGGGTACGCCTTTGCCCGGCGAAACTGGCTGAATAAAATCGTTTCTTTTTTATATAAAAGAGCGCTGAAAAATACCCGCGAGACATGGTTCCTGAACCAGGAGGATGCGGATGTTTTTATCCGGCATAAACTGGTGGCTGCCGGGAAAGTGAAGATTCTCCCCGGAGAAGGCATAAATCCGGATTATTTTGCGCCGCGGCAATTCAGACCGGTTGCGAGAACAAAGGCATTTCAGTTTCTGATGAGCACCCGCCTGTTAAAAAGCAAAGGAGTCCGGATCTATGTGGATGCCGCGCGCATACTGAAGAAAAAAAACCGGGATATCCGGTTTGAACTCATTGGCTTTTTTGAAGAGCATCATCCGGACTCTATCACGGTGCAGGATATCCGTTACTGGGAGCGAAAGGGTTTTATACATTACAGCGGTTTCGCAAGAGATGTGCGGCCTTTTTTACAGCAGGCGGATTGTCTGGTATTTCCTTCTTTTTATCCGGAAGGTATCCCGCGATGTCTCATGGAAGCTGCTGCCATGGAGATTCCCATCATCACTTCCCGGAACAGGGGATGTAAAGAAGTGGTTGCAGATGACGTAAATGGATTCCTCTGCGCAATGAATGATGCGGATGACCTGGCCAGGAAAATGGAAAAAATGATTGCGCTGGCCCCGGCCCGGCGGTCGCAGATGGGTAAAAAAGGCAGGGAACTGGTGATGGAGAAATTTGATGTGCAGAAGATCCTGCTGGAATACGACCGCGCCCTGAAAGATATTTAAAACGAAATTTCAGGAAAAGCATTCTGGAGGTATTCCAGTACTCCGCAAGAGCGGATCTGCTGTTCCCAGTGCCAGGATCTCATGTCGGGAAACTTATACTGAAAAGAATTGATCCGCCCCCAGCTCAGGTTGGAAAGATCATCTTTCAGGAAAAAATATTCTCCCCCGTATCTTTCCTGGAATTGGGAAAGCCAGAAATACCGCGTGCTGATGATCGGAATGTGCATGGCAGCATACTCCAGGAATTTGGTGGAGGTTTGTGCATTGAAAGGTTCCCGGTCAGGAATAAAATTGATGGCAAACCGCGCCTGAGATAAATAACCGGGAATCTCCTGCCGGGATACCGGTCCCCGGAAGATAATATTGTTGCAGGAGGAAAAACCCCTGGCCAGTCGTTCATATTCCCGTCCGAGTAAAAGAATGGTCCGGTTCTTCAAAGCACCCTGCTGAAATACCCGGAGCAGTGTCTCCGGATTTCTTTCGGGCGCCAGTGAACCTGCATAAATAAAGTCATATTTTTTTTCTGCAGCAGGATTCGGGCTGAAATCGTCGCTGATCCCCATATCCCGGTATCCAAAAGGGATTTCGTCCCGGTGTGAAATTTCTCCCTGTACATATTCATTGAGGTAAAGCCGGAAATGCGGTCGCGGGTTAAGCCTGCTTTTCAGAAAATCCTTCTGCCTCCGGAAAGGCGGCACCGAAGCCGATATGTACTCGTGTATGATTCTCTTACCGCCCGCTGCGCCCGGATAAATCCCCATGATATACCAGTACACATCCGCGCCGGAAGCAGATTCTTCCCCGTATTTACAAACGACGGTCTGAATATTTTTTGAATGGAAGAAGGACTGGTAGGCGTCCAGCTCCGGCAAAAAAGCGCGTTTGGGGTGAATGAAAGCGATCTTCATACCGGGTAAAATTATCGAATAGATTAACCCCTGCTTCGTAATTTTGCGGTTTCCCGAACAAATATGGAAATCACTGTCAAAACCGCCGAAGAGCTCCGCCTTACGCCCGAAGAATTTGAACTGATCTGTGAGAAGCTCGGTCGCACACCGAATTTTACGGAACTCTGTGCTTTCAGCGCCATGTGGAGTGAACACTGCAGCTATAAAAATTCCATCAAATGGCTCAAAACCCTGCCCCGCGAAGGAAAGAAGATGCTGGTAAAGGCCGGAGAAGAAAATGCCGGTCTGATGGATATCGGAGACGGACTCGGCGTTGTCTTTAAGATCGAATCCCATAATCATCCTTCCGCGCTCGAACCCTTTCAGGGAGCGGCTACGGGGGTAGGGGGTATTCACCGGGACATATTTACCATGGGCGCCCGTCCCATTGCCTCTCTCAATTCACTGCGGTTCGGAAGATTATCGGATCCCAGAACGCGGCATCTGCTCTCGGGCGTGGTGCGTGGTATCGGCCATTACGGCAATTGTTTCGGGGTTCCGACGGTTGGCGGGGAAATCTATTTCGATGAATGTTATCATACCAATCCCCTCGTCAATGCGATGAGTGTGGGCATTGTGAAAAAAGGGGAAACCGTTTCGGCAACCGCGCTGGGTGCCGGCAACCCGGTGTTTTTTGTGGGCAGCGCCACGGGCAAGGACGGTATCGGGGGAGCTTCTTTTGCTTCTGCCAATATCACCCGCGAAAGCGCAGAGGAACTGCCTGCCGTGCAGGTGGGCGATCCGTTCCAGGAAAAGAAATTGCTGGAAGCCTGCCTGGAAGTAATTGCTACCGGAGCTGTAGTGGGAATGCAGGATATGGGGGCTGCAGGTATTATCTGTTCCACAGCCGAAATGAGCGCCAAGGGAGAAACAGGCATGCGTATCGACCTGGATAAAGTGCCCACCCGCCAAAGCGGAATGAAGGCCTGGGAACTATTGCTGAGCGAAAGCCAGGAAAGAATGCTGATGGTGGTGGAGAAAGGAAAAGAAAAAGCCGTTCTCGATATATTTGAAAAATGGGATCTGCCCTGTTCCAATATCGGGGAAGTGACGGACGATAAAATGCTGCGGTTTTATGTTGGTGGTCAGCTGGAAGCCGCCATTCCGGCCTATGAACTGGTATTGGGGGGAGGGGCGCCGCAATACAGCCGGGAATACCGGGAGCCTGCCTATTTCAACAATATCCGGGCCTTTGATCAGAACGGAATTCCGGAGCCGGAAAATCTCCGCCGCATTGCTGAAATCCTGATCGGCCTGCCGTCCGTCGCTTCCAAGCGCTGGATCAGTGTGCAATACGACAGCACGGTTGGTGCAGCCAACAGTTCCACCAATGAACCCTCAGACGCAGCCATTGTGCTCGTTAAGGGCAGTTCCAGGGCCATCGCCATGACCACCGACTGCAATAGCCGCTACGTGCTGGCAGATCCGTATAAGGGCGCCATGATGGCTGTGGCTGAAGCTGCGCGCAATATTGTTTGCTCGGGCGGAACCCCGCTCGGGGTAACGAACTGTCTCAATTTCGGAAACCCTTATCAGCCTGAAGTATATTACCAGTTTGTTCAGGCTGTGAAAGGCATGGGCGAAGCCTGTCTGAAATTCGACACCCCGGTTACCGGAGGAAATGTGAGTTTTTATAATCAGCATCCCGAAGGAGCTGTTTATCCTACTCCGACGATTGGCATGGTGGGACTGCTCGACAGGGTGCAGGATAAAATGACGCTCTATTTTAAACAGGCCGGAGATATTATTGTGCTGGCCGGGGAATCCCGGAATGATATTCATTCCTCTGCCTATCTCCATGCGGTTCACGGCGTGGAATACAGTCCGGCCCCGCATTTTGAACTGGAAGAAGAGTACAGCCTGCAGGAAAAGATCAGCCGGCTGATTAGGGATAAACTCATTGAATCGGCGCACGACGTCGCAGAAGGTGGTTTGTTTGTAACACTTGCAGAATGTGGATTTCATCGCGAACTGGGCTTCCGGGTTTCTTCCGGCAGGCAGGGGATCCGCCCTGACGCTTACTGGTTTGGCGAGTCGCAGAGCCGCGTGGTGCTTAGCGTAAAAAAAGAAAACCTGGCGGCGGTAAAAAAACTGTTCGGGGATTTCCCTTATGAAGAGCTGGGGGAAGTGAGTGCCTCCGGTTTTTTTATCAATGGGGAAGACTGGGGTTCTGTCCGGAACTGGAAAAACAGATACGATACAGCTATTGAAAGGGAGATGGAATCAATTGTTGAAGCATGACAAAAAATTCGGGTATTGTAATTACCGGCGCCGCAGGGTTCATTGGCAGTTGCCTGGCGGGATTTCTGAATGAAAAAGGATATGAGCAACTCATCCTGGTAGATGAATTTGGCCGCGTGGATAAGGTTCATAATCTCGAAGGCAAAAAATATGCAGCGAAAATTGAACGGGACGATTTTTTTGAATGGCTCGCGTCAAAAAAGCCGGAAATTGACTTTGTGTTCCATATCGGAGCCAGAACGGATACCACGGAATTTGATTATGCGGTGCATGAACGGCTGAATGTGGAATATTCCCAGAAGATCTGGGATTACTGTATGGTGAAATCCCTTCCCCTGGTATATGCTTCGTCGGCAGCAACCTATGGGGCAGGAGAATCGGGTTACCGGGATGATCATATCCTTCCTTTCAAATTGCAACCGCTGAATGCTTACGGGATTTCAAAAAATGAATTTGACAAATGGGCGATCAGGCAAACCAGTTGCCCTCCCTTCTGGGCCGGGTTGAAGTTTTTTAATGTCTACGGACCGAATGAATATCATAAAGGCAGGATGGCGAGTGTGATCTGGCATTCTTTTCTCCAGATCAGAAAAGACGGGGAAGTGAAACTGTTTAAGTCGCACCGGCCGGATTATCAGGACGGGCAGCAGCTTCGGGATTTTATTTATGTAAAAGATATCCTGAAAGTCTGTTACTGGTTCATGGAGCAGGAGCAGGGCCGGAACATTCCTTCCGGATTATATAATCTGGGAACGGGTAAAGCGAGAAGTTTTGAGGATCTGGTGAAAGCAGTCTTTGCTGCGCTCGGTAAGGCGGTGAAAATTAAATATATTGATATGCCGGCGGATATCCGGGACAAGTATCAGTATTTTACGGAAGCGGAAATGCAGAAATTGACCGGAGCCGGATATCATGAACCATTTTATGATCTGGAGAACGGGATTGCGGATTATGTAAAAAATTATCTTTCACCCAATAAGTACTATTAGCATTATGATCAGTAAAATCGGCATCATCGGTGGAGGAAATCTGGGAATGGCTATTGCGGAAGGACTCATTCAAAGTGGTTTTGTAAGTCCCGGACATATACTCATCACAAGGCGTTCTGTGGATCAGCTGCATTCCCTTGAAAGAAAGGGCGTGATGGTGAGCGGAAACAATGCGGATGCGTTAAATTATGCCAGCCTGATTATCCTTGCGGTTAAACCATTTCAGGTGGATGATGTGCTTACCAGACTGAAAGGAGATTTTAAAAAAGGAAAGCACATACTGGTCTCCGTTGTAACCGGTGTCGGTATACAGCAGCTGGCTGATTTGACCAATCAGGAAATTCCCATTGTAAGGGCAATGCCGAATACCGCTATTTCCATCCGGGAAAGCATGACCTGCCTGGCCACAAAAGATGTGAACGCTGAACAGTTTCAGGAGATTTCCGATATATTCAATCAACTGGGCAGTACGGTTAAAATTGACGAGAAACTCATGGACGCAGCCACCGTGCTTGGCGCCTGCGGAACAGCATTTGCGATGCGATATATCCGGGCAAATATTCAGGGCGGGATAGAAATCGGATTCGATGCCGCTACAGCCAGCCTCATTGCCGCGCAAACCGTAAAGGGCGCGGCTGAACTCCTGTTAACAAAACAAACCCATCCCGAGCAGGAAATTGATAAGGTAACCACGCCAAAGGGCTGTACGATTGCCGGCTTAAATGAAATGGAACACCGGGGATTCAGTTCCTCGCTGATAAAGGGCCTGGTAGCCAGCTATGACAAAATAGCACATGAATAAGCGCCGCTGGCTATCAATTACTTAGAATTAAATAATCATTTCCGATGTTCCGGGGCTTGCATTTGACGAAATATTGATGGAAATTTGTCGTTATAGAATACCCTTAGAAAGTTGCAGGAACGTTAAGATCCCAAACCCATGAAAAAGAACCGGAGTGGCATCCTGTTGATTGCCGAGATAGTAGCAGTTATTTTATTTCATACTTTCAAGATCAGGGCAACTGAAAAAGATCTTCCTGACAATGCTATTGTCAAAATCAGTAAAAGCCCGGATAACCTTTCCAAAGCAACGTCAGTTCTCAAAACAAAGCCGGAGTTTTTTTTCCTGAACATGCTGAAATAAAATTTCCGGGCATTCTTATCTTCCATTTATCCACAATCTGCATTCGGGCTTTTTCGCGTATCGAAAAATAGCCGTAGTTTTACATGACCTTCTGGATACTGTCTTCCACCCGTCATTCAACAGGTCAATCATTTTATTTACTGAGGTTTCAGCTGTCTTATTTTACATATTATGGCCAAATTTATATTTGTTACAGGAGGGGTTACATCGTCACTGGGGAAGGGCATTATAGCGGCATCCCTGGCTAAACTGTTGCAGGCCAGGGGTCTCCGGGTGACCATTCAGAAATTCGATCCGTACATCAATGTTGATCCCGGAACCCTGAACCCTTACGAACACGGGGAATGTTTTGTAACGGAAGACGGTGCTGAAACGGATCTGGACCTCGGGCATTACGAGCGGTTCCTGAATATTTTTACTTCCCAGGCCAATAATGTGACTACGGGAAGAATTTATCAGACGGTTATCAACAAGGAAAGGGAAGGGGCATACCTGGGTAAGACTGTTCAGGTAGTTCCGCATATCACCGACGAGATAAAGAGAAGGATGCTGTTGCTGGGCCAGCGCAAGGAATATGATGTGATCATTACGGAATTGGGCGGTACGGTGGGGGATATAGAGTCGTTGCCGTTTATTGAAGCTGTCCGGCAACTTCAGTGGGAAATGCCGGAAGAAGACTGTCTGGTGATTCATCTGACCCTGATCCCTTATCTCAAAGCAGCAAAGGAATTAAAAACAAAGCCTACCCAGCACAGCGTTAAACTCCTGAGTCAGGAGGGCGTTAATCCGGATATCATTGTTTGTCGCACGGAAGAACCCCTTTCTCCCGAAATCCGCAAAAAGATCGCACTGTTTTGCAACGTAAAAATTGAAGCGGTTATTGAAGCGGCGGATGCAGCCACGATTTATGAAGTGCCGATTCTGATGATGAAGGAAAAACTCGATCAGATCTGTCTGAAAAAACTGAATATTACGCATCACGGAGAGGCAGAACTCGGTCGCTGGAAGGTCTTTCTGGATAAACTGAAACATCCGAAATCCAAAGTAACTATTGGCCTGATCGGAAAATATATCGAACTCCAGGATGCCTATAAATCCATCCTGGAATCTTTTATTCATGCAGGCGCAATGAATGAATGCAAGGTGCAGATCATGAACGTCCACAGCGAGTCCATTACGGCTGATAATGTTTCGGAGAAACTGGGGAATCTGGACGGGCTGCTGGTTGCTCCCGGTTTTGGACACCGGGGTATGGAAGGGAAAATCACAGCCGTTAAATATGCGAGAGAAAAACAGCTTCCGTTTTTCGGAATCTGCCTGGGCATGCAAATGGCCGTGATCGAGTTTGCAAGGAATATTCTGGGACTTACTGCCGCGCATTCAACGGAGATGCACCCCGACACGCCGGCGCCGGTGATTGACCTGATGGAGCATCAGAAAAAAATTACGGTAAAAGGGGGAACGATGCGGCTGGGTGCTTATCCCTGCGCCATCAAGGAAGGAACCCTGGCTTTGAAGATCTACGGCAAGTCCCTGATTTCTGAAAGGCACCGTCACCGGTATGAGTTCAATAACGACTTCCTTCAGCAGTTTGAAAAGGCCGGTATGATCGCGAGCGGGAAGAATCCGGAAAGCGGTTTGGTGGAGATCATCGAATTACCGGACCATCCGTTCTTTATCGGTGTGCAATACCATCCGGAACTAAAAAGCACCGTGGAAAATCCCCAACCCATTTTTGTGCACTTCATCAGAGCCGCTAAAGAATTTGCGATGAAACGCAATGCCCAGCATCCGGTGCTGGAGCGGGAGATGATCTGAGAATAATGGACAATGGACAGTTGACAATGGACAATTTGTCCGTGCTCAGTTTCCAAAAGCCCAGATGAGAAAATAGGGAAATGCCGCACGCCAGCTTGTATAATCGTGCAGTCCGGTTTTTGATTCCCGGTATACCATATTGTCTCCCGTTACCAGGTTCTTTTTTTCCAGGAGAGCCATGATATCTTTTGTATCATCAATCACATCAATGATGCCATCTTTATCGCGATCGCCTTTCTCTTCTGCGGCGCCGGCATAAAACCAGTATCGCAGCTGCGGTTTTTTCCTGGAAGCTTTTAGTTTAGCATACAGTATGCGGTTGGTTTCATCGGAATAACTGCTGTCTTCCGCAGCCTTGTCCCGCCACCAGAACGATCCGGAAAAAACGCCGGCCCTGCTGATCTTGTCGGCATGATTCCATGCAATATCAAAGGCCGACAAACCGCCCAGGGAGCAACCCGTAATGGCCACCGAATGGAATTTGCGCACGCCCGATTGCTTTTTGGCAAACGGATAGAGTTCATCATTGATGAAGGCGTCGTAAAAAGAAGCTTTATTTCCGCGGCCCAGATAATCGGGTTTGCCGGCCACACCAAATTCTTTTAGCCGGTCACCGGCTTCGATACCTATAACTACCAGTGGCTGCAGCTTTCCATTTTTATACAGGCTGTCCACGGTTTCTCTTACCCTGAGTTTTTCCATATCCTGACCATCGTTCAGCAGGAGCAGGTTAAACTGCGAATGGTCCTTTGGCGCGGGCGTATGCAGAATGGTCAGGTTCACTTTTCTTTGCAGATGCCGCGAATAGAGTGCATCTTTTGTCTCTTCACTATGTTTACAGGAAATGAAGAGCAGCAGGACTGCCGGAAGAATAAAAGCTTTCATCTGCTAAAGATAAAAAAGCCGGTTTAATTAGAACCGGAAGCTTAAGACGACGGAAGTCCTAAAGCAGGGATCGGTAAAACAGCCCGTTTTAACAATCAAAATAACTTTGGATAGTACCCTAAGCGATCGTAAATTTGCAATCCACATCGCGAAGTAGAGCAGCGGTAGCTCGTCGGGCTCATAACCCGAAGGTCGGAGGTTCGAACCCTCCCTTCGCAACAAACGCAAACCCACTTCTCTCGCGTGGGTTTTTTTTCTTATTCCCTTACTGTAATTAGCTTCTCTTGCGGCCTGTGTATCTTTTTTTAAGTATCTGGTCTTCCCCTGGCATATTATTTTTTAGTGCGAATAAAAATAATTTATATCTTCAGACGTCTCCCGCCTGATAAAAATAACAGAAGCTGATTTTTATTCTAAATGGCCTGCTTCTGTTTTATATAGATGGTTTGTATGTCTGGAATAAATGATAGTCCCGGTTCCGGGAGATCTCGGGCCGAGTATGCTCTGAATGCCATTAGCGTTATTCTAATTGGAACAGTTTTCGTTGTTCAGGTCTTTTCCAAAACGAAAGCAAGTTTTGATGATTTTGGCCTTACGGAATGGTTAATAAATTATTCCGGGGGCTTTGTCAGAAGAGGTCTGCCCGGATCTGTCATTCATTTTCTGTTTGCAAACCGCATGTACATGGTAAATTATTTTGTAATCGGAATCAGCGCTGTTTTATATATCTCCTTCTTATTTTATTTTATTATTTCTACTGCAAAGCTTTTCCCGGTTTATGTAACTCTTTCTCCCATATTAATGGGAGCCCCTGTTTACGGAAATTTTTGGATGCGCAAAGATGTATTGGGGTTGTATTTTTTAGTGCTTGCCCTTGCATTGACTGTTTCGAAGAGAAAAACATATCTGAAAATAGCGGTGGTGAATTTGATTTTAATCGTTTCCCTGCTTTCCCATGAAGCGTTTGCTTTTTACGGATTGCCGGCTGTATGGATAGTAAATGCATTCGTACTGCAGCCTGTATCCGGAACAATCAGGCGGGCGCTTTTTAAATCTGCCGTTTTTTTACTGCCTGCTTTCCTGGCATTTTTGCTTGTAATTAATTTCAGGGGAAATCAGGCAATTGCTCTTAAAATTCATAACTCCTGGAGTGCATTGTGGATTTCAATAGATTCAAATTCAAATTATCTTTCAGGCCCCGATGGCTCTATACGCTGTTTGCAAAGGTCAGCATCTGCGGAACTGGGTATTTCAGCAAAGGAATTAACTATGTTCAGTCATGGCATATATGTTCCGCTTGCCGTACTCACAACGATTTGCCTTTGTTTTATTCTCGTTATAAAATTTATTTCTGGTTATCGCTCCGGTAATTATGAAAGGGGCATTCCGCAATTACCTGCTGCCTCACCTGCAAATCAAAAGAAGCTCTTCGTTTATATCCTTTTTTTGCAATTTTTGTTCATTTCTCCGTTATTCGTGTTAGCCATCGATTATGGGAGATGGATATTTTTTTGGATGTTGTCTTCGGTTATAATTTTTAGAATATTAAGTAAACATTTCAGCACGGTCACCCTGATCTCTCCGCAAATCTCATCGGGTTTGGTAGTTTCACTGGTGCAAAAGTTCCCATTTAACAGCTGGCTGTTGCTGCTTTTAGGCATACCTCTTACAGGCTGGTCTGTACATTATTTTGTTTTCTCAAGCCCTTTAGGTTCTGTCTTGAAAATATTGACAGAGCATTATCTTAGACTTTAGTTTTTTGGGAAGAAACAAACGCTCCTCTTTGTGATTTTAGCAATCCTGATGAGCGCAGCGGAATAATTCTGCTTTTCAAATTTTGCGATCCCATTATTTTTTATCCTTTCTGCCGAATAAGCGCTTAAAAAACCCGGGCTTTTTTTTTCCTTTCTCATCGTCTTCCGGAGCCGTGGTCTCGGGTTTTTTCGATGGAGTAGTGGCTTCTTTGAGCACATTTTGTTCATCGGGGGAAAGCTTTGAATCGATGGGAATCGTGGGGGAGCTGGTATCGAGCAGATATTGATTGGCGTTTCCATTTCCCTGGTTTTCTCCCTCGGCGCCCGGAGGCGGTGTTTTGTCGATGATATTGTAGCCATACATGATATCATTCTTCATGTTTTCGGGTTGCACGAACTTGGCCTTCCGGCTCAGGCCAAGATCCTTATCCGCCATCGCTTTGGCCATGAAATATTCCCAGATCGGTCGCGCAGCCGTGGCTCCCTGACCCAGTCCGTTTTCGAGCCGGATGAAGCGGTCATCGCAGCCAACCCAAACGCCGGCCAGGATCTGCGGGGTATAACCCATGAACCATGCGTCGGAATTGTCGTTTGTGGTGCCGGTCTTTCCGCCCATTTCTGAAATGCCGAGCCGGTCGCGCAGTCCCCAGGCCGTTCCAAAATCCACGGTACCCTGCATCATGCGGCACATAGTGTATGCTGTATTCTGGCTGATCACTTCCTTTCTTTCCGTATCAAAACGGGCCAAAACATTACCATTCTTATCTTCGATCCGCGAAATATAATAGGGTTTGGTACTGAAACCGCCGGAAGGGAACATAGTATATCCCCAAAGCATTTCATAGAGGGAAATTTCCACCGCACCCAGGCAAATGGAGGGATAAGGTTCGAGCTTTGACTTGATATTAATATTCTTCAGAAAATTAACGAACCGTTTCGGCGTAACCTGTTTCATGATATAGGCCGATGCGCAGTTGAGGGAATAAGCCAGGGCGGTCGCCATATTTACGGTGTCGCCTTTACTGCCGCAGCTCCCGCCGGCAGGCACCAATCCGTAACCGTCGAAATACTGGGCTTCATTTTTACAGGCAGTTTCCGGAGTAAATCCGGCATCTTCAATAGCATCCGAATAGAGCAGGGGCTTGATAGAAGAACCGACCTGCCTTTTGGTATTGATATTGACATGGTCGAACTTATAGGTTTTGAAATCGATTCCCCCCACCCAGGCTTTTACAGCACCACTCATCGGATCCATGGCAAGGAAGCCGGTTTGCAGCATCTGGTGATTATATTTTATGGAATCCAGCGGACTCATTACCGTGTCTTTTTCCCTTTTTACATTCCAGGCAAATACCTTCATCTGAACAGGCTGATCAAAGCTCTTGCGGATCTCTGCTGCCGGAATGCCATCTTCCTCCATCATCTGCCAGCGTTCGCTGTTGCGCATCAGAGCGTCCAGGATGTTCTGATGATCCTTCCAAACGAGACCCCGCCTAACCGATGCCTGTGCGCTCATCACTTTTTGCAGGTAAGGCATTTGTTTGGATACGGCCTCCTCGGCATAGGTCTGCATTCTGGGGTTGATGGTAGTAAAAATTTTCAGCCCGTCCTCATACAGATCATAAGGCTCGCCGGTTGCCGGGTTTTTGTGATCCCTGCACCATTTCTTCAGATCATCCCGGATCACGTCCCGGAAATAGGGCGCAAGGCCGTTGTTCTCATCCAGCTTTTTATAGTTGGACATATCGATGGGCTTTGCCTTGTATTTATCGCCTTCGGCGTCGGTAATAAAGTTACTTTCCACCATCCGGTTGATCACCGTATTGCGCCTTTCGATCGCAGCTTTCGGATTTCTCCTGGGATTGTATAATGTGTTTCCGCTGAGCATACCAATGAGCATGGCAGCTTCATCCACGTTAAGGCGATCCGGTTCTTTCTGGTAGAAAGTGCGTGAGGCATTCCGGATGCCGTAAACATTATCTCCAAAGGGAACTGCGTTCAGGTATAAGGCAAGGATCTCTTCTTTCGTGAAATTACGTTCCAGCCGGATGGCAATGATCCACTCTTTCAATTTCTGAAGAACCCTTTTTACACTGTTGTGCGATCTTTCGCCATTGAACATATTCAGGGCCAGCTGCTGCGTAATGGTGGATCCCCCGCCGTCGCGGCCCAGTTTTACCACGGCCCGCAATACCCCCATCCCGTCAATTCCGGAATGTTCGTAAAATCGTTTGTCTTCGGTGGCGAGCAGGGCGTTGATGGCATTTTTGGAGATGTCGTGGTACTCCACATTGCTCCGGTTGCTTCTATCCTTATAGTACTTACCCATCAGCGTTCCGTCATCCGCATATACTTCAGAAGCCAGCATGATGGAGGGATTCTCAAGCTCTTTTAAGGAGGGCAGGGGACCGAAGGCGCCGAAATTAATCAGCAATATGAAAAGGAGGAATGCTCCGAGTCCGCCAAAAAAGACCTTCCAGAAAATGGGGTTTGCCTTTCGCATATTTTTATATTAAAGAGTTCAGTTTTATAATAAAGGTTTGGTTCCCGTATTCCCTATTTTATGGGCGGAAATTTTCCGGGAAAATATACGGATAAAAATTTTCTGTACGCCTGAACATCCTTATTGGATTGCAGGATTGCCAGGTTCTGATCATCGATAATAATAAATGAATATTTATTTGCCGGCAGCCAGGGCAGGATTTCTCTTCCCGCCATTTTTCCCGCTTTTTCCATATAAGCCAGGGCAGCGTTTGCGTTCTCAAATCCATTGATCAGCACGATTTTCACGCTGTCGCTCAATATAACAGTATTGATTGCAAAATGTTTTCCGTAATAATTCTCCCTGTTATACCGGTCGAACGCGTTTTTGGATTCCGTGACGTACACGGGGTCTACCTTGTCCATGATCAGCGCTACCGCATGCGGTTTTTCCGGAGCGGCCGTAAAAGCAGAGGCAAAGGCAGCGGGTATTTTTGCCTGCAGGGAATCAGGTATTTTCTTCAATGCCTGCGCACTATCGGGTTTTATTTTCGCTGCAGAAATCCGGCCTGCAGAATCCGGCGCTGCGGTTTTCGCTTGCGCATTACCGTTATTAACCAGCGCTGCACTGTCTTCGTTGGCCCGAACCACTTTCAGATTTGTAAGGTATTCTTCCAGTTTTTCCCTTTCGTTTAAAACCCGGAGGGTATTTTTTGCCTTCGCCGACATCCCCGTACCGGCGTAGGTAGAGATAATGTGGTTGAGGGTTGCCTTGGCCAGACTGTCGTGGCGGGTGTGCATATAGTACAGGGCTTCCACATATAACAATTGGGGGGTCCAGTATTTCTGCCCGTAAGTGCTGTCCAGGATCTTTTTTCCGGCAAGGGCTTCTTCGAAATGACCTTCAATCAGTTCCTCATATATTTTCTCATAATCCTTCGTTGCGTTCTTTCTGATTTCTGCGTCGGGTGCTGCAGGGTTGGGATTTTCAATGAGCGATAAATAATTTCCCGCAGGAAATTTCTCTTTCAGCAGGGCCAGCGTGCGGGCTGCACTGTCTTTTTCATTCAGTTTCAGATAGCAGTAATAGGTATTGAACAAGGCTTCCTGGTAAAAGCGGGTGGCCGGAAAACGGATTTCGAGGCTGTCGTATGTACGGATGGCGGACCGGTAGTCCGGGATCATATCCTGCAGCGCTTTGCCCAGTGCGTAGAGAGCATGCTCGACGGAGTCCTGCGATTTCTTTAATTTATCCGGGGTAAGCGGAATGTTCTCCAAAAGCGATTCGACGGTGATTTCTGCGGGAACAGCGTTGCCTGCTGCCACTTCCGCGCCATTCAGCTTGTTGGGCTGGCCGGAGCGAATGCCAGGTTTCTGTTGTTTGGCGGCCATGGATTGCACCTGCCAGAAATCCGTATTCTGACGATTGCCCCATTTCGAACGGAAATCATTGAATCCTTTGGCTTTCAGCGACGCGTTATTAAAATACCATTCTCCGTTGCTGTTATCATTGAACATGTCTGTGCCGGCCGCATTCGTGCTGAATGCATTGTTATTTGATCCGGGCTGATCTTCGTCGGCCAGGCCCTGCTTTTTGCGGTAGGCCCGGACCATCTTTTTGACATACGCATTCCGTTCCTTTTCAGTCATAGCCGCAAGCTCTTGCAGGCTGTCCTGCCTTTCAATGATCAGGATTTGCGGAACCACCCGGTCGAGAGCGAGTTTGTGATCCAGCAGGATCCGGAGCGAATCCGAGATCAGAGGGTTGGCGCTGTTTATGCTGTCGTATGCATTCTTTGCCTGCGGGTATTTTTTTTCAGCGAGAAAAAGCCATCCCAGTTTCAGGAAGGCCTGGTCGCGCATGGTTCCTTCGGGGCCTGATTTCGCGATGGATTTCAGAAAATATGTTTTTGCTCCGGCCGGATTATTTCGTTCCAGTTCCATTTCTCCCGCAGTATAATAAATGATGTCCAGGTAAGGAGCGAATAATTCCTTCCGGCTCATCTTATGCAGAGCTTCCAGGTTCTTGCGGATATAACCGTCTCCGGAGCTGTCGCCTTTGCTCTGACGGATCGCATTTAAACGGGCATAGACTTCCATCACCGGATCCAGGGTATGGGAAGCTGCTTTTTCAAAATAGGTTTTAGCGGTTTCGTGGCGACCGGCACGATCATAAAGCTGGGCAATGAGGTATTCCCAGCGTGCCCGTTCGCCCTGGGTGACTGCATTGTCGAGGGCAAGGTTCAAATGAAACGCAGCGCTGTCGTAATTGGATTTTTTATAATATAGCAGGGCCTCCAGTTCATTCAGCGTACCCCGGAGCCGCTCGGGGAAATTCGGATCCTGTTTGAGCATTTCAATCAGGACGGAAGCCCGGTCAGCGTCACCCTTCATGAGGAAAGTGCGGACCTGCCAGACCAGGGCTTCGTTACGACTCGGAGGGAGACTGAAAGTACGCTTTACAATATTTCTTTTTTCATTGGTTGAAATGGCAAATGCATTCCCGCCTTCGTCATGATTCGCATTACTGCCGATGGGGATCGGGTAACCATCTTTTTCCCTGGGGGCAAAAGCATAGTTTACAAATTGAAACATCACATAAGCGGAATCCAGGTTATTTTTATAGTAATAAGCCTGGCCCATCAGCATGTAGAGATTATCCGTCCAGTCATTCCGCAGATCACGAACCAGGATGGCCGTGTTAACTTTGTCAATCACCGAATCCAGATTTCGTTTATCCCTGGCCGTGTTTTCCAGGGAATAATTATAAAAAGGCAGGAGCCGGGTATAATCATCCTGAAAAGAAGCTTTGGCCCGGGCGACCACCTGATTTAATTTGATGTCGGCATTATAATAAAAATTGTAATGGGTGATAGTATTCTGAATGAAACGACGGGGGGTTTTAAATTTTGTTTCCGTGGTTTTTTCATAACCCAGGGTGCGGTTTTCATACTTTGGCGGTTTCTTTAGATCATAGTCAACACCTTCCTGCCCGAACCCGTTCAGAAAAAAAATAAATATAAATCCGGCAACTGAGAAAACGATCCGCTTCACCCTTGACCCTTTAGGATTGCAAACTAATTGGTTATTAACTGATAATCCCGCTTTTTATTTTAAAAAAATGTGATTTTAAGGCTGTTTTAACCTGCAAACCAATAACTTGTTATCTTTAAAGCGCAATATGCCCTTATGGCCAAATTCGATGCCAATTCCACACTGAAACGACTCCAGAACCGCTACCGCCTCGTGGTAATGAATGACGACACCTATGAGGAAGTGGTCACTTTTAAACTTTCCCGCCTGAGTGTATACGTTTTTCTCAGCACGGTTTTTGTGCTATTAACCGGTCTCACAGTGGCTTTGATTGTGTTTACTCCTCTAAAGCTTTATATTCCCGGGTACGGAGATATGAATAATACCAAGGAGCTTCGTGAACTAAAAATGCGTACTGATTCGTTAGAGCAGGAAATGATCTACCGGGAACAGTATTTTCAGAGTCTGCGGAATGTGTTGCAGGGTAATAGTTCGGTGAAATCGGATACCACAGCGCTGAAAATTCCCAAAACAGAGAAAATAGACGATTAGCGTCTGATATCCTTTTTAAAATCTGATACCAATGTTTAATAACAAATCCAAGTCTGACAACTCAGAAAGCCCGGTCCCATCCGGCAGTGCAAGTCTTATCGGTAGCGGTACTTCCATGAAAGGCGACATCACCAGCAGCGGGGATCTTCGCATCGACGGAACCCTTGTGGGCAACATCATCTGTTCGGCAAAAGTGATCATTGGCGCCGGCGGTGTGGTGGAAGGAGATGTGAGCGGCCAGCAGGCCGACATCATGGGCAAGGTTTCCGGAACCATCAAGGTGAAGGAACTGCTCCAGCTAAAAAGTAACTGCCACGTGAACGGCAATCTGTATTCGGCCAAGCTGCAGATCGAGCCGGCTGCCACATTCAACGGACAATGTCATATGACGCAGGAAGAACCGAAGAGTCTGAACAGCAACAAGCAGGGTTCGGATACCCGGAAAGATGGTTTTCAGAAGACGCCTTCTTTAGCCATTTCCTGATCAGGCAACGCTATTTGCAGATCTGCCGGCAGGCGGAACGGGAATGCTTTGCCCGAAGACCCGGTTTGATTAATTTGCATTCCGGATAGTAAATCATTTCATGCAAAATAACCCGGACCGCAAGGCTTTTCTGATTTTGATCTGCCTGTTCCTGGGCTTTTCGGCCCTGTTTGGAACGGGATGGGCAGTTTTTGGCCGCGATCCGGCTGACTTCCTGATTTTAATGACCGGCAATATTTTGTTGTTTGCCATCAGCTATTATTCTTTCCGGCTGGGCAGGAAAGCCCTGCATCATAAGAATGTGCAGGGTTTTTTACGTCTGGTATACAGTTCCCTTTTGTTAAAGCTGTTTCTGCTCAGCATTGCCGCGTTGATCTACATCATGCAATACAGGCAGGGAGTGAATAAGCCGGCTTTATTCGGCTGCTTTGGTCTTTATCTTATTTACACATTCACCGAAGTCCGGTTGGTGATGCAACAGAGCAAGCAGAAAAATGCCTAAGAAGGAAGCGCCCCTGGATCACCTGGAAAATTATTTGCCGCCGGGTTCGGCTGCCAGGATATATGAGTACCTCCATACCTATAAAATACATCTTACCATTACCCGTACGCGTAAAAGCGTACTGGGAGATTACCGGCATGCAACCCATGTGGATCATCACCGGATCAGCGTAAACGGAAGCCTGAATCAATACGCTTTTCTGCTCACCCTGATCCACGAACTGGGTCACCTGATTACTTTTCAGCAGTATGGAAACCGGGTACTTTCACACGGAAAAGAATGGAAACTGGCCTATCGCAGGGTGCTGGAAGATTTTATCAAACTGAAATTATTTCCACCCGACATTCTCGAAACGCTGCGGGAATCGCTGCACAATCTCCCGGCCAGTAGTTGTTCGGATGTGAACCTGACCCGGGTCTTAAAGAAATACGATGTGGATAAATCGGCGCTGCTGGTGGAAGATATAGCGGAGGGAACCCTGTTCAAAACCTCCGACGGCAGGTTATTTAAAAGGGGCAGGCAGATCCGGAAGCGCATTGAGTGCGCGGAGCTCAAAACGGGCAAAATATATCTCTTCAGTCCGGTTTACGAAGTAAAACAGGCCCGGTAATGCGGAAGGGAAGGGATGTTCAGGAACCGATGATGGCCATCAGTCCGTAAAGAATGATTAGAGACAGTACCACAACGGCAATAAAAGGCTTGTGTGCAGATTTCATAGTGTATCGATTATTTATGAAGGGTGGATTACTAACGTTAAGATATTATTTTTATTTTTTAATTGCAAGCAAATTCTTCCATTCCGGCGATCTTCGGGAAACCGGATAATTTATACCGCCCATTGCCCAATGCCCATTGCTCGTTAACTTTGAAATATGGCAGAAGCAATTGTTGAATTAAAAAGCGTGAATATTTACCAGGGAGGGAATCTGATCCTGGAAAAAGTAAATATTATCGTGAACAAAGCTGAGTTTGTTTACCTGGTCGGCAAAACCGGAACGGGGAAATCCAGTCTGCTGAAAACACTTTACGGGGACCTGGTATTGCGGGAAGGGGAGGGAGTGGTTGCGGGGTTCAACTTAAAGGAAATGACCTGGAAGAAAGTACCTTATCTCCGCAGAAACCTGGGTGTGGTATTCCAGGACTTTCAGTTGCTGACCGACCGGAACGTAAACGATAATTTAAAATTTGTGCTCCGGGCCACCGGCTGGAAAGATGAAAAGCTGATGAATGAAAAAATCAGTGATGTGCTGGACAAAGTGGGCCTCAAATCCAAGGGCTTTAAAATGGCTTATGAAATGAGCGGCGGGGAACAGCAGCGGGTGGATATTGCGCGCGCCTTATTGAATTCTCCCAAGCTGATCCTGGCGGACGAACCGACGGGAAATCTGGATCCCGAAACATCGGATGAAATTATGCAATTGCTGTTTCAGATATCAAAAGAATACGGAACAACGGTGATCATGGCAACACACGATTACCGCGTCGTGCATAAATTCCCGGCCAGGACTGTCAGAACGGAGAAAGGCAGGGTTTATGACAATGCTACCATATCCGCTCTATAAGTTTATGCGCGGAAAGCCGGTTGTTGTACTGATTTAATAATTTCTCCCGCCGGAATTGCAGGTCCAGAAAAGTAAAGGGCCGGTCGTACAATGTTTCAATCACCTGCTTGAATTGTTCCGCCTCCCGGGCAATATGACAGACTTCTTTCAAGCCGGTGCCTTCCACCGCTTCTTCGTTCACCACGCAATGCCGCCCATTATATAAAGCATTCAGCAGTTTTAATTTTATTCCGGTACAGTTAAAAGAGGGGATCACATGCAGCTGGGCTTTCGCAATGATATCCTGCAGTTCGGGGCCTGTTGGATCCGGAATGATACAGGCATGCTGGTAGCGGGATACCACACGCCGTAAATGGGAAGAAGGATTTTTACCCGCAATGAGAAAGGGCAATGGCAGGTCGTTGAAAACGTTCTCCAGCAGCCAGCAAACTGCTTTTTCATTTTCTTCCACGGATAAGTTGCCATGGTAGAGGCAATAACAACCGGTACCCTGCGGCGAATCAACTTCCTGGTAAGGAAGAAAGACCGGAATCACCGTCACTTCCTTTGTCTGGTAGGCTGTTTTTGCCATTTCCGCATCCGAAATGCTTACAGCCAGTAAGGGCCAGTGTGATGCGATTCGCCGTTCATATTTTTTAAGCACGGAACTTTCATGCAGATAATATAATTTTTTAAACCAGGAAGAAGTGCAGCCGGCGAGCTGATGGTAATAAACTGATTCCACATTGTGCAGGCGAAGAAATACTTTTCTTGCGGCAAAACGGGTATCGTTCATGAGATAGGTACAGTGAACCCCCTCCAGGAGAATTGGATAATCATCTTCCAGCAGCCGGTCCAGCAATTCCGGACTGGAGCGTGAACAAACAATATAAGGCAGATGATAGGAGAGCCCCTTATGGCCCGTGCGGCGGGGATAGTAGTAAACCTGTTCGCAATAATCATTCAGCACGGGCTGTTCCCCCCTGCCGTATTCGAAGCAATGCAAATGAATCCGGATCCCTTCTTCATGAAGGGTTCTGATTTTATAAAACAAATCAAATACGCCTCCGTAATCGGGGGGATAGGGAACATCATGGCAAACAATATGAAGATTTTTAGCTGACACCTGACTTAATAAGTAACCGAATCCCTTTCCACTTGTTTAAAAATATCGATGATTATTTTACTTTCATTCTCCCAGTTCAGCTCTTCCCTGACCCGGACGGTATTTTCTTTCCAGGTCTTCAGTTTTTCGCCATGCTCAAAAATTTCTTTGATTTTCCCGGCAATATCTTCGGGCTGGTGATTGTCGATAAAGGCCCCAACCTGATACTGGTTGATGATCCGTTCCTGTTCGATGAGCCGGCTGGCGAGAACGGGAACCCCGGCGTGGAGGTATTCAAATAATTTATTAGGCAAACTGTAACGGTGATTGAGTATGGAGGGTTTATCGATCGAAAAACCCAGGCTGGCCTGCCGGGTAAAATGACCCAGCACGGCAAAGGGAATTTTCGGGATCAGGGTAATTTTTCCCTGCAGCTGATTGTCACTAATTATCTTTTGAAGGGTAGGGAAACTGTCCCCGCCGCCAATGATCAGCAGATGAAACCGCGATTCATCCAGGAAGATCATGGAGAGGATAAGTTCTTCCGCCCCGCGCTGTGCATTGATGCCGGCTCCCTGCAGGAGGAGGATCTTTTTATCCCGCGGTATCTGCCGGTCGATAGAGGCAATCCATCCTTTCTCTTCCGGAGAAAGTTCCGGGAACCTGTTTTCCCGGTAGGGCAGGTTCCTGACCACGGAAAACTTTTTGTCGTATTCCCGCCGGTACAGGTTTCGTACGGAATCGCAGACGGTATACGCGTATTTCAGCCGCCTGAAAAGCAGCTTTTCAAAGCTTTTCCAGATGCTCCGGCGCAAGGGCCTGTGTTCCAGCCCGGCCATTCCCAGAAAGTATTCGTGGCTGTCGTATACCAGGGGTTTTCGGTGCCAGCTCGCCGCCAGCCAGGTGGCCGGCATCACATCCAGGTCGTTTCCCAGGTAAATATCCGCCTTCCGGAATAAAAGCCTGAAAAAAAGCCTGATATTGAATTCGGCATAGAAAAGGAACGATCTGCCAAACCAAAGTTTAATTCTATCTATCTGATAATCACGGTCTTTAAGACCGAGACTGCCTTTGCGCAGGGTGCCGGTCAGAAGCACCCGGTACCCCTGTTCATGCAGGGTCTGGCAAACCTTGTGGACCCGGTAATCCGTTACCAGATCGGAAATCACGGTAACGATGATGAGTTTCGGTACATGCGGGTAATGGTAGGAAGTCATAAAGTCATGATTATTGCCTGTCCCTATTTTCAGGTAAAAACGCCATAATTCTCAAATAATTCTCTACCTTCGCGCCGAAATTAGCAGAATATTATCTGGATGCCTTAAAAAAATTGAGATGCCTTATTTGACCAAAGAAAAAACAGCAGATTTCTTCACAAAGTTCGGAAGCAGTGCAACGAATACCGGATCGATTGAAGCGCAGGTGGCCTTGTTGACAGAACGGATCAACCGGATTTCGGAGCACCTTCAGGCAAATAAAAAGGATTTTTCCACCCACCGCGGACTGATGCAGCTTGTCGGGAAGAGAAAACGCCTGTTAACCTACCTGAGCAATACCAACCTCCAAAGCTATCGCCAGCTGATCGAGAAGATCGGTCTCAGAAAATAAATGCCCTGATCAAAAATGAAATTCCCAATGGCTGACTGTTGGGAATCATTTTTTCTGAAGTATGCATCATTCACCGTTTGTTAAACCCTCCGTGGATTGCGCCCTCACCAACCGGATCCATACATTTCAAAAGATTCATTATGTTATCACAGCCTATCAGCGCAACCTTTACTACCGGTGAAGGTCAGCCTATTACTATAGAAACCGGTAAGCTCGCCCGCCAGGCCGACGGAGCAGTAACCGTGCGTCAGGGAAACTGCATTATCCTGGCAACCGTTGTTGCCAATAAGGAGCCAAGGGAAGGACAGGAGTTCTTTCCCCTCTCAGTCGACTATCAGGAAAAATTTGCCTCGGCAGGCCGGATCCCCGGGTCCTTCTTCAAAAGGGAAGCCCGGCTGAATGATTACGAAGTGCTTACCAGCCGTTTGATTGACCGCGCCCTGCGTCCCCTGTTTCCCGAAGATTATTTCTGCGACGTGCAGGTGCTGGTAACCCTGGTTTCCAGCGACCCGGAGATTATGCCGGATGCACTGGCCGGACTGGCTGCTTCTTCAGCGCTCGCTGTATCGGACATTCCCATCAAGGAAATTATCAGTGAAGTGCGCGTAGCGAAAGTAAATGGCAAATTTGTAGTAAATCCGACGCGCACGGAACTCGAAACTGCCGACCTGGAATTCCTGATTGCCGCAACGGAAAAAAACCTGTTGATGGTGGAAGGAGAAGCCAATGAATGCAGCGAAGAAGATCTGGTTCAGGCTTTGCAGATTGCACATGATGCCATTCGCGTGCAGATCAAAGGACAGGAAGAACTACGCAGTAAGGTTGGCGTAAAAGCCAAGCGGGAATACAAGAAGCCCGAACAGAATGAAGAATTGCAGGCTAAAGTAATTGCCTTTGCCAAAGAAAGAGTTTATCAGATCTCCCGCGCGGGCAGCAGCAAACACGAACGCAGCGAAGCGTATGATACGGTAAAAAAAGAGCTGATTGAAAGCCTGGGCGAAGAAGTTACAGATGCAGATAAGAAGCTGGCCAAGAAATATTATGCCGATCTGCAGTGGGAAGTGGTTCGCAATATGATGCTGGATGAAAGTGTTCGTTTGGACGGACGTAAAATGGACCAGGTGAGGCCGCTGACGATGGAAACGGATCCCCTCCCCACGCCGCACGGCTCCGCTTTATTCACCCGTGGTGAGACCCAGTCGCTCACTACCGTAACCCTCGGCACACCACTCGATGAACTGCTGGTGGAAAGTGCGGCAAAGTCCGACTACACGAAATTTATATTACACTATAATTTTCCTCCTTTCTCCACCGGGGAAGTAAAGATGATGCGCGCTCCTGCAAGAAGGGAAGTGGGACATGGTAATCTCGCCATGCGTTCGCTGAAGAAAATGATGCCCGGCAAGGACTACCCTTATACCGTTCGCGTGGTGAGTGATGTGCTGGAGTCCAACGGGTCTTCGTCCATGGCTACGGTATGTGCAGGGTCCCTCGCGTTGATGGATGCAGGCGTTCCCTTTCCAAAACATGTGGGCGGTGTGGCCATGGGTTTAATTACCCGGCCAACGGATCAGAAGCATGCTATACTCACTGATATTCTCGGTGACGAAGATCATCTCGGGGATATGGATTTCAAAGTAACCGGCACGCGCGACGGAATCTGCGGCGTGCAGATGGATATTAAGGTAGACGGACTCAGCATGGAGACCATGCGCGAGGCGTTGGAACAGGCCCGCAAGGGCCGGCTGCATATCCTGGAAGCCATGTATGAATGCATGCCGGCGGCAAGAGAAGAAGTGAAACCACATGCACCCCGCATGGAAAAAATATTTATCGACAAGGAATTTATTGGCGCCGTCATCGGGCCGCAGGGTAAGATCATCCAGGAAATTCAACGCGAAACCGGCGCAACCATCAATCTGGAAGAAGTCGGAAATTTCGGAGAAGTCAGCATATTCAGTCCTGCGAAAGAAGGCCTGGATAAAGCGGTTGCCTGGATCAAGGGCATTGTTGCTGTTCCGGAAGTCGGAACCGTATATGAAGCCAAAGTGAAATCCGTGATGCCGTATGGCGCATTTGTGGAATTCCTGCCCGGGAAACAGGGCCTGCTGCACATCAGCGAGGTAAGCTGGAAACGCCTCGAAACCATGGACGGCGTGCTGAACGAAGGTGATATGGTAAAAGTGAAACTGATTGGCGTAGACAATAAAACCGGCAAATTCAAGCTCAGCCGAAAGATCCTGATGCCAAAACCCGAAGGCGGCAGGCCTGAAGGTGGAAGACCCGAAAGTGGAAGACCGGAAGCCGGCAGACCCGAGGGCAGCAGGGAAGGAAGACCGGAGATCCGGCCGCAGCGTCAGGAAAACAAAGAATAAAAGTATTGAAATAAAAAAAGAGGCGGCTGCCTCTTTTTTTATTTCAATACTTTTATGGTTGACGGTTGACGGTTGACCAATCCCCTGCGCATCTTTCCTAAATCAATTTGATAAACATAATTCTGATCTTCCACCTAAAGTCCGTCAACCGTCATCCGTCAACCGTCAACGATAATTCACACCAATACTCCCATGAGCACCTACATCCAAATCTCCATCCCAATACAAAACGATTCAGAGTCCGACATGCTCGTTGCGCAGCTGAGCCGGATCGGGTTTGAAGGATTCGAGGAAGAAGAGCAGCAGTTGCTCGCATTCATTCCCAAAACACTGTATGACGCGCGGCAGCTGCTGCAAACCGTATTAACGGCAAAGGGATTGGAAAGGGGAGAACCGGATGAATTATTTTCAGTAAAAGAGATTGAGCAAAAGAACTGGAATGAAGAATGGGAAAAAGATTTTCAACCGGTGGTCATCGATGATTTCTGCGCCATACGGGCCTATTTTCACGAACAGATTCCGGATGTGAAATATGATTTGATCATTACACCAAAGATGAGTTTTGGTACGGGGCATCACGCCACAACTTACATGATGATGGAAGCCATGCGCAGTATTGATTTTTATGCAGAGAAAGTGCTGGATTTCGGAACCGGAACCGGGGTATTGGCCATACTGGCTGAAAAACTCGGCTCAGTGGATATCCGGGCCGTGGACCTGGATCCCTGGAGCATTGAGAATGCGGCGGAAAACATAGCGGCCAACCGGGCGGTCCATATATCCCTGGAACAAAAGGATTCCCTGGCAGGGGAAGGCGTTTTTGACATCATCCTCGCGAACATTAACCTGCAGGTTATCCTGCAAAACCTGGGGGTTTTACGGCAACATCTGGATGATAATGGCGTTATAATAGCCAGCGGTGTACTGCAATCCGACGAAGGGCAGATCAGACAAAACGCTGCTAAAGAAGGGTTTTTAATGAATATTTTATTTATCCGCAACAACTGGATGAGTTTCAGTTTGAAAAAACAGGAAATCAACAGGGAATTTGCGAAGGTTTAATCCCTTTTTTTAGTTATTTTTGAAATCCAACTATCCCTAACCTTTCATGCTAGAGGTATTATTTATTTTCATTGCTTACCTGATCGGTTCAATCCCCACGGCGGTATGGATAAGCCGGTATTTTTTCGGGGTTGACATCCGGGACTATGGAAGCGGCAATGCCGGCGCAACCAATACTTTCCGGGTGCTGGGTTCAAAATGGGGCTCCATCGTGATGTCCGTTGACGTTTTGAAAGGAGTGGCTGCCACCAGCCTTTATATCCTCATTCCGTTTTACATGCATAATGAATGGGACCGCACCAACCTGATGGTCGGACTCGGACTGGCCGCGGTTGTAGGCCATATATTTCCGTTCTGGGCAGACTTCCGGGGCGGAAAGGGTGTTGCTACCCTGTTTGGGATGATACTGGCCATACAGCCCATCGTAGCCGTTTATTGCGTTGGTGTTTTTCTGTTATGCCTTTACCTTACCCGTTTTGTGTCGCTGAGCTCGATTCTGGCCAGCATTGCATTCGCCGTATTAATATTATTCATATTTAACGAAAAAGAGCCCCTTTACCGGGCTTTTGCCATAGCTGTTGCCTTGTTGGTCATACTAACCCACCAGAAAAACATCAGTCGCCTGCTGAGAGGAAGCGAAAGTAAGATTCCGATCCTCAAGTACCGCGACAAAAGGAGGCATCGCAGGCCGGACAGTGATATCGGCAATGGGAAAAATTAGCTTTTTTCGCCAAATCACCTGAATCTGGACCTGTTTTCGGAATTGATCACCTATTTCTTTTACTTCCGGGCGGATTTTTCTACCTTTGCAGCCCGCTGATAGCGTTTCGGAAAATTAAACCATTCAAGCATGTTATTATCTTTATTGGAAAAGCTGGAGCTCAAAGAAGAAAAAAGTATTTTAATTCAGGGTCTTCCTTCTTCCATAGAGAAACAGTTTGCCAAGCTGGCTTTTGCTAAAAATGTAACTCCCTTACTGAAGATTAAAAAGATTGATTTTGCCCTGGTTTTTGCCGTGAACGAAACCCAGCTTCGCGGAATCATTCATGAAGTTTTACCGGCACTGGGCAAAGGCGGAAAATTCTGGGTGGCCTATCCCAAAACCAGTTCAAAAATTGCCACAACACTTAACCGGGAATGCAGCTGGTCATGCATTACCAATGCGGGCTTCGAAGGCATCAATGAAATTACCCTCGATCATGTCTGGACCGCGACAAGGTTCGAAAAAGTTGGAAAGGCTGTGGGGGCGTTGGTAGCGCGATAGGGCCCTACATCTTAACAATCACCGTTCCCGCTTCGCCCATCAGTTCCTTTTCCATTTTTTTCAGATGCAGGTGCGTTTGCATGAACATGAGCTGTTCGTCCGGGTTCAGCGATTTCTCCAGGTCTTTCTGGTTCATTTCGATGAGACGGCGGATTTTCCGCAGTTTAAGATAGGTTACCGTGGAACCCACTTCTTCTTTATAAAGTTCTTCCCGCGTGGAGATTTTTCCTTCGTAAAAAGTTTTCCAGTTTTCACTTACTTCATAAGGAAAATCCATGATGGAAACCACCAGTGCGCTCAGTTCCTGATCCTCCTGGTACAAAAAATTGCGGGCCGTGGGCTCCAG
>Ga0207707_10000573_pt1 | contig 37371 bp, 33 predicted proteins | sample KBSC83BmetaG_FD_184336 | JGI IMG/M metagenome (GOLD analysis project Ga0207707, IMG submission 184336) | Corn rhizosphere microbial communities from Kellogg Biological Station, Michigan, USA - KBS C8-3B metaG (SPAdes) (version 2) | ecosystem: Host-associated > Plants > Roots > Rhizosphere ... | reverse complement strand
GGATCCCGTTGTGCTCATGATGCGCAAAAGCGCACGTAGCCAGCGCACAAACCGCCAACGGTAATAACCTGAACCGCGTCATCTGTTTCTCCTTCTATGATCTTCCGCGCAAGCAATGCCTTGAGTCGTCTGCACCCAGGGCTGTTTACCATTCGTACCGGAACTCGCGCGCGCTCTCCTGATGGCCCGGCGCCAAAGCGTGCGCCTTGCGGAACTGCGGCACCACCACCGCCTGATCGATTACCGGCTCGTTAAAACCGGCCAGTTCATCGGCCACGGCATCAGCCTGCTTCTTGTCGCCCGTTTTCTTGTACGCATCAACCAGGCGTTCGAGAGAGAACGGGTTCCGGTCTTCCTCTTTCAGGTGATCAACCGCTTCCGCATACTGCCCGCGGGCGAAGGCAAGCGTGCCGGCAGCGCCTTCATAGAACATATCTACCTGGCCATCACTGCTCGTAGAGGCAAGCTGCCCGAGTTGCTTCAGGTCGGCTTCCGCCACTGCCATGTCTTTGTCCTGAACGGCACGCTCAATGCGCGTCCGCAGGATTGACGCCAGTTCCTGGTCCAGCAGCAACTTCGGCACGTTGTGAGTTTCGTGCACCACGGCTTCAGCCTGCTTCAGCAGTTTCATGGCGGAGCCATGATCTTCCTGGTAAAGCGCCATGCTGCGGTAGGCTTCGGCTTCAATGTTGCCGAGACCGTCACGATGCGCATATGCCGCCAGCGCGCGGAATGCCTGGTCTGCGTGCAGGTAGTCGCCCTCACGCACCCAGGTGATGGCCATCTGCAATGACCATTGCGAGGCCAGGATCTTGTTCGGCGCTTTGGGCATGGCCAGGTCATATTCCTTGCGTGCCCGGGCTTCATCTCCCATCAGGGCGTAGGTGTCACCGATGCCAATTTGAGACATGACAAAGCCCGGGTCGATCTTCAGCGACGCATGATAGTGCGCCAGAGCGTCATCAAAGCGCCCCGCCATGCGGGAGATTTCCGCGAATGAATCCTGCGGATTTGGTTCGTTGGGAAGGAGTTCGGTGTAACGCTTCATCGCGACAAAGGCTTTGTCGAACTGCCGCGTACGCGCGTAGCAGTAAGCCACGCTGTTCCATGCGTCGGCAAACTCTGGATCGAGTTGGATGGCGCGTTCATAAAAGCGCGTGGCCCGGCCCCACTGCTGCTGGCCTGTGAGCCACATCCCGGCCATCCAGAAAAGCTGTTTGTGATCGTGATAACGATCCAGGGCTTCATTCATGGCCTGGATGGCAGGAATCCAGTGCGCTTCATTGGCGTTGCTGATCCAGTCCACAATGAGCTGCTCTTCCGGCCCCGCGAACTTCCTGGTGCTCAGTGCTCGGTCGCGTTCCTGGATCTGCTCTGCGGGATCGGTGGAGAAGTTGGCAAGAAAGATGTGCGCCAGCGCGAAGTCCGGATCAGCCTTCACAGCTTTGCGCCAGTTCGCCAGTCCCTCTTCCGAGTAAAGGGTCTGCCACTTGGCCAGGCCGCTTTCAAAGTAGGCCCTCGCCTGCGGCGATTTTGTGGTGATTTCCAGGCCGATGCTGCCCGGTCTATTCAGTGCCGGAGAAACGCCGCAGAGCAGCAATGGAGCGCAGATGGAGAGCACCAGCTTCTGCAATTTTGATGAGATCATCTCAGTTACCTTTGAGGAGATAGCCCGGTTCAAGCGGAAGCTTGCCATCCACTTTCACCACATTGACGCGTCCGTTGATGGAGTAAACATCCACTAATCCAATGGCGCCGGGAATGGATTCTACGGACTTCAGAAGCTCCTGCTCGGAATGCACCACGACCAGGCCCGTATGATGTGCCGCCAGCAGAGCATTGAACTCCTCCGGCTGCATTTTGTAGAGCTTTTGCAGTGCGACCTTCATCTCCGGAGTGGAGGGATCGCGCACCACAACGACAATGTTTCGGCCGTCCGGCCACTTGCGTGTGTCACACTTGAATAACTTGGTCAGCTCGGCTGTTGAAAGTGCGCCAACGGAATTCGATTTGTCCACAATAACGGCAACTTGTTTGGCTTCGCAGCGAATCCCCAGGCACACCATCAGCACGAGCAGCGGATACACTACACGCGCTCGGCGATTCATAGTGAGTGAACGTTAGCCCGGTTACTGCAGCGAAACAAGTTACTCTCGTAATCACGCCCGTCACCGCAAACAACGTAACCTTGCTCGCGATCAACGCTGATGCGCGCGAGGGATTTACGGTCTCGCTAGTCGCGTCTTCCGGCTTCCTTACAGGGATGGCGGGAAATGCTGGGCAGACGAACGTTTTTCCTTTGCGTAACAGTGGCGCAGAGTGACGGCTGATATTGCCGGCCGCTCCAGTCGAACACAGTCGTTTCTTCCTGACCGGCGCTCACCTGGAACTTGCCGGAGAGGGATGGCATGCCGTGCTTGACGATCTTCATGGGCTTGAGCGAGCTGAAGCGATCTTGAAGCGCGAGCTTGTAGCTATCGCCGGACTTGAGATAGACGAAGGTGGAGCAGTTTCCGTTGGCGCAGCCGCAGGCGTCCTGGGGAGCGGCGATGATGCCTGCTTCGCGTCCGCCGACCCGGATCGGCTCAGTAACGACCTGCTCGGTAACGCTCTGCCCGGTACTGATGGGGTCGGCGGCGACTGAACCGGCGAGCGCTTGATCGGACGCGGCAGGGCTGCCGGGCTTAAAGCACGCGTCGTCATGAGCCAGCGCCTGCTTGAGTTCAGGCTGGAGCTCGGGCGTTGGGGCGGGCTGCTGCGCGGTGAACGCAACGGCAGCGAAGAGCACAAAGAGCAGTGAGAGATACCGAGCTGTCATGGCACTTGCTGCTTATTGTGGAGCATGGCGCGCGCTAAGGATAGATTCCGCAGGGTCTGGTACCGATCAACTGATCCAGCATGTCCGGCGCGTTAGCGCACTCAGGAATTTGGACGCCGGGAAGCAAGAGCTCGCCTCTGGGGCCGACGACGATGCCGCTGGGGCCAAAATCCTCGCGCGAGAGGTCGCGGAGGATGGGCAGGATGCTCATGGCGGGATCGAGCTTGGGCCCGCCGGGTTTGCCCTGCTTGACGGGGTACGCCTGGCCGCGGATGAACGATCCGTCGGGCGCAAGGTGGGCTTCAAGAATGAGCGAGATGCCGTTTTCCGCGCTCAGGTTGAACGGCCCGTAGGTAGCGAAATTTCCAAGCGAATAAGCAATCAGCTTGCCCTGGTAGATTTCCATGCCGCGGACCACGTGCGGTCCGCTGCCCAGAACGAGCGCAGCCCCAGCGTCGATGGCGGCGTGAGCGAACTGGCGCAGATCGCCGCGGTCTTCGCCGAGAAACTGCTCGTCGCCCTGGAGAACGTGCTGATGCGTGGCGCCTTCTCCGCCGCCGTGGAAGGAGACGATTAGCAGATCGGAGTCGGCCCGCGCCTGGCGGATGGCCTGCAGCGAGTCGTCGAGATCGAGCAGGTTGTAAGCGCCGGGATAAGTGGCAAACGCGATGACGGCGATCTTCTCGCCTTTGACGGTGAGATGAGCGATGTCGCCGATCTCGCCAGTGTGCGCGATGCCCTGCGCTTCGAGCGTTTGGCGCGAACTGGTGCGGCCGTCCTCGCCAAAATCCATGGCGTGGTTGTTGGCCAGGCCCATCACGGTGAAGCCAGCAGCCTTGAGGTGCGCGCCGTAACGGGTGGGCACGCGAAATGCGTAGCAATGCCCCGGCGCTTTGCCTCGACACTTGAGTGATGTGCCCTCGCCGTCATAAAGCGGGCCTTCAAGGTTGCCGAAGACGACGTCGCCGCGCTTAAGGATGGGAGTGACTTCGGCGAGAAGATCAGCGCCATCGTTGGGCGGCAGCAACCCGCCGGTTTCGTCCGGAAACGTGGAGCCGAGCATGACGTCACCGACGGCGGTGACGACGATTTCACGATCGTTGAGCTGCGGGAGGACGAATCCGGGGCCGCTGTGCGCGGGCGCCACCGGTGCTGGGGTTGGCGACGGAGTGGGACTGGCGCTGGCCTGAACGCCCGGTTGTACTTGAGGCTGTTGATTCGCTGTGCTGGGAAGAGCTGAAGTTGGAACGGATTGTGCGGGAGCCAGGCTGTTGTGTTTCCTCGTTGTGCCGTTGGGCTCGGACGGGCGAGCGGCCTGCTGTGCCACCGCGGAAGCGATCAGTGCAACAAGGAGCGGAATGGAAAACAGCCATGTTCGTTTTTGCGAGAAATGTGTGGTTTCTGAGTTCATTCGCGGCTGTTGTGTTTGGTTCGCAGTGGCTTGATGGCGGCAGACAATTGCTGCACTTCGCCGCCGACGACTATTTCAGCACAGCGGTTCCAAGCAAACCAATAGGCAATTTCCCTATAGTCATGCGTATCAAGGACGATCATGTCCGCATCCTTGCCCGGCTCGATGGTCCCTTTGCGGCCCTGAATGCGCAACGCGCAGGCGGCGTTTACAGTGGCGGCGGCAATCGCTTCTGCCGGAGTCATGCGCATGTGGGTGGAGGCAAGCGAAAGGATGAACGGCATGCTGATCGTCGGAGAAGTTCCGGGATTATAGTCACTCGCGAGCGCAATGGGCACGCCGGAATCAATCAGCCTGCGCGCGTCAGGAAAGCTTTTGTGGCCAAGGAAGTAGTTAGCGCCGGGCAGAAGCACGGCGATGGTGTCGCCGCTCGCCAGAGCCGCAATGTCCTCATCATCCACGCAGTCCATATGGTCCAGTGATGCAGGCCTGTGCTCGAGCAGCCGATTCAGCCGCGAAGCCGTGAACTGACACACGTGCGCACGCGTATCGAGCCCATGACGGCGCGCTGCCGCCAGCACTCTTTCGGATTGCTCCAGCGTGAATGCGCCACGCTCGCAGAAGACGTCAACAGATTCCGCGAGCTTTTTACGCGCGGCCAGAGGAATAATCTCCTGGCAGATCTTCTCCACGTACTCATCCGGCTTGCCGGCGAACTCCGGCGGAACAACATGTGCGGCTAGCAGAGTCGGCTTCACGTTGCCTGGCCAGCGCCGCGCGGCGTCGGCAATCGCCTCAAGCGACTTGATTTCTGCTTCAATGCTCAGACCATAGCCGGACTTGGCTTCCACAGTCGTTGTGCCGTGACGCAGCATGGCGTTGAATGCTTGAAGAACTTTTCCGGCCAATTCCTTGCGGCTCGCATCCCGAACAGAGGCAACGCTCGAACGGATGCCGCCGCCGGCCGCGGCAATCTCCTCATAGCTCGCCCCGGCGATGCGTTTTTCAAAATCCACAAGGCGCGGCTCGACGAACGCCGGATGTGTGTGACAATCCACGAAGCCCGGCAAAACGACGCGGCCCTTGCAGTCCAGCTCGGTGATCTTTTTTCTGTTCCGCTTGATCCACGGGTCGCCAATGATCTCTCCCTGCCGGCCGACGGCGATAACTTTCCCTCCACCGCACAGAACCGCCGCACCATTGATCAGCCCAACCTCGTTCAATACAGGTCCGCGCCGCGGAGCCGACTCGCCCCGCAGCGTCAGCAACTGGCCGATGTCAGTCAGCAACAGGTAATGGGCTGGGATCTTTTTCTTTTTAGCTTTCAGCTTTTAAGCCTCAGCACCATTGCGTTAGGTGCAAGTTTCTACTCATGATGCACTCTTCACTTTGCCAATCTTGCCGACGATTCGTTGGAACTCAGGGTCAGCTTGCAGCGGCGCCAGTTCAGGATCCCCGGTCAAGCTCAGCGGCGACTTCACGCCACGCTTCACCGCGGCATCCAGCGCTTTTAGTGCTGCTTTCTTGTCGCCTTCGCGGACTTTGGTTTCCGCCAGCAGCAGCAGCGGCCAGCTCTGATCCGGAGCCACATCGGCCATCACTTGAAAATAATTGGCGGCGCGCACGTATTCACGATTGCGGTACTGCTCTTCGCCGTCTTCAATGCCTTGAATCCAGAGTTGGTTGAACGCCCTCACGTAGATCAGCCGATCTTTTGCCGTTGACTTCAAGTGCCTCCGCAAATCGTCGAAGACGGACATGATCCGCTGCTGCAGCACCGGTACCTGTTCCGGACCGACTTGAGCAAGCCCAGCAATATCAGAGCCTGCCGTCTCTGTCAGGCTGCGCTGCCGGTCAATTTCGTGCTTCTCTTGCTTTTCCGCGTGCTGCAACTCTTTAGATTTCTTCAATGTTTGAAACTGGCTTTCAAAGCGGCTCACGTCTACCAGCCCCTTGAAATCAAAAGCCAGTGAACGGAGAGCGTAGAACTCGGTCAGTGTATCGCCGGCCTGCTCGGCTTGCGTGGCCTCCGCCTGAGTTTTCTGGAATTGCTCCTGGATGAATGCGGGATTGGGCTTTTCCTTGCCCGCCTGCATGGCCTTCAATTCCAGCCACGCGACGGCATTTTCCACCACATCTGCCGGAGCCCACTGGTGTGGACCGGGATAAACCTTTACTTTAAATGCGGCTGCCTGAGCTTCTTTTTTGGCGCGAAGCTCGGCAACTTCAGGCAAGTTGAAATCCTGGTCACCAATAGCGACATAATAAAGGAAGTGATCATTCGCCGCCCCCGCTTCCTTTACCGGATACGTTGCTCCATGGGCGATCACTCCCGCGACCGAGCAGGTGTAGCAATAGAGCGCGAATGAGGTAGCGAAGCGTGCGCCGCCTGAAAGGCCGGTGGTGTACACACGATCTTTGTCGATTGCAAATCGCCGGTGCGTGTCTTCCCAGACGGCCTGGGCGGCGGCCATCTCCAGCGCTCCCGGACCGTTCTTCGCGTTGTTTGATCCCGCCACAATGTAGCCGTACTTTTCCGCCGCCTGCTTATACAGCTCCACAGGCACCTTCCCGCGCGCAAACGGATCAAAGGCGTAAATAATGGGCCAGCGGCGGTCCGGCGAGTAATTCGAGGGCAGGTAAAGCGCGTAGCTCTGGGAAGGATCGTGAACACACGAGACGCTTGGGACAACGGTTCCGCGAATCCTGGAAGGATCAAGCTCGCCCGCATTCTGACCAGCACAGAATGCAGAACCGGCAATGACAATTGCCATCGCGAGAGAGAACAAGCGGCATGTAACAACTTTGCTGTTCAGCAACGGCGATCCTCTTTTTGCTTGGGAGGTCAGGAAGTCATCGGAATCTTGATGCCTTTATCCTGAGCAAACCGCTTTGCCTCGCCATAGCCAGCATCCACGTGCCGCGCCACCCCGATTCCCGGATCATTGGCGAGCACGCGCTCGATCCGCCTGGCCATGGCTTCTGTGCCGTCAGCGACCGTAACTTGCCCCGCATGTTGCGAGTAACCGATCCCAACCCCACCCCCGTTGTGAACAGAAACCCAGCTTGCTCCGCTTGCAGTATTGAGCAGCGCATTCAAGAGCGGCCAGTCGGCCACCGCGTCGCTGCCGTCCTTCATGCCCTCAGTCTCGCGATAGGGAGAAGCAACCGATCCGCAATCGAGATGGTCGCGGCCGATCACGATGGGCGCTTTCAGCTTCCCTTTTTTCACCAAGTCGTTCATCGCCAAACCGAACTGCGCGCGTTCGCCGTAGCCGAGCCAGCAGATTCTTGCGGGCAATCCCTGGAACCTGATCCGTTTGCGCGCCAACTTGATCCAGCGATCCAGAATCCGGTTGTGCGGAAACAGTTCCAACACCAAATCGTCCGTAACTGCAATATCGGCTGGGTCGCCGGAGAGCGCTACCCAGCGAAATGGTCCACGACCTTCGCAAAACAGCGGACGTATATAGGCAGGAACAAAGCCGGGAAAGTCGTAAGCGCTTTTCACGCCGCGTTCGAAGGCGAAGGTTCGGATGTTGTTACCGTAATCGAACGTCACACTGCCCATTTTTTGCAGGCGCAGCATGCCTTCCACATGACGCGCGATAGCGTCGAGCGAACGTTCAAGATAAGCTTGAGGATCGCGCTTGCGGAGTTCAAGCGCTGCTTCAAGAGACATGCCGTTCGGAACGTAGCCGTTCAGCGGATCGTGGGCTGAGGTCTGGTCAGTGAGAATGTCCGGCAGCACGCCCCGCTCGGCAAGCTCAGGGATGATGTCAGCGCAATTTCCAATGAGCCCGACAGAGACTGCTTCTTTCTTGCGGACGGAGTTCTTGAGGATCCGCAGCGCTTCGTCGAGCGTGTTCACCATGAAGTCGCAATAGCCGGTCTTCAGGCGCTTCTTGATGCGCTCCGGGTCAACGTCAATCCCAAGGAAGCTTGCTCCCGCCATGGTCGCGGCTAAAGGTTGCGCGCCTCCCATGCCGCCCATGCCGCCGCTCACGATCAACTTGCCTGCCAGATCACCGCCAAAGCTCTTCTCCGCCGCCGCCGAAAAAGTTTCAAACGTTCCTTGAATGATCCCTTGTGACCCAATGTAAATCCAGGAACCCGCGGTCATCTGGCCGTACATCATCAGCCCTGCTCGCTCGAGCTCGTTGAACTTCTCCCAGTTGGACCAGTGTCCCACCAGGTTGGAATTGGCGATCAGCACCCGCGGCGCATATTCATGGGTCTTGAAGATTCCCACAGGCTTGCCGGACTGGACCAGCAGCGTCTCGTCGCTATCCAGAGACTTAAGCGATGCGAGAATCGCCTCCAGGCATTGCTGATTGCGCGCCGCCTTACCGGTGCCGCCGTACACCACCAGATCGCGCGGCCGCTCGCCGACCTCGTCATCCAGGTTGTTCATGAGCATGCGCATGGCCGCTTCTTGAGGCCACGCCTTGCAGGTCAGTTCCGTTCCACGCGGCGCTTTCAAGGGAGGCAGATGTGTGGTCTGGATTTCTGTTTCTACCGGCATAAGGAGATGGTAGCAAATTGAGTCGTCCTGCGGGCGTGAACGGAGGCGATGCGAGGCGCAGTGAAAGACCACGGGCGAAATCCTGAGCGACTCCGACCGTATGGGAGGATTCGAAGGAACTTATGCCTGCTTCAGTAAAAAGCTGCTTGGGGAGCGGAAAACACGGACTACCACGAACTATACGCGGTTCCGTCGGTACCGTTCAGGTTTGATCCGCTATGGACGTCAGTGATACCTGGCTGCGTCTGATCAATGGCGCTCATCGTGTCTTCCTGGACTGTCTGCCAAGTAGTGTTGCTGTTGGTAAATGGGTCTTTGGGGAGCGCACGCAGATACCCTGCTGAAACCAGGTCGTTCAGATCCTGGGGCGCCTTGCTCTTGTCCTGAGTGTACTGGTCAATGGCATTGCGGAGCGTGTACAGGTCTTCTTTCAGGACTGCTTCGTTGGCACGCCGGATATGTATCTGGTAGACAGGAACCGCCACGGCCATAAGGATTCCCATAATCGCGATCACAATGATCATTTCAATCAGCGTGAAGCCGCGTTGCACATGGATTCTTGATTTCATAGCGCCTACCAGTCCTTATACTTCTGGCCATTCAAACCAGTGCCGTCAGATTTTGTGTAAATATCAAATACATCTTGCCCGCCCCAGGAATCCGACTGCGGATCGTCCTGCATGGACCGCAATCCCCAATCGGTATTACCGGTCATGGGATCCACTGGAACGCGGCGCAAAAACCGCAGCTTCTTGCCGCCCGCGATTTCAACTCCGTTGACCAACGTATCGAGGTCCGGCGGATAACCCTCGGTTCCCAGTTTCACCTGGAACAGGTTCTTGCTGGCAGCTTCGTGATAGCGATCAATGGCATCGCGCATCTCCCAAAGGTCCCTGCGCAATTCCGTTTCTTTCTGGCGCTTGACGCTGATTTTCACAACCGGAACCGCGGCGCCCATCAAGATCAGGATGATGGAGATGACAATGATCATTTCCAGCAGGGTCACCCCGCGTTCCCGGACGGCAACTTTCGCCGTATTGTTCATGTAGAACTTGAGCATCCGCTTACTCAATTTTAACAGTAGCCTGTGACCCGAGCACTTCCAGCGCCTGATTCTTACTGTTGCGCGCACCCGGAACTGAGATCGCTACCGTCCCATCACCCTTTGACTTTCCATTAAAGACCAGCGTGAAGACGGTTCCGTCGCCGGAGACGCCCGCACTACCAGGCTGGCGTTGCGCCGTAACCTGCAGCTTGCCGCTGGCCGGATCATCACGGTGAACCAGGATGGCCGGCTGACCATCGCGCGAGAGATAGTCTCCATTTGCCACGCTGACGAACTGCAGCACCTTGGGATCGTAGCTGATCTGTAGCGGAACTGAGGCGATGTCTTGCCCGTGTGCCACCACCACATTCAGTGAGAACGTGCCGCCCTGCTTCTGGGTCACGCTTCCTGGATCAAGGCGCAGAGTCATTGGCCCGCTTGCGCTGTTACTCGCAGGTGACTCGGTTCCCGCGCTCGCGGCTCCCGAGCTGGCGGAAGGCTGAGCTGCTTCACTCGCCGCTCCGCGAGCCGGTGTAGCCGGAGCCACAGGGCGCGACGGTGGAGCGGTTCTAGCAGTCAAGCCCGGCTGAGGCTCCTGTGCCGGCGCGGCCGCTACCTGCGGACCTTCCGCGCGTGGAGGCTGCTGGGCGGCGATATGCAAATCAATTCCGCTGCCGGTGCCCACGTCGAAGGCACGCTTGTTCAGGTCATCCAGCTCCTGATTGCGCACAATGTGAGGAACCAGCAGGAACACGATCTCATTCTGTACGCGTTCCTTCTTTTCCTCGGAGAAGATGTACTTCAATAGTGGTATCTGCCCGAGGAACGGTGTTCCGCTCGTAGTTTTGGTGAGCTGATCTTCCAAGATGCCGCCGAGCAGGTTCACTTCTCCGTCATTTAGGCGGATGGTATGTTCCACCCGGCGTGTACTGATGATGGGCTGCGAGATCCCACCGATGGTGGAAGAGCCGTTCAGGTTCGAAATCTCCATTACGGTCTTCAGCGTGACCTGCCCGTCAGGATGCACGCGGGGAGTGATTTCCAGGATGACGCCGACGTCAGTGTAGGTGAACTGTGTGTTCACGCCGATTGCGCCCGTCGCCGTGCCGATTCCCACCGGTGTGCCGAACGATCCTGTGGCAATCGGGATCTTGTCAGCGATTTTCAGTGTGGCTTTTTCGTTATCGCTGGCGCGGATGCGCGGGCTCTGGATCAGCTTGGCGTCATTATCGCTGAAAAGGGCCACCGCCTTGGCCGGGTCAATCACCACCGCATAGTTCGTGGAATTGAGGTGCTGGAGATCATTAAAGTTCAACGTCGATCCGCTTGTTCCAGTTCCGGTTCCCGTACCGGTGCTCACCCCTGGAACCGTGCTCTGTAGCGCCACGCTGGCATTCTCCGGCGGAGTAATGCCCAGGTCGCGCAGCTTGTCGCGCCGCACCTGCGCCACAATCACGTCCACAATGACTTCAGGTTTGGACTTATCGATGTCGTCGATCATCTTCTCCGCCAGTGCAAGCTGGTCAGGAGTGCCTTTGATCACGATGGCGCTTTGAGACGGGATCTGCTGGATACGCTGAACTTCCAGCACTGTGCGAATCGCGTTGACGATGTCCTGCAGGTCGGTGGGGCCGGAGACGTTGCCGAGGTAAAAAGTCTTGACGACATTCTGCTCAAGTTCGCGCCGCTTTGCCTGCGTATCCTGCGCCACAAAGATGGTGTTCGCCGTGACCGGACGCCAGAAGGTACGCGATTCCAGCGCAACGATGTCAAGCGCATCCTGAATGCTGACGTTCTTCAGCCGCAGTGTGAGACGACGGGACGTATAATCGGGATCGAAAAGGACATTGATATTGGCTAGTTTCGCGATCGTCTCGTAAGCGACTTTGGAATCCTCTGTCAGTTCCAGCGCATTGATGGGTACATTGCTCAGCGGCGCAAGCATGACCGGCGGAGTTGCTTCTTCCAGCCGTTGCTTTAAAGGATCTTCCTCTTCTCTTGCTGTCGGCTTGGTTCCGGCAGGTTTTGACTGCTTCTCAATCATGCGCTGCGTGCGCCTGATTTCCTGTGCTGCCAGGTCATTGCTGGGATCGATTTCAGCCGCCTGCTGAAACAGAGTGAGAGCATCCTGCAATTTCCCTTGATCGCGCAGCTTCTGGCCGCGATGAACCTTCGACGCTGCTGCCAAAAACCGGGTCCGCTCAAAGGGTACGCGATACTTCAGCTCTTCAGGCTTTTGATCGTAAGCCTTGCGATAGAAGTCATAAGCCGCTTCATAATCTCCGCGCGCTTCCGCCTTCTGTCCTTTGCTATAGAGGGACTTGGCCGATTCTGCCGCCGTCGCCAGGACTGCCGACAACGCTAGTAAGATTGCAAGGGTGCTCGTTGCTCTCCTCATACGCTCCTGCTCGCTCCGAGACTGCTTAACTCCTTCTTTTCAGGGGGTTTGGTGAAGGAACTGCCGTTTCGTCGTACCCGGAAAAAATGCTTGTTGGAATGCCAGATTATACCCTAACCTTGTGCAATCTCAGAACGACTTTAGTAACGCTGTTTTGCGCTGTGTTAGCATAAAAATTTTGCTGCATGCGGCAAAAGTTGCCATGGCCCGCCACAGCGTTCACCAAACCGAGCCAAATAAGCCCAGGAACGTCAAGCGCGACCCTATTGCTTCCGGCGAACGCGACGCTACTGTCAACCGCGCTGCCGGCCACAATTATTTTCTTGAAGACCGCACCGAGGCAGGCATCGCGCTTTCCGGATCTGAAGTCAAGTCAATCCGCGCCGGGAGGGCAAACCTCAAAGACGCGTATGCAGTCGTTAAAGATGGCGAATTGTGGCTGCTAAATGCGCATATCGGAGCCTATGAAAACGCCGGGTATGCTCACCACGCGCCGCTTCGCACGCGCAAATTACTCGTGCATAAAGAAGAGTTGCGCAAGCTCATCGGCAAAACGCAGCAGCGTGGGTACACGCTCATCCCCACACGAATGTATTTCAAGAATGGGAAGATAAAATGTGAGGTTGCTCTGGCACGGGGGAAACAAACCTGGGACAAGCGGGAAACGGAGCGGCGCCGTACGGCCGAACGGGAGACCCGCGAGGCTGTCGCGCGGGCCCGCAAAGCTTAAAGAATTTAATCATCCCCAACGTCAGAGGTTAAAGGTTCTAACAATTTCAGGAGTGAAAGCGTCCATATGGATACCAGACTGATCATCTCCGGCTCGGCCGACGTGGAAACGGAATGCCTGGCAGTGTTCGTTCTCGATCACGGTGACAAGCAGAAACCCCAGCCAAAGCTCGCCATGAAAGATGCTGCCGCAGAGAAAGCGCTTGCGGAGCTGTTCGCATCCGGCGAGATTACCGGCAAGGCGTTTGAGACCGTTCTGCTGCATCATCCGCAGGGGCTCAAAGCCAAAAGGCTTCTCGCAGTTGGCGCAGGCAAGGCTGCTGGTTTCTCCCACGTGGAGCTGCGAAAAGCTGCAGGCGCCGTACTGCGTTTCCTGAAGCCGAAAATGATCCGGAGCTGTACCATCGCGGTGCCTGAGCTTTCCAATGGCGCTGAAGATGCCATCCGATCTATTGTTGAAGGCGCATACATCGCAGATTTCGATCCTGACACCTATCGCAGCGACCGGAAAGATCTCAGTATGAAAGAGGTTACGGTGGTAGCGCCGCAGGGCTCGGATCAGGCCAAGCTCCAGCGCGCAGTCGAACAGGCGCGCGTCATCGGCGAATCGCAGAACTTCACTCGCGAACTGGTGAATGAGCCCAGTAACCGGCTCACTCCCACTATGTTCGCAGAGCGCGCTCGCAAAATGTGCGAGAGCGTGGGTTTGAAATGCGAAATTATGGGCCCCGACAAAATCAAAGCCATGAAGATGGGCGCCTTCTGGAGCGTGGCCCAGGGCAGCGATGAAGAGCCCCGCCTGATCGTCATGCGCTACGAACCGCAGGGCGCTCCGGAAGAGCCGGTCCTGGGATTGGTGGGCAAGGGGATCACCTTTGATACCGGCGGCATCTCCATCAAGCCGGCCGACGGTATGGAGAAGATGAAATACGACATGGCGGGCGGCGCCGCCATGATCGGCGCGATGCGCGCCATTGCCCAAATCAAGCCGAAGATCAAAGTGATCGGGATTGTTTGCGCCACGGAAAACATGCCCAGCGGAAAAGCGCAGAAGCCGGGCGACGTGCAGATCGCCATGTCCGGCAAATCCATTGAGATCATCAACACGGATGCGGAAGGCCGGCTGGTGCTCGCCGACGGGCTGCATTATGCGCGCACTCTGGGGTGTACTCACCTCATCGATGCGGCCACCCTCACCGGCGCATGCGTGGTGGCTCTTGGCTACGCTCATGCGGGCGTCTTCTCAAATGATGAGGAAGCGTATCAGCACTTCACTCGCGCGCTGGACCGCTCCGGAGAAAAATTCTGGCGGCTTCCCGTGGACAGCGACTACACCGATATGATCCGCTCAAGCATCGCCGACATTATGAATACCGGCGGCCGCTGGGGGGGCGCCAGCACAGCCGCGGCATTCCTGAAGGAATTTGTTGACACCACACCGTGGATTCATCTCGATATCGCCGGTACCGCCTGGATGGAAGAGAACAAGAGCTGGATCGCCAAAGGCCCGTCAGGGATTGCCGTCCGCAGCATAGTGGAATGGGTGAAGAGTTATGACAACAGCCATTGAGAAGTAAATAGCGATTGGCAACTAGCACCGCTAAGAAAGAGCGCCATAGTCTCCCCTATGGTTTTACCCGTGTTGCCTTCTGGTCCGCAAATACCGTCCACTTCCCTGCTGCATTTTTCTGCTCCAGCAGGAAATGCCACGACTTGTCGTCGGGAATCCAGGTGAATGTGTTGTGGAAGGGACCATCAGGGTATTCGAAGACAAACTTGATGCTGTTCCCCGACCGCGAGCTGTAGCCGAGCGTTTCAGAAAATCGTCCGCCAAAGATATCAATCCAGTGAATCACATAACGATCACTGGCATTGTCATATCCGATGTAAATGTGGGCTTCATACCCCGGCTTGCCGGCGACTGCGGTCGAGTCTTTTTCATCGAGAAATAGAAACTGGTGATTAAGCACCCACTCGGCTGTGAGATCCATCTCCCGCTGCCGCCCCACGACAACGCCGCTGATCTTCCAGCGACCTTCCAAGTGGTCAAGCAATTCGTCATGAAACGGCCGGTTGACTCCATCCAGCGGCTCGGGCTTGGTTTGGGGTAGAGCCGTCAAAGCCAGCAGCAAACAACCAAAGAAGATTCTCTTGGGGAACGCGGTTGAAACCATGCAGCATACTAGCGCAATTTGGCCACTGCGTCCTCGTTTGCCTGTTTCAAATCTTCCAGCCGCCCCACGTCACGCCAGGAATACTCATCGGCAGTGAATCCAAGGATTGATTTTCCGGCGGCGGCCAAGCGGAGATACACATCAATAATGGAGAAAACTCCGTCTTCAGTGATCATCCGCAAGAGCCGCGGCGAAATTACGTGAATCCCGCTGAACGCCAGCGGATGGACAGTCGTGGTCGGGCAGACAAACTCGTCAGGCTGGCCGCGGATCCGGCGACCGCACAGTGACATGCCGTCGTCGAACAACAATTGCCGTGAACTTTCCCGCTTCTGCACAGCAAGCGTGGCCGACGGTTTGCGCTGACGGTTGAACTCCAGCATCCGGCTAAGATCAATGTCGGTGATCACGTCTACGTTATGCAGGATGAATGGCTCGTCGCCCGAATCGGAGTTTTCTAGAAAGAACCATGCTGCCTTCTTTAGCCCGCCGCCAGTATCGAGCAGGAGATCGTCTTCACGTGAAACTTCAATCCGCAGGCCAAAGTTTCCGTTTGCTTTGAGGTAGTCGGTTACGAGGTGTGAAAAATGATGGACATTGATAATCACGTCTCTCACGCCAAACTCGCGCAGGCGCGCAAGCGTGATCTCCAGCAGCGTGCGTCCACCCACCTCCACCAGCGCCTTGGGCCGGCTGTCTGTGAGCGGCCGAAGCCGGGTCCCCAGCCCCGCGGCCAGGATCATTGCCTTCATCGACTCATATTCCCCAGTAATGCGGTGCTTACAGCTTTTTCTGTGTGTTTGGCTGCCACCTTTTCAAGTTGCAGATGGTGCACCACCACTTCGACTCCGGCTTTCCGGCGCAGATGGCTGGCCAGGTGCTCTGCCATGTACACGGAACGATGCTGGCCCCCGGTGCAGCCGAACGAGATCATCAGGTTGGCAAAGCCGCGGCTCTTGTAATTTTCCACGCTCGCATCCACTAGTGCCGTCGTGTGGGAAAAGAATTGATGCGCGCTTTCCTGCTGGTCAAGATATTCAATGACTGGCGCATCCTTGCCGGTCAGATTTTTAAACCGCTCTTCCCGTCCTGGATTGGGAATGCCGCGTGCGTCAAACACGAATCCGCCTCCGTTTCCGCTGTCGTCTTTTGGCGGTCCGCCCTGATGGAATGAAAAGCTGAAGATGCGCACGGTGAGAACCGGCAAACCGTGCGCCTCAGCCTTCTCCACGGTTGGATTCAGGTTGAGGAGCTTGTCAGAAAGCAGCATGTTCTTGAACGCCGCCATCAGCGCCGGGACTGCCACGGGCAATTCCACGTTGTTCACCAGCCAGCTCAGATTCTTGAGGGCGAACGGGACGCTCTGCAGGAAGTGCGGCTTGCGTTCATAAAAGCCTCGGAATCCGTACGCGCCGAGCGCCTGCATGAGGCGCACGTAAACAAACGCATAATAATGATGCATGAACGCTTCAGCACTCATGTCCACATATTGGCGAAGCGTTTCAAGGTAGTGTTTAAGCAGGTGCTGGCGCAGAGCAGGGGGGAGATCGGCCTTAGCGTCGTACAGAAGCGAAGCAATGTCATACTGCAGCGCTCCCTTCCGTCCCCCCTGATAGTCCAGGAACCACGGCTTGCCATCGAACCACATCACGTTGCGTGACTGAAAATCGCGATATAGAAAGTAGTCCCGGGGTGCAGCCAACAGGAATCGCGTCAAACGTCCAAAATCGGTTTCAAGATCCTGTTCGTTGAATGGAACACCGCTGAGCCTGAGAAAGTAATACTTGAAGTAATTCAGGTCCCACGCAATCGACTGGCGATCAAAACTGCCGCGAGGATAACAAACCTTGTAATTGAGATCACGGCCGGCTTCCACCTGAAATCGCGGAAGGATCGCGACGACCTGCCGATAAGCTTGCACTACCGCGGGAGCAATCGCGTCACCCTGCCGATTCCTGGAGAGGAAATCAAAGAGCGTGGTGTCGCCGAAGTCCTGCTCCAGGTACGCTCCCTGTTTGAGGTCTTCAGCATAGAGTTCCGGCACCGGCAAACCATGCCGGCGGAAGTGGCGCGAAAATTCGAAAAACGCGACGTTCTCCTCGCGAACATCGTAGAGCACTCCGATGGCGCTCGAGTTCTCACCTGTAAGCCGGAGAATTCTCCGTCCGGAACCGCCCAAACCGCCTTGCAGCGGCTGCACGTGCTCCACTGGCGAATGGAAATGTTTTTCGAAAAGTTGCTTTAAAACGTCCATCGGATCGCTAATTTCAGCTGCTTGCCGTACTGTCCCGGCAGCCTACAAGATATCACTGAACGAAGGCTCCTCGTCCTGAGCAAAATCCCCGAAAGTGCTAGGATTTTTGTCGATTCTTAGCCGCTTCACACTTGCGCAGGTAGGCTGCGACGTCGGTTTTCCCGCCGTGCTCGGCCCAGCCTAAAGGCGTTCCGTGGAAGAGAAGATCTTTCGTGTCCAACCTGGCTCCGAGCTCCACCAGCAATTTCACAACTTCCGAGTGCCCTGCCAGGGCCGCCTGGTGCAGGGGCGTGGAATGGGAATGGCACCCGACAGGGTTGTAGCGATTGGGATCTTCGCCGGCATCAAGCAGCATGCGGACAACTTCTAAACACCCATGCTGGCAAGCCTGCGCCAGCGCGATATGTCGTTCTTCGCTGCTCGCCGCCTGCAAGAGTGTGCGTGCCTCTTCGGTCCTGCCCGTCGCAGCAGCCACAGGAAGGGTCAACGTGGCGCCTCGGCGAAGCAGAACTTCAACAGCGCCGAACTCACCATGCACCAGCGCAGGCAGCATGGCTGAATCCGCCTGAGCGCCATAGTCGCAGAACACCTCGATCAATGCAGCTTGCACACCGCATTCCCGCGGCACTCGTCCCGAACAGACCAGGCCCAGGGCTGAATCAATCGCCGCCTTGTCAAGCTTCGCACCGGCATCCAGAATGATCCTGGCTATTTCGGCAATGTTCGTCGGCAGAGTCCCACGCCGTACCGGATTTTCCGCAGTAAATTCCAGCAGCGTGGGGTTGCGGAAGTAGTTGCCGCCTTCGAACTCCACGCGCTGACGTACAAGCCCAGGGTGGGCCTGCAGGTGTGCTTGAAGCCCTACTTCATCGCCTGCATCGAGCAACTCCACCGCCCGGCGAAATACTGGATCGTCGATCCGCTCATGATGAGCGAGCTTTTGGTTTTCGCTCGCCGTTGGCTCTTCCACTTGAGCCTTGAGCCGCGGCCAACTCGCGAAGCCGTATTCCCGCGCGATGGTAAGCTGGGCATCGCTCAAGGCAAATTTGGTTGTCGCAATCTCCGCATCGCTGGATTTGCTGAAGCGGGGATGAAACTCGCGTATCCGCTGCAGCGCCGCACGATCAACATTCTCGCGCGCCTTGAGCAGATCTTTTGCCTGATGCTTGAGCTGGAGCAGACTCGGATCGGGTGGCAGTGGCCTGGTCGGCATACGAACTTCCTCTCATGTGTTGCGCCCGGCGTCCGCATGTGCAGGCTGAAAGTGAGTTCGTGATCAATTGTTGTGAAGACGGGTGCACTCTGTGCTTTCCGCGGACGGATGCGCCCCAGAACGCGCTCGATCATCGTAGCACCGATTGGCTCCCGGTGTTATTGTGCCTCCATCGATATGAACTAGGGTTTGGGAATGAGTTGGATCTCAAAGATGCTGGGCCACAGCTTCCCTGTCACAAACAGTCGTTTGCCCTTTGAGTCATAGGCAATGCCGTTCAAAACAGCATCAGGGGTCCTACGGTATACAGGGCTCAGGATTCCGGCCAAGTCAATCCAGCCGACGATCTTCCCGGTACGCGGTGAAATTCGCGCAATCTTATCTGTCTGCCAAACATTGGCGAAGATCTCCCCGTTGATGTACTCCAGCTCATTCAGTTCTTGAACGGGAATTGCGCCATCATGCACCCTGATCCGGCGTTTTTCCATTAGGGTGACGGGATCAAGCACGCGAATCTCCGGCGTACCGTCACTCATGTAGAGATCATGGCCATCGGTCGTGAGTCCCCAACCCTCACCCGCGTAGGAAAAACGGCCGAGCTGGCGAAAATCGCGTGCGTCGTAAATGAATCCTGTATGCGCCTTCCAGGTAAGTTGGAAGATCTTTCCGCCCAACAGCGTGATTCCCTCCCCGAAGAACTCAGGAGCCAGATCAACGCGCTGGAGTACTTCTCCCGTCTCCAACCCCGCCCTGCGAAGAGACGATCGGCCAGTCAATCCCGTGCCTTCATAGAAAAATCCGTCCTTGTACACCAGACCCTGCGTGTACGCCTGCGGATCATGCGGGAAAGAATTAACGATTCTGTAGCTGTACTCAGGGACGGATCCGTGCCGATTTTTTCTTGCGGGCTGCAGCATTGGCATGGCAAGGACAAGCAGCGCAAAACAGATCGAAGGCAGACGCATCTAGCGCCCATTGTCGCACGCCAATACTCTTGTTGGCGACGATAGCTTGCACTTCTACATATACTCGTGGTATACACCTGTAGAAGCTGGAGGTATGTTCGTGACCACCAAGTCTGATCTTCCCCAAGGCACGCTGGACCTGCTCATTTTGAAAATTGTTGCGTTGGGTCCGGTTCATGGCTATGCCATCGCGCAACGGCTACAACAGGTATCGCGCGATGTCGTTCAAGTGCCTCAAGGCTCGCTTTATCCCGCGCTGCATCGCCTCGAATATCGCGGCCTTCTCGCCGCAGACTGGAAGCAGACTGAGACTGGACGCGAGGCCAAGTTCTATCGTCTCACGCGCAAAGGCCGCGCTCAGCTCGAAGCGGAAACGGCAAGCTGGCAGCGGCTTGCAGAAGCGATTGGCCTGGTGCTCGATCTGGCTGAAGGAGGTACGCAATGAGCTGGTGGACGCGCCTTTTGAAACGCAAGCAGATGGACCAGCAACTGGACAAGGAGCTCCGCTTCCATCTCGAGCAGCAGGTAGCCGAATTAATCGAACAGGGTTACTCCGCCCCAGAGGCCGGCAGAATGGCGCGGCTTGCCTTCGGAGGGCCACAACAAATTACGGAACAATGCCGCGATGCGCGCGGTACGCGGTGGCTCGAAGATCTGCTACAAGATGTTCGCTATGCGCTTCGCATGCTGCGGCAGAAACCCGGCTTCGCTGCAGTTGCGTTGATCACCTTGGCGCTGGGTGTAGGCGCGACCACAGTAATGTTCACAGTGATCAACGGAGTCCTACTCAAGCCGCTGCCGTACGCCAGCGCTGACCGGATTCTCCGGCTGCGGGAGAAAACAGATTGGTCAAACCACTGGGGCAACCTCTGGGGGTACAGCTATCCCAACTATCTTGACTGCCAGCGCAATGTTCATTCTCTGGATCTGATGGTGCTTGGTTATGGCGGAGGAACAGTAAGCGTCGCAGATCACGCCGAATATGTGGATGGATTTGATGTTTCGCCCAACATGTTTTCTCTGCTCGGCATTCATCTTTTCCGGGGACGCACATTTACATCCGATGACAACCGGCCCGGCGCTGCACCCGTCGCGATCATCAGCTACAGCTTATGGCAGCGGCTCTACGGTAGCAAGCCGACAGCGGTAGGAACGCCGCTTACCTATCAGGGAAAATCCTACACCGTGGTTGGCATTGCTCCGGCAGGATTTCACCTGGAAGGCGAGGGAGAGCCCGACATATTTACACCCGTGGAACAAAATACCGCCTCTTACATGCAAGATCGTGAAAAGTATCACGGGTTTGACGTCTGGGGGCGCCTCCATCCCGGTGCCACGCTGGCCGAAGCACAGGGTGAACTGGCCGTAATCGGCCGGCGCCTTGCAGCTGAGTATCCCATATCAAATCATGGACGCACCTTTATTGCCGAGCCCTTACGTCCTGCAGTGGGCGACGCGCGCACAACACTGTGGCTGCTTTTTGCAGCAGTCAGTCTGGTGTTGCTCATCGCGTGCGTGAATGTTGCCAGCCTGTTGCTGGCGCGCGCCGTTTCGCGAGAGCGCGAACTGGCCATGCGCGTAGCCCTTGGCGCCGGCCGCGGACGATTGATTCGGCAGTGCCTTACAGAAAGCGCCGTGCTTGGCTTGGCGGGAGGATCGCTCGGGTTACTGCTGGCGATCGCTGGTCTGCATCCGTTTGTGGCCCTCTGGCCGGGCAGCCTGCCGCGAGCAGAAGAAGTCAGACTGGACTGGCACGTCTTGTTGTTCGCTCTCAGTGTTTCCCTGTTCAGTAGCATTCTTTTTGGCCTCGCGCCCGCGCTTCGCGCTCCCGTGCGTCACGTGGAACTGGCGCTGCGCGCCGGATCACGCATGATGGCCACCAGTTCGCGACGGCTACACAGCGTTTTTGTCGTTTCTGAAATCGGAATTGCCGTTGTGCTGTTGGTGGCCGCGGGCATTCTGGGCCGGACACTGTTGCGCCTGTCCTCCCTCGATCCCGGGCTCGACATTCACAACGTGCTCGCCAGCCGCGTGGCGCTTGATCCCAGTACCATGGCCAATCCAACAAAGACTCGCGCTGCGTGGCAGCAAGCTCTTGACAGTGTCCGCACTATACCGGGAGTTCAGGCAGTTGCCCTGGTGGATACCGTGCCCATGCGTGAGGGCAACAATCAGGTTCCCTACTACACCAGCGCGGCCAAGCCTCCGGAAAACGAAAAACGGTTCGTGCTTGCCAACAGTGTGACTCCAGATTACCTGAACGTAATGCGCATACCACTGCTGCGCGGACGTTTCTTTACCGATCAAGACCGCTCAGACAGCGAAAGCGTGGTGGTAATTGATGATGTGATGGCGCAGCAGGCCTTCCCCGGAGAAGATCCAATCGGCAAATACATATGGCTTGATTTGGGCTCTGACCCAGCGCGCGTGGTGGGTGTGGTAGGTCACGTGCGCTATTGGGGTCTCGCGGCGGACGATCAAGCCAAGGTGCGTGCGACGCTCTACTACACCTTTGCCCAGCTTCCCGATAAGTTTGTCCGTCGCTGGTCGGAGCTTATGTCCATTGCCGTGCGAACCAAGGTTGATCCCTGGGCTCTGCTTGCGCCCTTGCGGCAAGCGGTGCGCGGAGCGACAGGCGACCAGGTGATGTATGAAGTTCGAACTATAGAACAATTGACTCAGAGCAGCCTTTCCCAGCAACGCTTTTTGCTGCTTCTCTTCGGCATCTTCGCTCTGCTCGCGTTACTGCTTGCCTGCATCGGTGTTTACGGCGTACTAGCGTATTTGACGAACCGTCGGGTGCCGGAGATCGGCGTCCGGATGGCGCTGGGGGCGAGTTCCGGCACCGTGCTGTGGCTCATCCTACGGCAGAGCCTGGAAATGATCCTCATCGGCGTCGGCTTGGGAGCAGGAGCAGCCGTTCTTGCCGCGCAAACCCTCCGCCGCCTCGTAACAGGAGTGCAAAGCGATGAACCGCTCGCCTTTGTCATGATGATTTGCATCTTGATGTTGGCCGCATTACTTGCAAGCTTCATACCAGCTCGTCGCGCCAGCCGGGTGGATCCGATGATCGCGCTACGGCAGGAATAGTGCCCAACATAATCGGCTATCAAAGCGGATTTGTGCGACACGCTGAATCCGTTTAGGTGGAATAGTCGCCGTTGAAGCGGACATATTCCTCTGTGAGGTCGCAGGTGAGAAAGTCAACGTTGGCCGCCCCAGCGCCAAGAGTGATGCGGATGTCGTATGCCGGCTCCGACATATATCGGTGGGCTGCATGGGTGTCGAAAGGATGAGCGGCGCCGTCACGGCAAATCTGCTGTTCGCCCAGGAAGATGCTGATCCGCTCCGGGTTGATCTTCACCCCGGAGTAGCCCGCTGCGGCAAGCACCCTTCCCCAGTTAGGATCGGCTCCGGCCCATGCAGTTTTCACGAGAGAGGAGTTGGCAATCACCCGCGCGATCTGACGAGCTTCTTCCGCCGTACGAGCCTGTTCAATCTTCAGCCGCACCACGTGCTTCACTCCTTCGCCATCGGCGACAATCTGAGTCGCCAGTGAGCGGCACACTTTGCCTACAGCCGATTCAAACTCCTCGCGAATTGCCTTCATCGAAATTCCGCTCTTGCCGCTTGCCAGGAGCAGGACCGTATCATTTGTTGAGGTGTCGCCATCAATCGAAATGCTGTGGAAGCTTTCATCCACGGCAGTTTTCACGCAGCGTTGCAGTTCTCGCGGCGTGGCCAGAACATCGGTGAACAGATAGACAAGCATAGTCGCCATGTTGGGATGGATCATGCCTGCGCCTTTGGCCACTCCCACCAGCGTAGAACTAGTTCCTCGATACGTAACGCAGTGCGAGGCGATCTTCTGGTGCGTGTCCGTGGTCATGATCGCTGTGGCAAATGCATCCAGCGCTTCGCCTGCAGGCTGCGCTGAACTGATCAACCGCGGCAGCGCAGCCGTAATCTTTTCCACCGGCAGGGGCACGCCGATGATGCCGGTGGACGAGGGAAAAACCTGGTGTTCGCGTATGCGGCATTGCTTCGCGACTTGTCGGCATACCATTTGTGCCGCTTTGATGCCCTGCTTACCCGTGGCGCAGTTGGCATTGCCGGCGTTCACGATGACGGCATGCACGCGTCCGCTGGAAATCCGGAGGTGATTGCGCCCCACCGTCAGGGGCGCGGCGACAATCTGATTGCGAGTGAACATCGCCGCAGCCGTGGCGCCTTCCGGAGCGAGCGCCAACGCTAAATCCGGCTTGCCGCTGGCCTTGATCCCGGCAACACTTGCTGAAAACAGAAATCCCTGAGGAGGAATTACGCTCACGCTTCCAGCCTCACCAGTGGGATGGGAAGCTCGATTTTACGAATGCCGGTCTGTTTTGGCAGCTCGCCGCGAAACATGGCTATTTCATCGCAGGCGTAAAGAAACGGACAGTGCCGGCAATCCTTGTAAATCTTGTCTGGAAGGGCTTCGCGCGTAGCCACAGTGAATCCCATACGCCCGAAGAATTCCGGAATGCGCGTAAACAGGCAAACGCAGGTGACGTGGTGACGCTCCGCTTCTTTCATCAGCGCTTCCACCAGCTTGCGGCCCGCGCCGAAGCCTTTGGCAGGTTCCGAAACAGCAATGGAGCGTATCTCCGCAAGATGCATTCCGTACAGGTGAAGAGCGCCACACCCGATAACTTCGCCGTTGTGCTCGGCCACCACAAAGTCACGCACGTTCTCGCATAGCTCGGGAAGGCTGCGCGGCAGCAGAATGTTCTTCTCCGCATACGGCTGAATAATGGTGTGGATTGCCTCAACGTCCGGCAGGATGGCGCTACGCGTGCGTAACATGGGCCGCCTCCTGCGCCGTGAGTTGCGCGCGTGCAGCACGCAACGCATTCTTGACACGCTTCGTAGCCGTGCCCCCTTCGACATCATGACATTCAAGTACGGCCTCGAGCTTTAGCTGCTTGTAAATGTCATTCTCAAAAGCCGGGCTTAGGGTACGAAACTCTTCGAGCGTAAGCTGATCAAGATCGCAGCCTTTTTCCACACATTTCTGCACCGCGTGAGCGACGATCTCATGCGCCTGGCGAAACGGCACGCTGCGCTGCACCAGATACGTGGCCGCCGCAAGAGCGTTCATGAATCCTTTCTCGCAAGCATCGCGCATACGTTTGCAGTTAAACTCCACAAGCCTCATGAAGCCGGAGGCGATCTCTATGCAGGCGCTCGCTGTCGAAGCGGCGTCGAGCAGCGGCTCCTGCGTTTCCTGCATATCTTTGTTGTAGGCCAATGGCAAGCCCTTAACCGCGGTCAGGAGCGCCACCTGCAACCCGATCAGCCGCGCTGACTTGCCGCGGATCAGTTCCAGCGCGTCTGGGTTCTGCTTCTGCGGCATCGCGCTGCTGCCCGTGGAGTACGGCTCCGGCAGCCGAATAAAACCGTATTCCTGAGTGGCGAAAAGAATCAGCTCTTCTGCCCACCGGCTCAGATGTACTCCCAGCAGAGAAACTGCGTTGACGAATTCAATCACGAAGTCGCGATCACTCGTCGCGTCCAGGCTGTTGGCAGTAGGCTGATGGAAGCCGAGTTCACGGCTGGCAATGTTGCGATCGAGCGCCAGCGGCGCGCCCGCAATGGCGCCTGAACCCAGGGGGCACTCATTCACACGTTTGCGGCAATCGCGCAAGCGCTCCGAATCCCGCTGAAACATCTCGAAATACGCAAGGAGCCAATGCGCCAGCAGAACTGGCTCGGCGCGCTGGAGGTGCGTGTACGCCGGCATGACCGCCGCTTTGTGCTCTTCAGCGCGCTGGAGCAACACGTCGAGGAATGCCGCCAGCGAAAGTCTGAGCTGGTCAATCGCGTCGCGCACGAACAGGCGTAGATCGGTGGCAATCTGCTCGTTGCGGCTGCGTCCGCTGTGCAGCTTTTTCCCCGTTTCGCCGATCAGTTCAACCAGCTTCTTCTCGACAAAATGATGTACGTCCTCGGCTTCGGAGTCGTTGAGCAAACTTGCGTCCTCTTTTGCCCGTGCCTCAATCTCCCGCAGTCCAATCACAATCGCGTTGTGCTCATCGCCAGAGAGGATTCCGGCTGTGCGCAAAACCTTGGCATGCGCACGGCTCGCCGCGAGTTCGTAGCTCAGCAGCTTCTGGTCAAACGGAAACGACCGTTGCCACTGCTCGAATTTGGGATCGAGCGGCTGCCGGAACCTGCCTGACCACATCTTCACTTTGTGACCTCGTGAGGCTGTTTCAGCCGGGCCCGCGAGCGCGCCGGCAGTCCGAGGATGCGAATGAAGCCTTCTGCATCTTTCTGGTTGTAAGTTTCGCTCATGGTGAACGAAGAAAGGTCAGTCCGGTAGAGCGAGAACTGCGATTCGCGTCCGGCCAGCCCGATATTCCCTTTATAGAGCTTCAGCGTGACTGTTCCGGTTACGTCTTTCTGCGTCTCGGTGACGAATGCATCCAGCGCCTCGCGCAACGGAGTGAACCACAGACCGTAGTAGACCAGTTCTGCGTACTTCAGCGCGACGTGCTGCTTGAAGTGTTTGAGATCGCGCTCCAGGCACAGAGCTTCCAGCTCGCGATGCGCCGTGAGTAGCAGCGTGCCGCCGGGCGTCTCATAACAGCCGCGCGATTTGATACCAACAAACCGGTTCTCCACCAGGTCCACGCGGCCGATCGCATTCCGCCCGCCGATCTCATTCAGCAATTCGACCAGAGAGACGGAATCGAGATTTTGTCCATTCACCGAGACCGGTGTGCCTGCCACAAACCCGATGGTGACCGTCTCTTGCCGATCCGGAGCTTCCTGAGGCGACTTGGTCAACTGCCATGTGCTCTCATAAGGGGCATTGGCCGGGTCTTCCAGTTCGCCCCCTTCGTGGCTGAGGTGCCAGATGTTACGATCGCGGCTGTGGATCTTCTCCCGGCTCGCAGTAACGGAGATTCCGCGCTTCTCGGCGTAGTCCAGGCAATCCTCGCGCGATTTCAGTTCCCATTCGCGCCACGGAGCAATCACCTTGAGGTCCGGAGCCAACGCCTGAAACGCGTGCTCGAACCGCACCTGATCGTTTCCTTTGCCGGTGCAGCCGTGCGCCAGCGCAGTAGCGTTCTCGCGCAGCGCAACCTCAACCTGGTGCTTGGCAATCACTGGCCGGGCCAGCGACGTTCCCAATAAATACTTGTCTTCGTACACGGCGCCTGCGCGCAGGGCAGGAAAGACGTACTCGTTGAGAAATTCGTCGCGCAAGTCCTCGACCACCACTTTGGCCGCGCCGGTCTTGTGAGCCTTTTCCACGACGGCATCAATGTCATCACCCTGGCCCACATCGGCAATCATGGCGATCACGTCACAGTTACAGTTTTCCTTCAGCCATGGAATGATGATGGAGGTGTCGAGGCCTCCGGAATATGCCAGAACTACTTTTTCACGCATGATTGCTCCTTGTTGAAACCCTGCCCATGCCGCTGCCCAGTAGCATTAACAGGATCGCTTTTTGCACGTGCATACGATTTTCCGCCTGATCAAAGACGATCGAGCGCGGCGAATCGATGACATCCGCCGAAACTTCTTCCCCGCGATGCGCAGGCAGACAGTGCATGAAGAATGCATCCGGCGCTGCCAGGGCAAAGAGTTCATGGTTCACCTGATACGGCGCAAAGATCTTCTTCCGCTCCGCTGCCTCGTCTTCCTGTCCCATACTCGCCCACACGTCTGTGTAAATCGCATTGGCGCCGGTCACAGCGGCCGCTGGATTGTTGGTGATATCAATAATTGCGCCCGTCGTCCGGCCAATGTTTTTTGCCAAAGCGGTAATCCCCGAATCCGGCTCATAACCTTTCGGCGTGGCAACAGAGATGCTCGTCCCCAAACTTGCCGCCGCGAGCATGAGCGAGTGCGCCACGTTGTTGCCATCGCCTACGTAAGCCAGGTGCACCGTACGGAGGTCTCCGAACTTCTCCTGCAACGTGAAGAAGTCTGCATATGCCTGGCAGGGATGTTCAACGTCACTTAGCGCGTTGACCACAGGAATGCGCGTATTCTGCGCCATTTCCGTGATGGTCGAGTGCTCGTACGTGCGAAGCACCACGGCATCCACCCAGCGCTCCACGTTGCGCGCGATATCGCATACAGGTTCGCGTTCGCCCAGCCGCGAGCGCGTCTGGTCCATGAATAGCGAACTCCCGCCCAGGCTGGCCATGCCTGCTTCAAAGGTCAATCGGGTGCGCAGAGAAGCCTTCTCGAAGAAGAGCACGAGCTGCTTGCCCGCCAGAGCGCCGCGGAAATCTGCAGGCCGGTGCTTGATGATGTTGGTCAGCTCGAATAGCGCCCGCGTCTCTTCCGGAGAGAAATCCTGGCATGAAACCAGGTCCCGGCAGGCAACTGGCTGGTGCAATGGCGCGGCCATCGCGCTCAAGTCATACATTCTGGCTGGCATCATTTATTTATTCCTCCGTTGCGCCATGCCGGCGACTTGTACTGTGTTCTTGCTCAGGACCTGGTTGAGCGTTTTCAAGACTTCATCCACGTGCTGCTTCTTGATGATGAACGGCGGTAAAAAGCGCAGCACGGTTTCATCCGTGCGGTTCAGAATCACACCGTGCTCGAGCATCTGCTGGAAAACGGTCTTGGCCAGCTCGGCGGACTTAAGTTCCACGCCGACCATGAGCCCGAGCGCGCGAATTTCACGGATGGCAGAGTGTTTCTTCTGTAATTTCTCCAAGCCGTTGAGCAGGTAATCGCCCATCTTGCGCACATGCTTGAGCAACTTCTGCTGTTCGAGCGTTTGGATCAGTTGCAGTGCAACGCTGCAGGCGAGCGGCCCTCCCCCGAAGGTGGTCCCATGCATGCCGGGATGAATACACCCGCAGGCTTTTTCACTGGCGAGCAGCGCTCCTAGTGGCAAGCCTCCAGCAAGAGGCTTGGCCACTGTGACTAGATCCGGTTGAATGCCGTAATGCTGGTAGGCGAACCACTGTCCCGTGCGTCCCAGACCGCTTTGGATTTCATCGGCAATCAGCAACGCACCGTGCGTGCGCGAAAGCTCATGGGCTTTCTGAGCGAACTCCTTGCTCACTGGCCGGATCCCGCCTTCTCCCTGAACGAACTCAAATCCAATGGCGCAGACTGTCGAATCAAACTTCTGCTCCAGGTCAGCGACGTCGTTGAACTTCACAAACTCCACGCCCGGGAGAACTGGAGCAAAGGGCGTGCGATATTTCTCTTTATGGGTGGTCGCAAGCGAGCCAAAGGTGCGGCCATGGAATGCATGCTCCAGGGCAAGGATGCGCCACTTGGGTTCCGCATCTGCCGGAGCATTCGCTTTCGCGTAGGCACGAGCAACTTTCAATGCCGCTTCCCATGCTTCAGTGCCGCTGTTGGTGAAAAAGGCCCGGTCCATGCCGGAGATCTTTGTCAGGGCAGCCGCGAGTTTGCCCTGATATTCGTGATAAAAGAGATTGCTGGTATGGACAAGCAGCTTCGCCTGTTGCGCAATGGTCCTGGTAATTGCCGGGTGCGCGTAGCCCAACGCATTCACGCCGATGCCGCTCAGGAAGTCGAGGTACTTTCGGCCGCGATCGTCGTAAAGATGCACCCCCCGGCCTTTCTTCAGCAGCACCGGGTAACGGTCATACGTCGCCAGCAAGAGTTTGCTCTCGAGTTTCTTTGCCTGCTCCAGGCTCACGCTACCAGCACCTCCGTTCCAGACTCGATCTTTGAGAAATAGAACTCGGGCAGGATTTCCACCTGCGCAGCGGGCAGAATCCGCACACGGTTCACGCCATGCAACAGAGCGTTGCGGCAAGCTTCAAGTTTAGGAAGCATGCCGCCCTGGATCACGGATTGATGCGTCAACTCCGCGGCGGTGCCCAGGTTCAGCCAGCGAATTACCAGGCCGTCAGCGCCTTTCACGCCGGGAACGTCGGTCAGGAAGATCAGCGCGTTGGCGTGGCACGCCACCGCACAGGCTGAAGCCATCTGGTCGGCGTTCACGTTGTAATACTGGCCATCACTGCCCAGAGCGACGCTGGAGATCACGGGCACACAACCGTGCTGCCAGATGGTTTCAATCCAGCGCGGGTCGGCTGCCGAGATTTCTCCGACATAACCCAGATCGTGTCCATTGGGGGCTTTTTTGCGAGCACGAAAAGCCATCCCATCACCGCCACACATGCCCACCGCTGGTTGTGCCACAGCGGAGAGCGCCGCCACGAGTTTTTTGTTCATATGTCCGGCCAGCACCATCACGGCAAAATCGCGCGTCTCGGCATCGGTGACGCGAAGCCCGTCAATGAACTCGCTGGTCTTGCCCATCTGGCTCAGTAGGCGGGTGAGCGCGGCCCCGCCGCCGTGAACAACCGCCACCTGATGCTCGGCTGACAATTGCTTGACTGCGATTGCCGCGCGCTGCAGAAGCGCTGCGTCTTCCAGAGTTGCTCCGCCGAGCTTGACCACAATTTTCATTGCAGGCCCTCCTCCTCATTCCATCCGAACATTACATTCATGTTCTGCACGGCCTGCCCCGCCGCGCCTTTCAGCAGGTTGTCCAGACAGGAGACGATCACCATCCGCCGCCGGTCCGGCGCCAGAGTAAAGCCGATATCACAGTAGTTGGTGTGCAGCGAGTACTGAATCTGCGGCAGCTTCCCTTCGGGAAAGATCCGCACCCAACGCGAGCCCGAATAGAAGTTGCGCATGCAATCGAGAACTTCCCCGCCCTGCATTGGGGTCGTTGAGCGCACGTAGATGGTCGATAGAATGCCCCGCGGGATGGGCAGCAGATGCGGTGTAAAAATCAGTTGATCCTCGCCAAGGCCAAGCTGCTCCAGGATCTCGCCGGTGTGGCGGTGGTTGAAGACCGCGTATGCAGACAGGTTCTCCGCCACTTCCACAAAATGCGTCTTCTGCGTGGGCTGTTTTCCCGCGCCTGATACGCCCGACTTGGAATCGCACACAATCCCGTGCTCCAAGTCGAGCAAACCGGCGCCGACCAGCGGCGCAAGAGCAAGAATGATGGATGTCGGATAGCACCCGGGATTCGCAACCAGGGACGCATCCTTCAGCCGCTCGCGATGGAGTTCCGGAATGCCATAAACAGCCTGTGCCGTGAGTTGCTCGACGGCCTCTGCATCGTGGTCATGGAAATCATAAACAGCGCGCGAATTCGCGTTCGCCAATCTCCATGCCCCGCTCAGATCCACCACTTGCAAGCCGCGGTTCATGGCTTCCGGAACGCACTCGCGCGAGAACTCGTGCGGCGTGGCGAGAAAGAGCACGTTCACGCCCTTGTCCTGCAGAGCTTCCCAGGAGAACTTTTCCAGAGGAAAGCCGCCGTTGCCGCTGATATGGGGATAGACTTCGTCGAGCTGTGCCGGGGCGCCGCCTTCACCGTCACGCGTGTACAGCACAGGCTTTTTCACCTGCGGATGCCGGTAAAGCAGACGCGCCAGCTCGAAGCCGGCGTAGCCGGTGGCCCCGACTACAGCGGGTTGGACGTGCGCGGGCATCAGGCTCGCATTCCCTCTAATCGGGATTGGAGCTGCCTTGCTTTCTTGTTGTTCCCGGAAATAATCAGTATGGTGTCATCGCCTGCGACCGTGCCCACGACGTCGTCCCAGCCCTCGGCATCAATCGCTACCGCCACGGGCTGCGCGCTGCCGGGGATGGTTTTAATCACCAGCAGGTTCTGGGCGCGGCGAACTTCCCGCACGAACTCCCGTACCACGCGAGAAACCGCCGGCATAGGCTCGGCGGGTCCATCGCCGTTGGGCAGAATGTAACCCTCTGGCGTTTTCACGAAACGCAATTCATTGATGTCGCGCGAGAGCGTGGCCTGCGTCACCTGGAACCCGCGCCGTGCAAGCACCTTGCACAGCTCCTGCTGGTTGGGCAGGGGCCCATCGTGGGCGAGTTCGAGAATAACTTGCTGTCGCGCTAATTTGGCCATGACGAATATTTATTCAATGCAATGTATAAATATTCAATACTACGCATAAAGATGTCAACATAAAAAATCGGGCAGGTGTTACGGCGTAAAAAAACGGGCGGCTCACATATTACGAGTGCGAACTCAACCACGGTTTAGCTCAGCTCGATTCTTCGTGAGCCTTCGCGTCCTTTGTGGTTAGGTTTATCCCGCGGGCGCGAACTGAATCGGCATGGTTGGGGCCCGGCTGCCGCCACGCGGCTCAATCGTTACCGCGAACGCCTTGGCCTCAACCGCGCCATCTTCCATCGCGTGCAGCATGAGAACGCTGCCCTTCTGGTCAGGAGAAAAAGTCCCCGCCGGCATCGGCGCAGCCCCGCTCGAAGGCATGAGCCAGAGCTCATACACTTTGTCGTCAGGCAGTTGAGGAAGGTTGTTGGCCATCAGCAGAACGTGACCTTTCCGCGGCTGGTAAATCGTCTTGATCTGCGGTTGAGGCGCCGTCTTGGCAGACACGAGTGTCATGCGGGGGAGGCTGGGGTCTTGCATCATCTGCATAACCTCGTGCGCCAGAGCAAACTCACTGTTCTGCTGCATCAGTTCGTGCGCCAGGCGGTCGCGTGTGGTGCGCAGACGCAAGTTTTCGCGGACCAGGGCCACGCAGGCAATCAGCACCAGGACAGTAACGACCGTTGGAGCCACTCTGAGCCAGTGTGGCTGCAGCCGGCCCAGAACAAACCGCGTCTTCACTTTGTGCACGTGGTGAGGCTCTGCGGCTATGGCCTGCATCAAGCGCTCGCGTGAGCGTTGCGGAGGTTGCGGGCCCGCTGCGGAAAGCGCCAGCAATGCTACGTCGCTACGCAGCGCCTCCAGTTCGCGGCGGCACTCACCGCAGGAGCCCAGATGCTGGCGCAGCTCTGCCCTTTCGCGCTCATTATCGAGCGCATCCATGGCATAGAGCGCCAGCGAATCTGCGTATTCTGTGTGGTCCTTCATGTGAATGCTTTTCTCAGCGCCAGCAGGCCGGAGCGGATGCGTGTTTTCACGGTTCCCAGCGGCTCGCCGGTCTTGCCGGCAATCTCGGTATGCGTCATGCCTTCAAAAAAAGCCATCTCCAGCAGCCTGCGTTGGTCCTGGGGGAGCTGTGCCAGAACTCCCCGAACCTTGCTGACAGCAATGCGCGCGGCGGCTTGATCTTCCAGGTTCACTCCAGTCGAGATGGGCAGCTCGGCGATATCCTCTTCCATCGGGCGCTTTCGCAGCAGATCGATGGCGCGATTTCGTGCGATGACCGCCAGCCACGGCGCAAGCCTTCCCCGGTCCGCATTAAAGGCCTGAGGGTTGCGCCAGAGCTGCAGGAAGACTTCCTGCACCACGTCTTCGGCCGCACTAGTATTGCCGAGCACGCGCAGCGCTACGGCATAGACGATTCCGGAATGTCGGTCATAGACGTCAGCCATGGCGCTCTCGTCGCCCTCGCGAATGCGCGCGATCAGGGCCACCTCGTCTTTTTGACTGGACACTTGCGTGCCGGACACGCGCAGTACTCGCTTCCCTAGAAGTACGCCATTGGGCGATGCATGGATTTCGGCTCTGGCCTGGGGCGTGCAGTGCCGCTCGCAGTGCTCGCCGGAAAAGCCCAGAGCGCCTGTGACTCAACAAGATATCAATTGTCGTTTGCGGAAACAAATGTCCGCTCAGCGGATCGGATTCCGTTCATCGGCAATTTTGGCGCGTCCGTCAACCTCTCTGTTAACATCTCCCGCATGAAATCCAGACTGGTTGCAATCCTTTGCTCGTGGATATTGCTCTCTTCATTCTCTTTTGCGGCTGACAATCCGGACTTCACAGTCAAAAAGCTGGCGGAGGGCGTTTATGCCGCCGTGAGCGGCGATGGCAGCAAAGCAGGAAGCAATGCCGGGTTCATCATTGGCAATAACGCCGTTCTGGTCGTGGATACGTTTGAGGACGTAGCGCCGGCCAAGGAACTGCTCGCAGAGATTCGCAAGGTCACGAACCTGCCCGTCAAATTCGTAGTCAATACGCACTATCACCTCGATCACACCGGAGGCAATGCCGTGTTTGCGCAGGCAGGGGCGACCATTGTGGCGCAACGCAACCTCCCCGGATGGCTGCATACGGAAAACCTGAAGTTCTTCGGCCCCAACCCTAAACCGGAAGCCAAAGCACGTGTTGAAGCGCTCGTTCCACCGGATCTCGTCTATACCAAGGCCGTTGATATTTATCTGGGCTCTCGCGTGGTTCACGTGCGCTACATGCTGGGCCATACCGGCGGCGATTCCGTCGTGGAGATTCCCGACGCTAATGTCGTCTTTGGCGGCGACCTGGTCTGGCAAAAGCACCTGCCCAATTTGATCGACGCAACCACCGACGCATGGATCAAATCGCTTGATACTCTGCTGCAGGAGCATCCCACTGCGACGTTCGTTTCCGGCCATGGTGACATCGCAACACCGCAGGATGTACGCGACTTTCATGACTACCTGATTTTCCTGCGCGATGCCGTAGCCAAAGCGCAGGCAGAAGGCAAATCCGGCCAGCAGGTGGTGGATGCAGTGCTGCCGCAGCTCCAGGAGAAATATGGTAGCTGGGGATTCTTCAAAGCATTCTCGACGCGCAACATTCTGCAAACCGCGGCCGAGCTGAAAGGCGAGAAGAAGGTGCCGGTTCCGGCGGAACAGTCTGGTAATTGAAAGCGCGTGACCTATTGCCGTCAAGACAGAGAGTTAGTGCTTTAACCGGAAATCCTGACGAGGTAGCAAAATGCACCACGCCACACAGAGTCACAGAGTGATTTATCTTCCCGCATTGCTAATCGTTATCGCCTCCATGTGTTCAGCACAGGCCAAAGATCCGGCGCCTCCGGTCGCGCGCCAGGACAACGTGAAAGAGCTGATTCATGGTGTCGAAATCGTCGATCCCTACCGCTGGCTTGAGGACCAGCAGAGCCCAGAGACACGGGAGTGGCTGCAACAGGAGAACTCCTACACCCATTCAATGCTGGACGGGCTGCCGGGTCGCCAGGCTACTTTTCAACGGCTGTGGGCGATGACAAACCACGATTCCGTGGGAAAGCCGTATCTTGAGGGCGGCTATTACTTCTTTGCCCGTCGCGGCGCAGGCCAGGATCTATGGACGGTGTACCGCCGCAAGGGGCTTCATGGCAAAGACGAGCTCCTGCTGAATCCGCTTCCTCTCAGTCCCGACCACACCATCTCGATCGGAACATACCTTCCCAGCCAGGATGCCCGACTCGTGCTTTACAGCCTGCGGCACGGCGGTGAAGACGAAACGGAGCTGCATATCCTTGATCTCCAAACGCACCATGACCTTGCCGACGTGATGCCGCGCGGATTTTATCTGAACTTTGCCTGGAAGAAGGACGGTTCAGGTTTTTTCTATTCCAAGAGCGACCGTAACACAGGCAAGCGCATTTATTTTCACAAACTGGGAACAAAACCTGGCTCCGATCTCGAACTGTTCGGCAAAGGCTACGGCCCCGACACCTGGGTTGATCCCATTGCTTCCCGTAACGGGCGCTACCTAATCGCCGTGGTCAGCAAAGGATGGGCCAGTAATGAGCTCTATCTCAAGAACCTGTCGGAGAAAAATGGCCAATTCCGGCCGTTGATCACCGGTCTAAGCTCGCATTTCGATGTTCAATTTGCGGCTGACGCACTGGTTGTTAGTACAGACTGGCAAGCACCGCGTTATCGCATTCTGAAAATTGACCTTCATCATCCCGAACGTGAACATTGGCGCGAGATTGTTCCGGAACAGAAGGATGCCATCCAGGAGTTTTCTCTACTCGGCGACCGGTTGTATGTCAATTATCTCCACAATGTCACCACCCAAATCTCCATTTTCTCTCTCGATGGCAAGCCAGTGGGTAAAGTGGAAATGCCAGCTGCCGGATCAGCTAAGCTCTCCGGCCGTTTTGGCCAGGACGAAGGCGTGCTCACCTTCTCCTCTTACACTGTCCCCTATTCGGAATACAGATATTTTTCGTCGTCAGGCCAGCGCGAGCTTTGGTTTCGCGACCCTGTTCCCTTCGACTCCGATCGTTACACGGCAGAGCAGGTTTGGTACAAGTCGAAAGATGGGACCTCTGTACCGATGTTCCTCATTCATCGCAAAGGGCTGCAGCCGAACAGAAGCATTCCAACGATTCTGTATGGCTACGGCGGGTTTGACGTCAGCCTCACGCCCGGTTTTGACCCGTTCATCGCCTGGTGGATAGAGCAAGGCGGCCTCTACGCAGTGGCGAACCTTCGCGGTGGCGGAGAATTCGGAGAGGAATGGCACCACGCCGGCATGCTGGACAAAAAGCAGAATGTTTTTGACGACTTTATTGCCGCGGCAGAATGGTTGATCAGCAACAAGTACACATCGCGAGAAAAACTCGCCATCCGGGGCGGAAGCAATGGCGGGCTGCTCGTTGGCTCGGTGACAACACAGCGCCCAGATCTGTTTCGTGCGGTGGACTGTCTATATCCCGACCTGGACATGATCCGCTATTACAAGTTCACGAAAAACAATGATCCCCCGGCGCTGCTGGAGTATGGAAACGCCGCCGATCCTCAGCAATTCAAATTTCTGTACGCGTATTCGCCATACCAGCACGTGAAGCCCGGAACAAAATATCCGGCCATGCTGATCATTAGCGGAGATGAGGATCTTCGAGTGCCGCCGGAGCAAGCCCGAAAGATGACGGCACGGCTTCAAGCTGCCACCAGTTCAGGCCTCCCAATCCTGCTGCTGTACGACACTAAGTCTGGGCACTCGGGTGGGAAGCCGCTGAAACAAGCGCTGCACGATGAGGCACTTGAATTGTCATTTCTCGCCTGGCAATTGGGACTCAAGTGAGGGACTGCCACGGCAGGGCTATCGGGTTGCGGGAAATAGCGTGTAGAAATTTTGTGCCGTTTGCAGTCCGATCTCAGCCCCGCTAACGCCCCGTAATTGTCCAATGGTTTCTGCCGTGTTTACGACGAATGCCGGTTCGTTGCGTTTGCCGCGATGCGGCACCGGAGCAAGATACGGCGAATCGGTTTCAATCAGCATGCGGTCGAGCGGCACCTCTTTTGCGGTGTTGCGGATGTTTTCCGCTTTGGGAAAACTGACATTCCCGGCAAAAGAAATATAGAAGCCGAAATCGAGAGCCGCCTGTGCGTGCTTCCACTCGCCGGTGAAGCAGTGCAGAATCCCCGGCAGGCCGGATGGCGCCCAGTGCTCGCGCAGCATCTCTAAGCAATCGTCCCAGGCATTCTCGCTGTTGTTACTGGGACGGCAGTGAATAATGATGGGCAGCTTTGCTTCACGTGCCAGCTCCATCTGGCGGCGAAACACTTCCTTCTGCACCTCACGCGGCGAGTGATCGTAAAAGTAATCGAGGCCGATCTCTCCCCAGGCTATCAGCCTGGGATGCTGCGCCAGCCGCGCCATCTCGTCATAATCTTCTTGCGTGGCAACGCTGGCTTCGTGCGGATGCAGGCCTGTGCTGGCGAAGATCCAATCATGGTGTTCAGCAAACTTCAGCGCGCAGTCGTAGGTGCCGGGACCGGTACCGCTGCCGATGGCGAGAATGCGCTGCAAGCCTGCTTCCCGCGCGCGAGCGAGCATCTCAGCGCGGTCAGAATCGAATTTGTGGCCTTCAATGTGGGCGTGAGAATCGATGTACACGAGTCAGTTGTGCCGAGATTTCCTCTTGCTGAATCAGATCAGTGAAATCAGTTCAATCAGTGTAATCAGCGGTAAGCTTTTGGAACTATTTCAACTTTGCCCCCACCGGCACATCCTCCAGGAAGCTTGCCAACACGGGCCTGTCTTCAGCACCAGCCGACGCTGCGACGATCATGCCATTCGATTCGAGACCGCGTAGTTTTC
>Ga0207707_10000572_pt1 | contig 37383 bp, 32 predicted proteins | sample KBSC83BmetaG_FD_184336 | JGI IMG/M metagenome (GOLD analysis project Ga0207707, IMG submission 184336) | Corn rhizosphere microbial communities from Kellogg Biological Station, Michigan, USA - KBS C8-3B metaG (SPAdes) (version 2) | ecosystem: Host-associated > Plants > Roots > Rhizosphere ... | reverse complement strand
TTCCTCGGCCCACAGCCGCATCGCCAGCGCCGGCACCAGCACCAGGTACAACCACGGATGGAACTGGAAGAACGGATCGAGATCGGCCTGTCCGCGCTCGAAGAACGCGCCGAGGTAGAACGTGAATGCGCCCGCGAACAACAGGAAGATCACGCTGAACAGCCACGCCACCGGCGTGATGAGATATCCGCGCAGCTCGCGCAGGAACACGCCGCGGAACGCCATGCCGCGCGGCTCGCCGATGATCTCGACACGCGCGTTCACGCCGCCGCCGCCATGTCGCCGAACTCCGACGTGACCTGCCGGAACACGTCTTCGAGCCGCCCGCGTTCGAGTTGCAACTCGTCCACGCGCACGCGCTGTTCGTCGAGCAGCTTCACCACCGCGTGGAAGATTTCCTGGCCGTCGCGCGGGAACACCGTGATGCGGCCATCCACAGGATCGACTTCCACCGCATCCACTTCCGGCAGCCGCCCCAGAAGCTCGCGCGCAAGCGCGCTGGCGGGCGCGCGGAAACTGACCGCGTGGTGGTAGCGCGACTGGCGTTCCAGTTCCGCAGGCGTGCCTTCGACGCGCAGGCGCCCGCCCGCCAAGATCGCGACGCGATTGCATGCCGCGCGCACTTCACCCAGCGTGTGGGTGGAAACGATGATCGCGCGACCACGCGCCATGCCGCGGATCAGTGCGTGCACCTCGCGCTGCTGGTTCGGATCGAGTCCATCGGTGGGTTCGTCCAGGATCAGCGCGGGCGGATCGTGCAGCAACGCCTGCGCGAGGCACACACGCCGGCGATAGCCTTTCGATAGCGTTTCGATGGTCTGCGAAAGGACCGTCTGCAACTGCAGGCGCTCGATCATCTCGTCCAGCCGCCGGCGCCCGGGGATGCCCGAAAGCCCGCGCACGCGCGACGCGAACGCCAGGAATTCCGAAACCGAAAGTTCGCCGTAACTCGGCGCGCCTTCGGGCAGGTAACCCAGCGCACGGCGCGCCTTGATCGGTTCCGCCACCACGTCGTGCCCGCACACGCGCGCCCTGCCCGACCCGGGCATCAGGAAACCCGCGATCATCCGCATCGTGGTGGTCTTGCCCGCGCCGTTTGGACCCAGCAGCGCCAGCACCTGCCCCGGCGATACCTTCAGGTTCAGGTCGGCCACCGCATCGATCCTGCCGTAGCGCTTGCCGAGGTGTTCGGTTTCGATCATCGCCAACGAATCGTGCGAACTGCGTGCGCAAACTCTAGCAGGATGCGGAACGGCGCCCGGCGCCATGGATGGCTACTCGTCGAAATACGGGTTACGCGATGTGGCAGCCCAAACAAAAGGCCCGCACTCGGCGGGCCTTTTGGTTGATGATCGAATGGCCATCAACGACGGTGGCGCTTCTTCGCCTGCGCCGGACGCTTGCGCGCCTCGGGTTTCTTCTTGGCGTTGTCGGACTTGTCCGCGTTGTCGGCGCCCTTGGCTTCGCCCGACCAGATCGCCGGGTCCAGCGCCTCCAGCGGCTTGGCGCGGCCGGAGATCTGCTCCGGCGTCTGCGCGGGTGCGTTCACCACCGGCAGGAACACGCGGTAGACCTGATCGGAATCCGGCACGCCGGCCGGCGAGGTCAACTGGTCGTACAAGCGGTTGGCGTTTTCGTCGTACTGGTAGCCGTGCGTGTCGGCGTAGGCCTTCAGCGCCATGCGCATCAGCGGAATGCCGGCCTCGCCCGTCCATGTGGCTTCCAGCACTTCGCGTGCCGGGAACATCATGGCGCGCACGTTGGCGTCTACGACCAACTGGTTCTTCTTGTCGAGGCTGCCCGGGGCCGGGCCATTCTCGTTGCCCGCGGATGAAGCCGAAGCCGGCGCACCGGCGCTCGATGCACCCGCTGCGCTGGACGCGCCCGCGGCACTGCCGGCGGATGCCGCGCTGGTCGATGCAGGCGCCGCCTGCGCTGCACCGGTCGGCGGCGGCGGCAACTTGGTCAGGTCGTACGGCTTGCCGTCGATCGTGAGCGTGGTGCTGTCGATCGGTACCGCCAGATCGAAGGTGTAAGTCGTGTCGCCCCACTCGGTGGTGATGGTGGTGGTCGGGCCGGCCGCCTTGACGCCCAGCTTGGCCATCGCGGCCTCGATCTGCTTCAGCGCAGCGGCCTTGGCCGTGTCGATGTCGTCCAGCGTGCGGGTGGCCTTGGTCGAAACCAGCAGCATCGGCGTGGCGTTGGTACGGTACAGGCCCGGCTCGAGCTTGCCGTAGTCCACGTTCGGAATGCCGGCCAGCATGTTCTGCAGCGAATCGAGGCCGTACTGGATCATCGTGGCCGGATCCCCGTGGATCCACAACCGCGAGTAGCGGTCGATCAGGTTCCAGCCGTAGTCGACGTCGTAGCCCCAGGTGACGGTGCTGACGCGCTGGCCGTGGCTCGGCGTGACGGTGAAGGTGAAGGTCTTGTTCTCGCCATGCCAGTCGTTGGTGAGATCCCACGTGACGGTGCTGTTGCCGGCCAGGTCGATGTTGCCGGACTTGTTGGCCAGCTTGCCGTCGCCGATGGTGTTGTTGCCCTGCCACGTCAGGGTGGCGCCGGGGCCATAGGCCGGACCCGACATCGCATATTTCACCTGCGGGTCCAGCGCCTGCAGCGCGCCGCCGCCGTAATCGCCGAAGCGCCTGAAGTTGTTCAGGACGTCATAGATGTGTTGCGGATTGTGGCTGATTTCGATCGAGCGCTCGATGTGCGCGTGGCTGGGCAGGAACAGGCCCACGATCACGGCCAGAACGAAAACGATGATCAGGGCAACAACGAATTCGAGCACACGGGTCATGCCAGGAATCTCCGGACGGCTTGTTCACATGGCCGGTGCGCGAACGCCGGGTCGGCTTCGTCGCGCACCGCATTGCAACGGCGGAAAGGCGGATGGTAGCGGCTTCGCGGCGGCTGCGCCATGCCCCGCGGAATATCAAACGATGCCTAACTCCAACGCCTTCAGCACTGCACGCGTGCGATCGCGCACGCCCAGCTTGGAAAGAATGTTGGAAACATGGTTCTTGACGGTGCCTTCGGCCACGCGCAGCGAATTGGCGATCTCCTTGTTGCTGTAGCCGCCCGACATCAGGCGCAGGATTTCGGTCTCGCGGTCAGTCAGCGGATCGGGCTGGCCGAGGCTGGTGAACTGGTTGTGCATGCGGCCCACGCCCGCGAGCAGGCGCTGGGTCACCACCGGCGCGATCAGCGAACCGCCACTGGCGACGGTCTTCACCGCGTCGACCAGTTGTTCCAGTGACACGTCTTTCAACAGATAGCCGCGCGCGCCGGCCTTCAGGCCCGCGAGCACCAACTGGTCGTCGTCGAAGGTGGTGAGGATGATCGTCGGCGGAACCTTGCCTTGCGCGGCGAAAGTGTTCAGCACATCGAGTCCGCTCTTGCCGGGCATGCGCATGTCCAGCAGCACGACGTCCGGATTGGTTTTCGGGATCACTTCCAGCGCCGAGGCGCCGTCCTGGCACTCAGCCACCACCTGGATTTCCGGCGAAAGCTCCAGCAGCGAACGAATACCCTGCCGGACCAGCGTCTGGTCGTCCACGAGACACACGGAAATCATTCAATCCTCTCCCCAAAACTCGATTTGCCCGAATTCGACATCAAAAAACATCAAAGGCCCCGCGCGCGCGAAGGCAGATGGCCGCCCGATGCTTTCACACGGCCCGTTCCATCGGCAACGACGCTTCGAGCGCGAACCCCCGATCGCGATCGGTCTTGATCGCCAATTGCCCGCCCACTTCGGCCAGACGCTCGCGCATGCCCCGGAGGCCGTTGCCCGGTATCACTTCACCCGTGCCGCGGCCGTCGTCGTGCGCCTTCAGCACCAGCATACCGCCTGCGCCCTCCTCGAAGCGCAGCCACAGGTGGCGCGCGCGCGCATGCCGCACCGCATTGGTGATGATCTCCTGTGTACAGCGCAGCAGCACCTGCGCGCGGCGCGAATCGCCCACCGCGAAGCGCGGCGGCAATTCCAGGTGCACGGTGAGGCCGGGCACGCCTTCGGTCAGGTCGCGCAACGCATCGGTGAGCTGGATGCCTTCGTCATCGCGCAGTTCGCTGACCACCTCGCGCACGTCGGCGAGCAACTGCTTGGCGGTCGAGCGCGCGCGCGCGACGTGGGCGGAAGCATCCTCGTTCACCACCAGATGCCCGGCGACTTCCAGGTTCAGGCTGAGCGCGGTGAGGTGGTGGCCGACCAGGTCGTGGAGTTCCCGCGCGATGCGCATGCGCTCCGAAATGCGGCTGGATTCGGCCAGCAGCGCACGGGTCGCGCGCAGCTCGGAATTGAGTCGGCGCTGTTCCTCGCGGGCATCGACCTGCTGGCGGGCCACCTCGGAGGCAATGAACACGATCACCGAAGACCCGAGATACAGCCCCGACTGGATCACCGCGAAGCCGAGCGTGACGTGCGGGAACATGGCATAGACGGGGATGATCGCGGCGTATTGCAGCACCAGCCACACGATCGCCACCGGCAACGGCAGCAGCCATGGCAGCACCAGCGTGGCCACGGCCAGCAACAGCGCACCCAGTCCGCTCACGCTGAACCAGTTGATCGCGATGGCCGTGGCGGTCAGGACCAGCAACCCGACCAGCTTCATGCTCCAGTGCCGGCGCGACGCCAGATTGCGGGTCAGCAGCCAGTACACCACGCCGAACACCACGTAGCTGGCCGCCCACATCAGCAGGACGTTGTGGCTCTCGGCGTGCAGGGCGCGGGTGGCGTGGATCGCGGTCCGCTCGGCGCCGGTCTCGATCCAGTTGCGCCGAACCAGCGGCACGCCCGCGCTGGCGTACGTGATCAGGCCTGCATACCGCAGCAGGGAAATCGGGCTGAAGGACGAGCGCCGCATCGCGCCGATCATAACCCAGCCGGAGCCCCGCGGCGCCCCGCCAGGACACGTTCCGGGCGGCGACCTGCGACCACGCGCGACGGGCATGCGATAATGGGCGGCCCCCAGCCGTCACAGATCCCGATCTGCACCCCGGAAATCCCCGAACAATGACGTCCACGCCCCACCTGACCCTTCGCGATGTGCGCGCGAGCGATCTCGCCGCCGTGATGGGTCTCAACAACACCGCGGGCGCCTCCATCCTGCCCATGGACGGCGCGCAGCTCGATCGCCTTTACCGCAATGCCGACTATTTTCGCGTGGCGGAGGTGGACGGCCATCTCGCCGGGTTCCTGGTCGCGCTGCGCGATTCGACCCCGCACGTCAGCTCCAACTTCCAGTGGTTTCGCCAGCACTGCGAAGAGTTCGTGTACATCGACCGCGTGGTGATCGGCGACCTGCACCGCGGCCACGGGCTCGGACGCATTTTCTACAGCGACGTGCAGAGCTTTGCCGAGGTGCGTTCGCCGCACCTCGCGTGCGAGGTGTTCCTGGAGCCGCGCGATGACGTGTCGCTGTTGTTCCATGGCGTGTTCGGCTTCAGCGAAGCCGGCCAGCAGGTGATGCCGGAATCCGGCCGCCGCGTGAGCCTGCTGCTGAAGACACTCGACTGCTATCCATTCGTGCGCGACACCTATGCCGATGGCCTGCCCGACGTGTCGTGGCTGGCGCAGCGCGCGCTGCCGACCGGCGAACCGCAGTTGCGCGCGGCAGGCCAGGCATGAGCACACGGCCCGCGGCGGCACCCGCCGAAGTGCTTGAAGCCGCCGACCTTCGTTTCGGCCAGGTCGGCATCGCCAACGTCCGCGTGCGCAACGCCGATCCCGAAGCGCTGCGCGCGTCGCTGGAAGTGCGCGTGCGCGAAGCGCCGTCGCTGTTCGAGCGCGCACCGGTGGTGGTGGACCTTTCCTTCCTCTCCTCGCAACCGCCCGATGCCGAAGTCGCGGCGCTGCTCGACGCGGTGCGTACCGCCGGCATGATGCCGGTGGGCCTGGCCTACGGCGACAGCGCTACCGATGAACTGTCGCGGCGCCTCGGGTTGCCGCTGATCGCGAAATTCCGGGCTGCCTATGAGCGGCCGGAACCGCGCGACGTCCCCGCCAGCGAAAAGGCGAGCGAACCCGCCGCATCCGATCCCGCAACCCCGAACGCTTCATCCAGCGTGGCACCCACTGTCGCGCTGCAGCACCGGCAGCCGGTGCGCACCGGCCAGCAGGTGTACGCGCAAGGCTCCGATCTCGTCGTCACCGGCACCGTCGCCAACGGCGCGGAAGTGCTGGCCGACGGCAACATCCACATCTACGGGAGCCTGCGTGGGCGCGCCTTCGCGGGCGCGCTCGGCGACACCAGCACACGTATCTTCTGCAGCGAATTCCGCGCCGAAATTGTGTCCATCGCGGGCCACTACCGCGTGTTCGAAGAGCTGCCGAAGGAATTCGCCGGACGCAGCGTGCAGATTTGGCTCGACGCAGGCAAACTGCAGATCGCGGCGTTGTGACATCGCGCATTCATGCTTGACCCGAATAATGGCGCCTTTGCGCCACCCTCCACTGCAACCCGAAGATCATCGGAGACTCCCTTGACCGAAACCATCGTCATCACCTCCGGCAAAGGCGGCGTCGGCAAGACCACCACGTCCGCCTCGCTCGCCACCGGGCTCGCCCAGCGCGGCCACAAGACCGCCGTCATCGATTTCGACGTCGGCCTGCGCAACCTCGACCTCATCATGGGCTGCGAGCGCCGCGTGGTGTACGACTTCGTCAACGTGATCCAGAACGAGGCCACGCTGAAGCAGGCGCTGATCCGCGACAAGCGCCACGAAAATCTTTACGTGCTGGCCGCCTCGCAGACCCGCGACAAGGACGCGCTGACCCAGGAAGGCGTCGGCCGCGTGCTGGATGAATTGAAGCAGGACAGCTTCGAATACATCGTTTGCGACTCGCCCGCCGGGATCGAGAAGGGCGCGCACCTCGCGATGTATTTCGCCGACCGCGCGGTGGTGGTGGTGAATCCGGAAGTCTCCAGTGTGCGCGATTCCGATCGCATCCTCGGCCTGCTGTCATCGAAAACGCGCCGCGCCGAACAAGGCGAAGGCCCCGGTCCCCAGCACCTGCTGCTGACGCGCTACAACCCGGTGCGCGTCGAAGCCGGCGAAATGATGAGCGTCGGCGACGTCGAGGAAATCCTCGGCATTCCGGTGCTGGGCGTGATCCCCGAATCCGAACAGGTGCTGGCCGCGTCCAACTCCGGCGTGCCGGTGATCCACGATGGGGGCTCGATCGCGGGCCAGGCTTACGCCGATGCGGTGTCCCGACTGCTCGGCGAAGACGTATCGATGCGATTCCTTGACGCGCCGAAGAAGGGCTTCTTCAAGCGCATGTTCGGAACCTGAGGAGTGATGCGATGAGCCTGCTCGATTTTCTGCGGCCGCGCCCGAAGAACACCGCCAACATCGCGCGCGAACGCCTGCGCATCATCGTGGCGCAGGAACGCGCCACCCGCGGCGGCCCCGATTACCTGCCGCTGCTGCGCAACGAATTGCTGGAAGTGATCCGCAAGTACGTGCACGTCGGCGCCGACGCGGTGCAGATCAACGTGGAACGCAGCAACGACGGCGAAGTGCTGGAACTGTCGGTGGCACTGCCGGAAGCCGGCGCGGCGACGGGAACCAGCGGCTGAATTTCGGAACTTTGGACTCAGACTGCGGAGGCAGGATGCCGGAGCGAACATCGGCGCAGCCGATGGCCCGAAGGGCGAGCCGCAGGATGCGGCGAGTTTCTCAGGACTCGGGAAAGCGTACCAATTATTGTCGTCATTCCGGGGCCGCGCGTAGCGCGGAACCCGGAATCCAGTGACTTTGATCTTTTGCATGAAAGCAATGGATTCCCGCTTTTGCGGGAATGACGACATGGAAGGCCAGTCCGAGACGAACATGGCGGACCCGGAATCCAGCAACGTCCTCCGTCTCGCCGACATCGGTTTCGAAGCACCGACCGCCCTGCTCGCGCGCCACGGCCTCGAACTGGTGCGCGTCGACGATGGCGCGCCGATTCCCGGCAGCTACTGGGGCGAGCCCGAAGCCGGCGTGATCGCGTCGAAGGTGTACGCGCGCGCCGACACGCCCGTGCATTCGCTGCTGCACGAAGCCTGCCACCTCCTGGTCGCCGATCCCGCGCGACGCGCGTCCATCCACACCGACGCCAGCGATTCACTCGAAGAAGAAGACGCGACCTGCTACCTGCAGATCGTGCTGGCCAACGCCCTGCCCGGCTTCGGCCGCGAGCGCGCGCTGGCCGACATGGACGCGTGGGGCTATTCGTTCCGGCTCGGCTCCGCGCGCGCATGGTTCGAGCATGATGCCGAGGATGCGCGCGCGTTTCTGGAAGCACGCGGATTGTTGCCTCTCGAAGTCAAACAGGACACGAGCCGTTCGCGCTGAGCCCTTCGACAAGCTCAGGACAGGCTGCACGAGCGCAGCGAATGAAGTCGAAGCGCTTTGTCCTTCGACTTCGCGCCTTTGGCGCCACGCTCAGGACGAACGGATTTTCGGGGCAACCACGATCTTGGCCATCGGCGCTTGACGACACCGCTCAGCGCCCGGCTACCATACGGCGACATTGCACGGGAGATGGCATGCCTCCCCGAACCGTCGCAGCACGAAGCGACTGATGATGCCTACGCCACCGGGATTCCGGTGCGTCGGTGTCGTCGCATGACGAGCAACCCGCGCACGCCGCTCCCAGTTTTTCAAAGGGAGTCGCACCGTCCATGCTCATCCAAGCCCTGCTCGCCACCGGTTGCGGTGCCTTCCTCGGCGCCTGCCTGCGCTATCTGTTCGGCGTCTGGTTCAACCCTATTTTCCCGACCGTGCCGCTGGGCACGCTCGCCGCCAATCTTCTTGGCGGCCTGCTGATGGGACTGATCCTCGGCGCGTTCGCGCAATTCCAGTCGCTGTCGCCGGAAACGCGCGTATTCATCACCACGGGCTTTCTGGGCGGACTGACCACCTTCTCGACGTTTTCCGGCGAAACGGTAACGCTGTTGTTGCGCCAGCAATACGGCTGGACCTTTGCGATCGTCGGCCTACACGTGATCGGCACGCTCGGGATGACACTCTTGGGCTTCGCATTGATGCAGGGTCTGCTGAGGCATTTCGCATGAACGACACCGCACTCACCCGAGGCGTCTACCTGCGCTTCTTCGTGCACGAAAACCGCCGCCACGGCGGCATGCTGCTGTACGACTGGCTGCTGGCGGAAGCGAAGAAACTGGGGCTTTCCGGCGGCACCGCGTTCCGTTCGATCGCAGGCTACGGCCGTCACGGCGTCACCCACGAGGCGCATTTCCTGGAACTCGCCGGACAGGAAACCGTGCGCGTGGATTTCGTGGTGACGCGCGAAGCCGCCGAGGAGATGTTGGCGCGCGTGCGCGAGGAAAACCTGCAGGTGTTCTACGCCATCCTGCCGGCCGAGTTCGGCGTGCTCGGTGGCGGCACGCAGTGAACGCGACTGCACCGGCACCTTCACCGTTCGCGCGCCGGCGCGCGTTGACGTTCGTGGTGTTGATCGGCGTCGTCAGCCTGTTCGCCGACATGACCTACGAAGGTTCGCGCTCGATCACGGGCCCGTTCCTCGGCAGGCTGGGCGCAACTGGCGCAATCGTGGGGCTGGTCGCGGGCGGCGGCGAGTTGCTGGGCTACCTGTTGCGCCTGTTCACCGGCCTGCTGGCGGACAAGACGCAGCGCTATTGGGCGATCACCATCGCCGGTTATGCCATCAACCTGCTGGCGGTGCCGGCGCTTGCACTCGCGGGCAACTGGCCGGTCGCGGCCGGGCTGATCATTCTGGAACGTGCGGGCAAGGCGCTGCGCACCCCCGCGCGCGACGCGATGCTCTCGTATGCCGCGAAGGACATGGGCGGCGCGGGCTGGGCATTTGGCCTGCACGAGGCGCTGGATTCGACCGGCGCGGTGCTGGGACCGTTGATCGCGGCACTCGTGTTGTTCCTGCATGGCGGCTATCGGCACGCGTTCGGGTGGCTGCTGCTGCCGGCCTTGTGCGCGTTGGCCGTGCTCGTGGTCGCGCGCATGCGATTTCCGCAACCGCAGGAACTCGATACCACGCCCGCGCCGCAGGCCGCCGACGCGCGCGCCCTGCGCGACTTGAAGGTTTTCCTGACCGCCACCGCCTTGATCGCCGCGGGCTTTTCCGACTTCGCGCTGATCGCGTTCCATTTCGCGCGCGACCACGTCGTCGCGGGCGACGTGGTGCCGGCCCTGTATGCGCTCGCGAGTCTCGCGGGCGGCGTGACCGCGCTGGTGCTCGGCAAGCTGTTCGACAAGCAGGGCTTGTCGGTGCTGCTGTGGGCCACGCTGGTCCCCGCGTTGTATGCGCCGCTGGTGTTCCTGGGCGGGCCATGGGCTGCGCTCGCCGGCATGGCGTTGTGGGGCATCGGCTTCGGCGCGCACGATTCGCTGTTTCGCGCAGCGGTGGCGCAGCGCATTCCGCGCGAGCGCCGCGCCACGGTAATGGGCGTATTCAACGCGATTTATGGCACCGCATGGTTCGCCGGCAGCGTGCTGCTCGGCGTGTTGTACGATGTCAATCCGCTCTACACGGTGATCGCCGCACTGGTGTTGCAGCTCGCGGCCTGCCCGCTCTTGTGGAGCCTTCGTCCTCGCAACAGGAGTGCACGATGAACGACATGACGGCGAACACCGTACCCGCGCACCTGTCGCGCCACGATCTCGCGCTGCGCGAGAAGGCGCAGAAGCTGTTGGGCCATGCGGACGTACGCATCGACGGCGATCGTCCCTGGGATTTGCGCGTCCATGACGAGCGCGTGTTCGCGCGTGCCTTCGCGCACGGCTCGCTCGGGCTCGGCGAAGCCTACATGGACGGCTGGTGGGACACGCCTTCGCTGGACCAGTTCTTCTATCACGTGCTCGGCGCGCACCTCGACGAGCACCTGAAGAACTTCGATGCGCTCCGTGCGCACCTGCGCGCCCGATTCATCAACATGCAACGCGGGCGCAGGGCGTTCAAGATCGGCAAGGCGCACTACGACATCGGCAACGACTTGTTCGCGAAGATGCTTGGCAAGCGGCTGGTGTATTCCTGCGGCTACTGGGCCAACGCGGACAACCTCGACGACGCCGAGGAAGCCAAGCTCGACCTCGTCTGCCGCAAGCTGCAACTGAAACCCGGCATGAAGATCCTCGACATCGGCTGCGGCTGGGGCGAGGCGCTGAAATACGCCGCGGAGAAATACGGCGTGTCGGGCGTCGGCGTCACGGTATCCGAACAGCAGGCGCAGTTCGCGCGCGAGCTGTGCAAGGGCCTGCCCATCGAAATCCGCCTGCAGGATTACCGCGACGTCGAGGAAAAGTTCGACGCGGTGTACTCGATCGGCATGTTCGAACACGTCGGCTGGAAGAATTACCGTACCTATTTCGAAGTCTGCCGGCGCTGCCTCAAGGACGACGGGCTTTCGGTGCTGCATTGCATCGGCGTGAACTCCACGCCATCGCGGCCCGACCCGTGGATCGAAAAATACATCTTCCCGAACTCGATGGTGCCCGCCGCATCGCAAGTCACGCCCGCGCTGGAAAACCTGTTCGTGGTCGAGGACTGGCACAACTTCGGCGCCGACTACGACAAGACCCTGATGGCGTGGCTCGCCAACTTCGATGCCGCCTGGCCGGAATTGTCCGCGAACAACCCGCGCTACGACGAACGCTTCCGCCGGATGTGGCGGTATTACCTTTCGGGTTCCGCCGCGACCTTCCGCACCCGCCGCGACCAGTTGTGGCAACTCACGCTATCGCCGCACGGCGTGCCGGGCGGTTACCGCGTGCCGCGCTGAAGATTCCCTGCAGGCCGTCGGTTTGTGATACACAGTCGGCCTCGGGAATCATTGCAAGGCCGTTCGGGGTGGCCTGCATGCAGGACGACGCACAAGCAAGGGAGTACCACAGCGGCGATTGCGTGATCCTGCCGGCCACGCGACGATTGCTGCGCGGAGGCGCGGAAGTCGAGCTGGAAGCCAAGGTGTTCGACCTGATCCTGTTGCTGGTGCGCGACCACGCGCGCTCGCTCGACAAACAGGAACTGATCGAGAAATTGTGGGGTCGACGTCCCATCACCGACGCCGCGCTCAGCCAGTTGATCTACAAGGCGCGGCGCGCGTGTGGCGACGATGGCGAGCAGCAGCGGGTAATCCGCACCATCTACGGGCGCGGCTTGCAGTGGGTCGCGCCGGTACGCTGCATCGAGGCGGAAGCCGACGCGAACGCGGATGCCGACCCCTCCCCGATACCAACGGTGCCGGCGCAGACCGCAGCGCCGACCTCGCAACCCGCGGCTGTTCGCCCGCGCGTACGCACGCGGCGCTGGTTACTGCCGGCTTCAGGCCTTGTGGCGGTCGTGGCCCTTGCGGCGGTGGCGTGGTCGGTGCTCGCATCGCACGACGTGCAGCCGGCGAGCAACCCGCCCAGCATCGCCGTGTTGCCATTCGACAACCTTTCCACCGACAAGGCCAACACCTATTTCGCCGCCGGCATCCAGGACGAAATCCTGACCGAGCTCGCGAAGGTCAAGGGGCTGAAAGTCATCGCGCGCACCTCGACCGAACAGTACGCGAGCCGCCCCGATGATCTTCAGGCCATCGGCCGCCGGTTGGGCGTGGCGACGCTGCTGGAGGGCAGCGTGCAGCGGGCCGGCGATGAGGTCCACATCAACGTGCAGTTGATCGACGCCGCGAGCCGCGCCCACATCTGGGCCCACAGCTACAACCGCAAGCTCGACAATATTTTCGAGGTCGAGGGCGAAGTCGCGACTGAAATCGCGCAGGCATTGGACGCCCGCTTGAGCCATCACGAAGCAACCAAGCTGGCGGCGCCCCCCACGCGCAATCCCGAAGCCTATCTGGCGTTCCTCAAGGCCAACCACCTCGCCGACCGGGTGCACGATCTGGGCAACGTCACGGATCCGGCCGGGCAAGCCGAACAGGCGATCGCGTACTATCACGCCGCGCTGGCGCGCGATCCCGACTTCGCGCTGGCGTGGGCGCGGCTTTCGATGTTCGAGAGCCGGCTGTGGTGGTTCGATATCGATGCTTCGCCGCAGCAAAAGGCTGCCGCGGAAGCCGACGCGCGGCGGGCATTCGAACTGGACCCGAACCTCGCCGCGTCGCACATGGCGCTGGGCTACTCCGAATACTATTTCCACCACGATTACGCCATGGCACGCGGGCATTTCGAACACGCGCTCGGACAGTTCCCCAACAATGTCGACGCGATCGCCGCGCTCGCCTACATCGAGCGTCGGCAGGGCCAGTGGCAGGCGGCACTGGCCGACTTGCGCCACGCCATGGAACTCGACAACCAGAACCCGCGTCGCCATTTCGAAATCGCCGTCACGTTGACCGAAATGCGTCGCTACGACGAAGCCGACCAGCAATTGGCCCAAACCCTTGCGCTGGAACCGCACGACTACACAGCGATGACCTACCGGGTGCGCATGCTGCTGGTCGCCGACAAGCCGGCGGCTGCGCGCGAGGCGCTGGCGCAAATCCCGGCCGGCGTCGATCCGCTCGGCGCCGTCAGCGCGCTGCGCTTCGAATCCGCGTGGCTGGCGCGCGATCCGCGCGCTGCGCTCGCAGCGCTCGATGGCGCCCCGGCGTGGGTCATGGACGCCCGATTCCAGTACACGGTCCCGGTCGAACTGCTGCGGGGACGGGCCTTGAGCCAGGTCGGCGACGAGCAGGCGGCAGGCCGGGATTTCGCCCGCGCGCGCGACGAACTGCAAGAGGCGCTCACGAAGCAACCTGATTCTCCGACACTGTGGGGTGCGCTGGGGCTCGCGCAGTCGGGGCTGGGTGACAATGCTGCCGCGATCCGCGCGGGCCAGCGCGCGGTGCAGCTTTTGCCTCTTTCGAAAGACGCCTTTTACGGCACCGTGTACGCTCTGGCGCTGGCACAGGTTTATTGCGCCGCGGGTGATTCCCGCCAAGCCGTGAAGTTGCTCCACGAATTGCTCACGACATCGTCAGGGGGCGCCGTCTCCCGGGCCCTGCTGCGCACGAATCCCACGTGGGACCCCATTCGCAAGACCCCGGATTTTCAGGCGCTCGTGCATTGACGACCGGGCACGGCAGTCACTGCCGTTTCGAATCGAAGCCTAATGCGGACTGCGGCGGCCATCATCGCTGCCGACCTTGCCGATTGAATCCCGTTTTTCTTCCGGGATCCGAAAACACCTGTCCTGCGAAGCCTTCGGTCGCGCATTCGATGCCGCTGCAGATTCCAAATGCAGACCATTGATTCGAAGGCAAAGTGAGCTTTCGTAACGACCTCGTCAGCGGCGCCTAAGCGCTTCCTCAAGATCGCCCCCGGCAGCTTGCGGTGGAATGACCACCATGTCGCGCCGCCCGACGGGCGAAGGGATTCGCCAAGGGGAATTCTCAGGACCGGGCCGCCATCCGGGTCGGCGGCGCGACACCTTTCCCCAGGTTCCGCCCGACCGCGTTCGATCAATGAAACACCCAAGGAGACACCCATGACCGTCCTGCCGCATGCGGACATCGAAACCTTCCGGCTGCCCGGTCTCGTCCACCAGACGCTGGCCAACCTGACCCGCGGCACCTACACCATGGAAGTGTGGCGACAAACCCTCGCCGCCGGCGCCGTAACGCCATGGCACCAGCATTCCTGCGAGGAAGTCATCGTGATCCTTGCCGGCCACGGCGAGTGCCGGATGCCGGGCCGCACCGAAACGTTCGGGCCGAACGCCACGCTGATCATGGAATCCGATGCCGTGCACCAGATCGCAAACACCGGCGACGAACCGCTGGAACTGCTGGCCGCGATGGGCATGACGCCCGTGACCGTGCTGGACGCGACCGGCTATCTGCTGGAGTTGCCGTGGGATACGCCACTGCCGGCAACCGCTATCGACTGACTGAAGCGAAGTCGTGCAGCCGTCGTTGTCATCATGTCGCGGCTCGATATCTTGAAGGGGTGAGCACAAGTGGGAAGCAAGCGGAGACTGATCTTGAATGCCGCGTTGGTGCTGTGCTCGTGCAGCGCCGTCGCGGTTGCGGGCGATCGCGAAGCCGGACTGGCCGCGCAGTTCAAGGCTGCGGTCCCGGCGGAGCGCGCCAAGCTCGCCAGCAACCTGAGCTACCGCAACGACACGCCCGCGATGGTGGCCGCACTGCTGCCGCTCCTGAAAAGCGACGATGCCGAATTGCGCGCCGACACGGCCTACGTGCTGCGCGGTTTCTACAGCCGCGCGCTGCAACCGGCCACCCCTGCGCTGCTGGCGGCGCTCACTGATGATCCGGCATGGCGCGTTCGCGCCAACGCGGCGTATGCGCTGATGACCATCCCTCAAAGTGCCGGCATGCTCGCCGCATTCGGCAAGTGCGCGGCGGATCGTGACGAGCGGGTACGCGCGGCCTGCGCCAAGGGCCTCGGCACCATTGCCAAGGCGCAGCACACCGACGACCCTCACGTGGTCTCGCTGCTCGCCACCGAACTCGGCGACGACTCGCGACTGGTCCGCTACGGCGCCGCGACGGCGTTCGCGGAACTCGCATCGACCGATCCCGCCGCGATCCGCGCGCTGGCCGCGCGCCTCGACGTCGAGCCCGACCCGTGGGTCCGCGGCGCGATCGCACAAGCCATTGCGGCGTCGGGCCCGGCGGCCGAACCGGCGCTGCCGGCGCTGACGCGCGCCGTGCTCGATCCGTTGCCGTTGTACACAGCGAACCAGGTGGTCGCCGCGATGGCCGCGATCGGTGCACCGGCCGTGCCCACGCTCATCGCGACGTTGGGTTATCGGACACCGGGGGCGCGGTATCCGGCTCGCGCGGCGAACGCCGCGAAAACGGCATTGCTGGAACTCAAGGTGCCGATCACCGCGCCGCTGATCATTGCCCTGCAACGCGGCCCGGCCCAGCAGCGCATATTCGCAGCCGACGTACTCGGCGAAAAAGGCGCGGAAGCGACCGCGGCGATTCCCGCGCTGGCGGCGGCGCTGAAGGACGACGACAGCGGCGTCCGGCAGGCCGCGGCAAAGTCGCTGGGCCAACTGACGGCTTACGAGGACGCGGCGTTGCCCGCACTGCTCGACGCGTTGAACGATCCCGACGCGGACGTGCGTGAATCCGCGGTCGGCGCGTTGGAGGACGGACTCGGCGGCGGATTCGTCAGCAACGATCGCGCGGTGGCGGCGTCCAGGGCGGGCAAACCCGCATCGAAAGCCGTGGACGTCCTGCCTCCCCCGCTGGTGGCGCAGACGGCCAAGGCGCTCGGTGCCCGCCTCGGCGATGCCGACATCACGGTCGCGGCCATCGCGGCACAGGCACTCGGGAAAATGGGTTCGCAAGCCGCACCTGCCTTGCGCGATTTGAAAACGGCACTGTTTGCTCCGCACGGCGCCAACGCGCGCGATGCCGCCGACGCACTGGCGGAAATGGGCAGCATCGGCGCGCCCGTGTTGATCGAAGCCGTCCGCAAGGGAGCATCGCCCGCCGACCGCAGCGGCATCGGCATTCGCGATCGTGCCGCGGCCGGTCTGGCGACCCTCGGCTGGCAAGAACAACTCGGCGACTACAAGGCTGCAGCCGTGGCCGCGCTGATCGACGGGCTTTCCGATCCCCGCAGCGATGTGCGCGGCGACGTCGCCGCGGCACTCGGCAACCTGGGCCGTGCGGATGGCTTCTCGTCGATGAAGGGCACGGTCGTCGCAGCGCTCGAAGGCGCGATGGGGCGAGAGCAGGACGACAACGCCAAACAATCCATGCAACTGGCGATGCGGAACTGGGGAGTGGGTTCATGAGACGTTTCAGACCGCGTGCAATCGGCTGGATGATCCTTGCAGCCATCATGATGGCGGCGTTCGGCATGGCGTCGTGTTCCAGCAATCACGCGAGCGGCGCCGGCAACGACGCGAGCGGCGTCGGCAACGACGCGAGCGGTGCCGGCAACGACGCACCTCGCGAGGCCGGTGATGCCACGGCAAAGGTCGCGCTGGACATCACTGCCTTGCTCGATGGCCGCGACGTCACGAGCGACAGCGCCGGGATGGTCGCCGATGCGAACGGCAATTTCGCCGGCGAACTGGAGGCGGATGCCAACGGCCTCGAAATCAACCTCGTGCCGGGCAAGTACAAGGTTCTCGTCACCTACCAGGGCGATTACGACGGCGTACCGCCGATGCAGGTGGTCGATGTCGAGGTGAAGGCCGGGCAGACGACCAGAGAGAAGGTCACCCTGGACAAGAACGTCTCGATGGCAGCCCTGCAAATGCTGCAGCAGATGTCGCTGCAGGCGGCCCAGGCGGCAATGCGCCAGAACACCGGCCATGGCACGTCATCGGGAGGTCTGTTCGGGATGCCCAAACATGCGGACCGTGGACGCCTCGGCGCGTTCGCGACGTGCGCGGGCCTGCCCCCGGATTACTTCGGCGACGCCAGCGACATTCCGTCCGAGCAGCTGGACACCAAACCGCAATGGGTGTTGCCGACCGTTGAGGCCGTTGCCATGGCCACACCGCCGCGGGCGACGCCGATGCAGGTGGCATTCGACGAGATGTGGGCCGGGAACCTGGAAGCCGCGGCCGTCGCGGAGGCCGTCGAAACGACGATGTCCGAACTGCGTGTGGCGATTGTCTGGGGCGACATGGACAACGCCGGCAAGCTCGTCGAACACCTTTCGAAATTGCTGCCGCGCATGGCCGCCGCCGGCCACGCCAGCCGGCTCGCCGAAGCCAAATTGTTGCGCCTGTCGCTCGCGCCGCTGCTGCAGAAGAATCCATCGCCGATGTTCAACGTGGACGATCCCGTCGGCATGCAGCAGGCCTTCATCGCATGGCAACAGAAGGTGAAGCAGGACGGGCTGCCAACGCAAACCGTGGCCGCACTCAAGCGCAGTGGCTGGACCAACCAGGACATCGCCACGATGACCGCGAATGCGATCCGTGCGCCGGCGGGACAAGTCGTGCCGCAGACAGTCGTCGGCGCCGTGATGGCGGCCGCGACCATCCGGAACGACGAACAGGGCAACGGCAAACAAGCCGCAGCCGCGAACGCCGAACTCGACAAGCTGCAAAAGGGGGTAACGCGCTGTGGCTCACTCTGAACACGCAAGACACGCGCACCCGAATACGGGCACCGGCCTGCGCAAATGGACATTCGCCGTGGGCACATGCCTGATGATGCTGGCGATACAGCCGGCGCTCGCCCAGACGCCGGGCCAGATACAACAGAACACCACGGATGCCGTCTACAAGCTCAACTTCCTCACGGAAATGGCCGCACTTGCCAAGGATCCCGCGTTGCAGCGCCAGCTCGAGCAGCAGATCGCCAATCTATTGCAGGACCTTCAATCCCTGAAGTGGCAGGCCTACCGCCGGTGCGAAGCGATGAAGCACCCGACCCAAGGCAACAATGGCGACATCTACAAATGGGCCGAAGAAGAAAAACACCGGAACGAAGCGATGAAGGCCCTGTCCGGCATTACCAAGATATTCGGCGGCGTGCCAAGCGAGGCGAGCGCCATCGTGTCGGCGCCGGGCGACGAGGCACTTGGCGCCGCGAAAGGCTCCGCGATCGATATCGCCGCGGGCCTGGCCGAAGGCACCCGCCTTTCGTCGGTATTCAACAAGATCGGCCCCGCACTTGCCATGCTGGAAGGCGGCACCCAGCTCTACAACGCGTGGCAGGCCGTGAAACTGGGCAGCGACGTGATCGACCAGCGCGACGCAGCCGATGCGGCGTTGACCGACTGCAAGAAACCGTTGAATCCGGAACATCTGGAATTGGCCCAGGGCACGCCGTATTTGCGCCCGTTCCCGCCGGGTCCGCCGCGGCAACCGCCGCAGCCCCCGTCCCAAAATCCACCGCCGCCGCAGCCACCCGGTCCGAAACAGCCGCCGCAAAAGCCGATACCACTCGGGCAGTTCCTGCAGCAGATGCTGGGTGCAAGCGGGCATGGGGGGTGAATCGATCCAGGCCATCCCCGCAACATCGGTGCGGTCAACAGGCGCTGCGCGTGCCGCCCTGAACCCATGCAGCGTTCTGGTCGCGGCTGTCGTGTTTTTCGTGCCGCTGGCCATCGATCCGTTCGGACTGAATGCGTTCCTTCCCGTCAAGCAGGCGGTTCTGCTTTTCGGCAGCGCGCTCATTGCACTGGTCGCGGCCGTGCGGTTCATGCGGGCAGCGTGGCGCCCACTGTCCCCCGATGGCTCGCCCGCACATCGAGACGCGTCGCTCATAGTCGATGCCTTCGCCTGCTTTCGCGAAGACTCCGCACACGCGTCGCAGACGTCTTCGGGCACGTGCTTGATCGGCACTGCGCTCGCGCTCTGGTCGTGGCCGCTGATCGTCGCGCCGCACGCACTCAATCCGGCGCTGCACCTTGGCTTCGGCTGGGCGTGCTTGTCTGCCTGCATGATCGTGTTTTTTGCGGCGCTTCGGTATGCGCGAGAAGCGCGCAATAAGGACTCGCCGCAAAACTTCGAGTTGCTGCTCGGTGTCGTCGCCGTCGCGGCATTGGTGATGGCCTGTCATGCGTGTTTGCAAGCCGCGAATGCGGACCCCCTCACCTGGATTGTCGGCGGGCCCGTGCAGGAATCGGGGCGCTGGCGGATCTTCACGACCACCGGCAACCCCGATTGGACCGCGGAGTTCCTCGCGGCGACCGCACCGATCGCCGTGTGGTGGGCATCTCGTTTCACGCGCGGCGCTGCGTGGCTCTGGCTGCTGTTCGCGATCGCCATCCTGCCCACCGGCTCGCGCCTGGGCTTGGCGGGGTTGCTGGTCGGCGCCGCGATTTATGCGTGGGCACGTCACCGCGATCGACGCGAAAGCCGCCGCGCGCAAAACGGGACAATCATTTTTCTTGTCAGCCTGACCACGCTCGGGTCATTGGTTTTGTTTTTGCGCAACGATGGCTATGCAGCGGCGCTGCTGCGGTGGAACGATTTCCACTCCGTGCTCGGCCGTTTGCAGTTGTGGCAGGCGTCGCTGCACCTGATCGCCGCGAGACCCCTTGACGGTTACGGCCTCGATCATTTTGCGCTGGTGCTGCCCGACGGGCTTCGCGCCGTGGCGGCGCCGCTGGACGCGATCGCGCGCAGCCGGATGCCCGACTTGCTGACCGCGCACGCGCACAACGACTTTCTCGAAATGAGCGTCGAGACGGGCATGCCCGGCGCGCTTCTGCTGCTCGCATTGTTCGCCCTGGGGTTGCAAGCCGCACGACGTTCGCTCGATGCCATTCCGTCTGCGATCATGAATCCATCAGCCGAACCGCGCGCACCAAACAGCACCCATGTTGCGACGGCCGCCCCCGCTCTCGTCGCATCGCTCGGCGTGCTTTTCATCCTGGCCACGGCGTCGGCGCCGTTGCATACGCCTGCGACGGCACTGCTGTTCTGGCTGGTGCTCGGCTGCGTCGCGGGTCTGGCACCAGCGAAGCCGCGCGACCGATTGCGCCAGGCGCGCGCCTTTCCCTGCGCGTGGCCACGCGCAGGCCGCGTCGCTGCGATCTGCGCAACGCTTGCGGTCACGGCATGGACCAGCCATCGCGCGTTCGCGCTGCTGGCCGAAAACCGGCAAGCCGCGTCGGCTGCCGCGCTGGCGGCGACCGGGCAAACGCGCGCGGCCGAACGTCTTTACGAAAGCGCATTGGCGCGCGCACCGTGGGACCATGAAAGCGGCGCGGCCTTGGCATCATTGCTGATCGACCGACATCAATCGGATGCAGCATTGCGCGTGCTGGACCGCATCGACGCCTGGTCGCAAAGCCGCGAGAGCTGGTTGGCACGCACGCAAGCCTTGATGCTCAAGAACGACATCCGCGCGGCGCTGTGGGTGACGGCCTACGCAACGACGGCAGTGCCCGATTTCTTGCGCGCCCAGATGCTCCGGGCACACTTGGCGGCGCGTCTGGGAAAAACGTCGGAGGCCGAGGCCGCCTGGCATCAGATCCTGCTCTCGCCGCAACGCTCGGCACGGGCGCAGCGGATCATGTTCGAAGCCGCGCAAGCATTGGGGGAACAGGCGCAGCAACCTTGAATCGCTCTCCGGATGCCGCAACGGAGCACCACCCGTTCCGGCGTGACAACGCGCCTGCCGGTCATACCCCATGACACAATGCGCAGATTCTTTTCGCGCCTCGTTCATTGATGAAAACGCTTCGACGCTTCTGCTTCGCCCTCGCGTTCGCGCTGCTCGCCAGCACGCCGGCGCTGGCCGACCCCGCGCTATGGGCCGCGAAGAGCGCAACCGCCACGGTTTACCTTTTCGGCACGGTGCATGTTCTGCCGGAAGGCGCCAAGTGGCACTATCCGGCGCTGGACAAGGCGCTTGCCGACAGCGACACGTTGTACATGGAAGAAAACGACGACGATCCCGTAGGCATGCAAACGCTGGTGCTGCAATACGGCATGGACCTGCAGCATCCGCTTTCGCATCAACTGGATGACACGGACCGCGCACGGCTGGATGCCGCCGCGAAAGCCATCGCCCTCCCGGGCGGCGCGGCCACGCTGAACGCCATGAAGCCGTGGCTGGCGGCCTTGACGATCACCGTCGCGCCGATCGTCAAGGCCGGCTACGACCCGAAATCCGGCGCGGACAAGCAACTGCAGCGTGCGTTCAAGGCGGACGGCAAAACGGTCGAGGCCTTCGAGACCGCCGAGCAGCAGATCAAGTATTTCGCCGACCTGCCGTCGGCGCTGCAACTGGACCTGCTGCGCAACGTGCTCGACGATTACGCCAAGGGTCCGGAGCAGATCAAGGCGCTGATCCACGCATGGCAAACCGGTGACGTGGACGCCATCGCCAGGATCATCAACGGCAGCATGCGCGAACAATATCCCGCGCTGTACGAGGTGCTGCTGGTCGACCGCAACAGGAATTTCGCGAAGCGCATCGAAGCGCTGCTGAAGGGCGGCGGCACGATCTTCGTCGCCGTCGGCGCCGGTCATCTCGCCGGCCCCGACAGCGTGCAGGTGCAGCTCGCGAAACTCGGTACCGAAACCGAACGCGTGCATTGAGCCGCGCATCCCGCGACAATTCCGCGGATCAAAACTGAAATCCCGGCGCGATCCGGGATCACGGATAGCCATGGCATCGCTGGAAACCAACTTCGAGCAAATCCCGCTGCGCGAGTACGCCGAGCGCGCGTATCTCGACTATTCCATGTACGTGGTGCTGGACCGCGCCCTGCCCTTCATCGGCGACGGGTTGAAACCGGTGCAGCGGCGCATCGTGTACGCGATGAGCGAGCTCGGCCTCGCGGCCACCGCCAAGCCGAAGAAATCGGCGCGCACGGTCGGCGACGTGATCGGCAAGTTCCATCCGCACGGCGACACGTCGGTGTACGAAGCGATGGTGCTGATGGCGCAGCCGTTCTCGTATCGCTACCCATTGATCGACGGCCAGGGCAATTTCGGTTCATCGGACGATCCCAAAAGCTTCGCGGCGATGCGTTACACCGAATCGCGTCTCACCCCGATTGCCGAACTGCTGCTCAGCGAATTGCCGATGGGTACGGTCGACTGGGCGCCCAACTTCGACGGCACGCTCAAAGAGCCTTCGTGGCTGCCGGCGCGCATGCCGCACGTATTGTTGAACGGTTCCACCGGCATCGCGGTCGGCATGGCCACCGATATCCCGCCGCACAATTTGCGCGAAGTTGCGGCCGCGTGCATCCATCTGCTGGACGAACCCTCGGCCAGCATCGCGGACCTCTGCGAACACATCAAGGCGCCGGATTTCCCGACCTCGGCGGAAATCATCACGCCGCGCAGCGAGCTGACGGCCATGTACGCAACCGGCAACGGCTCGGTACGTTGCCGCGGGGTGTACACCGAGGAACGGGGCAATGTCGTGCTCACCGCGCTGCCGCACCAGGTATCGCCCGCAAAGATCATCGAGCAGATCGCCGCGCAGATGCGCGCCAAGAAACTGCCGATGCTGGAAGACCTGCGTGACGAATCCGACCACGAGAACCCGGTGCGACTCGTGCTGATTCCGCGTTCGAACCGCGTCGACACCGACGCGATGATGCAGCACCTGTTTGCGACCACCGACCTCGAGAAGAGCTTCCGCGTCAACCTCAACATGATCGGACTGGACGGCCGTCCGCAGGTCAAGACGCTGAAGCAGATCCTGGAGGAATGGCTGCGCTTCCGCAGCAACACGGTGACGCGACGCCTGCAACATCGCCTCGAAAAAGTCGAGCGCCGCCTGCACCTGCTGGAAGGCCTGCGGATCGCGTTCCTCAACCTCGACGAGGTGATCCGCATCGTCCGCCACGAGGACGAACCGAAGCCGGCGCTGATCAAGCGGTTCAAATTGTCGGAAGAACAAGCCGACTACATCCTCGAAACGAAACTGCGGCAACTCGCGCGGCTCGAGGAAATGAAGCTCAACGCCGAGCGGGACGCGCTGGAAGAGGAACGCGCCAAGATCGAGGTGACGCTCGGCTCCAAGGCGCGCCTGAAAACGCTGATCAAGCAGGAACTGAAAGCCGACGCCGAAAAATACGGTGATGCGCGCCGCTCGCCGCTGGTCGAACGCGCGGCCGCGCAGGCGCTGGACGAAAGTGCGCTGGTGGTGTCCGAACCCGTGACCATCGTGCTGAGCGAAAAAGGTTGGGCGCGCGCAGCCAAGGGCCATGACGTCGATGCCGCGGAGCTTTCCTATCGCGAAGGCGACAAGTACCTCGTCAGCGTTCGTGGCAAGAGTTCGCAACAGGCCGTGTTCATCGATTCGACCGGCCGCAGCTATTCCACGCCGGCGCACACGCTGCCGTCTGCACGTGGCAACGGCGAGCCGCTGACCGGGCGCTTCACACCACCACCCGGCGCACGTTTCGATGCGGTCGCGATCGGCGACAACGCCACCAAGCTGATCCTCGCGACCGACGCCGGCTACGGCTTCCTGACCCGCTTCGAAGGGCTGCTCGCCAACAAGAAAGCCGGCAAGCAGGTCATCAACATGGACGACCGCGCGCGCGTGCTCGCGCCTGCGTACGTCAACGATCCCGCACGCGATCGCATCGTCGCGGTGACGACCGAAGGGCATCTCCTGATGTTCTCGGTCGCCGACCTGCCGGAACTCGATCGCGGTCGCGGCAACAAGCTGATCGAAGTTCCGAAAGCCAAACTCCTATCGGGCGAGGAACGCGTCGCCGGCATCACGGTGGTGGCGGAGGGTTCCGGCGAAGTCACGTTGTACGCCGGCCAGCGCAAGCTCACTCTCAAGTGGGCCGATCTCGTCGAGTACGGCGGCAGCCGTGCGCAACGCGGCGGGTTGCTGCCGCGCGGCTTGCGCCGCGTCGACCGCATCGAAACCACCGCTTGATTAGGATCTGTACGCTTTACCGTAGGCAAGGCACAATCGCAGGGACACCCCAATGCACGGCGAGTACAAGATGCCCGGCGGCAAACTGGTGGTCGCGGACTTCGATGTGCGTGACGGCAAGCTGACGCGCGTGCGGATCAGCGGCGACTTTTTCCTGGAACCCGATTCCGCGCTCACCATGATCGACGTCGCGCTGGAAGGCATGCCTGCGGCGGCGGGCAGCACGCACCATGCCGCGGTGATCCAGGCCGCGCTGGGCCCGAACGTGCGGATGTTCGGCGTCTCGCCCGAGGCCATCGCGGTGGCGGTGCAACGCGCACTGGAGATGCCGGGTTGAACCGCACCCACTGGAACGATTTCAAGTGGCGCCTGATCCACGCCGCACCGCAACCACCCTCGTTGCACATGGCGCTGGATGAAGTGCTGACCGACGAGGTCGCCGCGCGCCACCGGCCGCCGACCCTGCGCGTGTGGGAATGGTCGTCGTCGTGCGTGGTGATCGGGCGCTTCCAGTCGCTGCGCAACGAAGTCGACGCCGAGGCCGCGCACCGGCACGGCATCGAGGTGGTGCGGCGCATCAGCGGCGGCGGCGCGATGTTCATCGAGCCCGGCAACACCATCACCTACTCGCTGTACGCGCCGGAAACGCTGGTCGCGGGCATGAGCTTCCAGGAATCCTACGAGTTCATGGACGCGTGGGTGATCGACGCATTGCAGGGACTCGGCATCAATGCGTGGTACCAGCCGCTCAACGACATCGCCTCGCCGGCCGGCAAGATCGCGGGCGCGGCGCAAACGCGTCGCGGCGGCGCGGTGCTGCATCACGTCACGATGGCCTACGACATCGATACCACGAAGATGCTGGACGTACTGCGGATCGGGCGCGAGAAATTGTCCGACAAGGCCACCCAAAGCGCGGCCAAGCGCGTCGATCCGCTGCGCAGCCAGACCGGATTGCCGCGCAGCGACATCATCAAGAAAATGATCGCCACGTTTCGCCGCCGCCACGGACTCGCTCCCGGCAAGCTGGAAGCGGCGGAGCTGGAGCGTGCCGTCACGCTTGCCGAATCGAAGTTTTCCTCACCGGCGTGGACCAGCATCGTGCCGTAACCTTTTGCGATCATCCCTGATCGCTGCATCGCGAGACTGTCGAGCGGCTGGCTCGAACCCGCAAGTGTAAGAAACCAGAACGGCCAGTGAAGCCGCCATCCGTGGCAAAGAGCTTCGTGGCCTGACTTTCCACGACAGCCGCCGCATTGCCGCGGTTGGAGATCGTGCGAACAACCGGCACAATGGCGCGACCGCCCAAGGACCTGCCATGCGCTGGATTCGACGCGTCGCTGTCGCGCTGATCGTCATCCTCGTGATCGTGTCGGCAATCGGTTGGCGATTGCTCGCCGGCAGCCGGCCGCAAACCGACGGCACGGTCATGGTGCAGGGGTTGTCGTCACCGGTCACCATCGTGCGCGACGCCGACGGCATTCCCACCATCACCGCGCAGGACCGCCGCGACCTCGCGTATGCGCTCGGTTACGTGCACGGGCAGGAACGCTTTTTCCAGATGGATCTGCAGCGCCGCGATGCCGCGGGCGAACTGGCTGCACTGGTCGGACCAAAGGCGTTGCCGCGCGACGAGAACCATCGCAGGCATCGATTTCGCGCGCTGGCCGAACGCATGCTGGCGTCCCTGCCGCAACACCAGCGCGCCCTGGTGGATGCCTACACGCAAGGCGTCAATGCCGGGCTCGCGCATCTTTCCGTGCGGCCGTGGGAATACCTGCTGCTCGATGCAAAACCGCAGCCGTGGACGAATGCCGACAGCCTGCTCACGATCGATGCGATGTATTTCGATCTGAACCAGGACGGCACCAACGCGCGCGAATTGAACATCGCCCGCCTGCGCGCCGTGCTGCCGAAACCACTCACCGATTTCCTGCTGGCACCGTCGCCGCGCTGGGAAGCACCGATGCAGGGCGATCCTTTGCAACCCGTGCCGATGCCGGATGCGGCGGTGTTCGACCTGCGCGCGCTTCCATCCCTCTCCCTCCGTGAGAGGGTGCCCGAAGGGCGGGTGAGGGTTCGCGCGGGACTCGATGCCGCAAGCAGGTCCGAACCCTCCCCCCTGCCGCTCTCCCGGGGGGAGCGGGAAGCTTCGGTCGGCAGCAACGGCTTCGCGGTGGGCGGCGCACTCACCGGCGGCGCGGCGCTGTTGGCCAACGATCCGCACCTGCACCTGCGCGTGCCGAACATCTGGTATCGCGCACAACTGCGCTATCCCGATCCGGCCAACCCGCAGCGCATGATCGAACTCAACGGCGTCACCCTGCCCGGCGCGCCGGCGATGGTGATCGGCAGCAACGGCCACATCGCCTGGGGTTTCACCAACAGCGGCGGCGACTGGATGGACTGGGTGCGGGTGATCCGCAATCCGGCCGATCCGTCGCAATACGCGACGCCCGACGGTTGGGCCACGATCGTCAAGCATGGCGAAACATTCCGCGTGAAGGACGCACCCGACGCGCACATGACGGTCGAGGACACCATCTGGGGTCCGATCATGGACAAGGCGCCCGACGGCACATCGCTGGCGCTGGCGTGGATCGCGCAGGACCCGCGCGCGGTCAACCTCAACCTGATGAAACTCGAAACCGCGACCACGGTGGCTCAGGCGCTCGCGATCGCGCCGACCATGGGCATCCCGCCGCAGAATCTGGTGGTCGCGGACGCGCAGGGCCACGTCGGCTGGACCATTGCCGGCAGCCTGATTCCGATTCGCGCCGGCATCGATCCGTCGGTGCCTTCCGATTGGTCGAAACCCGGCACCGGCTGGACCGGCTTCGCCGACGCCGCGCAGGTGCCGCGCATCGAGGATCCGGCCGACATGCGCGTCTGGACCGCCAACCAGCGCATGGTTTCGGGTGATGCGCTGCAACTGCTCGGCGACGGTGGCTACGACCAGGGCGCGCGGGCGCAGCAGATCCGCGACGATCTTCGCACGCGCGATCACTTCATTCCGCGCGACATGCTGGACATCCAGCTCGACGACCGCGCGGTGTTCCTCGCGCGTTGGCAGAAGCTGCTGATGGATGTTCTGGCCGCTTCGGACGATCCGAAATCCAAAGCGCTGCAACCCTTCGTGCAAGACTGGAAAGCACGCGCCGCCACCGACAGCGTCGGCTACCGCGTCGTGCGGATGTTCCGCGATCAGGTACGTGAGGACGTGCTGGCGCCGTTCACCGCGCACGCCTCGGCCAAATGGAAGGATTTCGAATGGCCAACGCCGTCGGTCGGCGAATACGCCGTGTGGACGCTGGTGACGCAAAAGCCCGCGTGGCTGCTCGATCCGGAATACAAGGACTGGAACGCGTTGCTGGCCGATGCCGCGCGACAAGTGGCCGATGGGTTGGCCGCGCAGCCGGGGCCGCTCGCCGGGAAAACCTGGGGCCGCCGCAACGCCGCCAAAATCGGCAACCCACTGTCGGTGGCGCTGCCGCACTGGCTCGCGCGTTTCTTCGACATGCCGCACGACGAGTTGGCCGGCGACAACGACATGCCGCGCGTGCTGCACCCCTCGTTCGGCGCATCGATGCGGATGGACGTGCAACCCGGCAACGAAGCGCACGGCATCCTGGAAATGCCGGCAGGCCAATCCGACAACCCGCTTTCGCCGTGGTTCGGCAAGGGCCACGAAGCGTGGGTCGATGGGAAACCCACGCCCTTCCTGCCTGGCGCGGCGAAGTATCACCTGACTTTGCAACCGTCGCACTGAACCCCGCGTTCGGGCACGCTTGCGCCGACCGGCCCGGACCGGCGAACATCGCTCCATGGATTCACGACGAGGCGTGGCCGGTCCGGTCGGCACATTCGCAAGATCGTTGATCGTGCTGGTTGCGGCGACGCTGCTGGCCGCGTGCGCACGCGCCTCGCAAGGCGTCGCGAGCCACGACATCGTATTCGAGAACGTGCATTACCGCGTGGTGACGATCGACCTCGGCACCGCGAACCTCGGATTGCACTGGCGCGATCCCGACACCGGCAAACCGTTTTCGAGCATCCACGCGCTGCAGCAGTGGGGCGCCAGCCACGGGCGCAAGCTGCTGTTCGCCAGCAACGCGGGCATTTATGACGCGCAGGGCGAACCGCTGGGGATGTACGTCGAGAACGGCAGGACGCTGAAACCGCTCAACACTGCGCATGGTGATCCGGCCGCGGGCAATTTTTCGCTGCTGCCGAATGGTGTGTTCGCGATCGACGCCAAGGGCCATGCCTCGATTCGAACCACCGCCGATTTCGCCACCGCCGATGCGCAGCCGAAGTGGGCCACCCAATCGGGGCCGATGCTGGTGATTGACGGCAAGATCAATCCGGAATTCGTCGCCGACTCGGACAGCACCAAATGGCGGAACGGTGTCTGCGTGCGCAAGCCGGACGAAGTCGTGTTCGTGGTCAGCACCGCACCGGTGAACTTCCACACCTTCGCCACGTTGTTCCGCGACGAACTCGGCTGCCGCAACGCGCTGTACCTCGACGGCACGCTTTCGCAAATCTACGTCGGCGGCGATTACTACGGCGCGCCCGCATTCATGGTGAAACCTTACGCCGGAATGTTCGCGGTGTTTGCACCCGCGAACGACAATTAGCGCGCACCCGGTATCCGCCGGATCGGCTTCTGCCGTCACCCGCAACATGCACGAATACGGGCGATACGGCCTCGCGTCAGACCGCATTTTCATGCTTTACACATGACTATATGTGTTTATTGCAGGCGCTGGATATTTTCAATGCCGCCGCGACCAGCGGCCACCAACAGGGGAATCGACATGCGATTGAAATCACCGGCTGTGGCGCCTTCGCTGGCGCTGAAGGACGTGCACGGCAAGCCCGTCGCGATTGGCGGCGCGAGCGGCCGGCGCACACTGCTGTGTTTCTTCCGCGACGCGGCTTGTCCCTTCTGCAACTTCCGCATCTATGAACTGACCCGCCACCATGCCAGCCTGTCGGCACTGGGGCTGGACGTGATCGCGGTGTTCACCTCGACGCCCGAGGAAGTGCGGCGATTCGTCGCGCGCAAACCGAGGCCATTCGTGGTCGTCGCCGATCCGACTTCCAGCGCCCACGAGGCCTACGGCATCGAACGTTCGTTCTGGCGCAAATGGAAAGGCGTCGTCACCCGCATCCCCACGCTGCTGAAGGGTTTGCGCCTCGTCGGGTTGGCGGGCCTCCACACCACCAACCTGATGCCGGCGGATTTCCTGATCGACGAGGACGGCCACATCGTCGAAGCCTATTACGGCACCGATGCGGGCGATCGGATTCCGTTCGAACGCGTCGAACTGTTTCTCGCGAAAGGTCTGCTGAAACGCGCCGCGATGGCGGCGTGAACCTCGGCTTCGGTCAACGCAGAAGTCGCTCGGCAATCGCGAGGTGGATCGCCGGCAGGCGTTCCAGATCGTCCAGCGCGACGCACTCGTCGATCTTGTGGATGGTCGCGTTGACCGGCCCGATCTCGACCACTTCGGCACCGAGCGGCGCAATGAAACGGCCGTCCGAAGTGCCGCCACCCGTGCTGGGCTGAGGCTCGACGCCGCAGATGTCGCGGCAGGCCTCGATCACCGCCTCGCGCAACCTGCCGCTCTCCGGCGAGTGGAACGACTCGCCGGAGAGATTCCATTCGATCGTGCAGTCGATGCCGTGCCTCTTCAGGATCGCTTCGGTGCGCTCGCGCAGGGAGTCCGCGCTGCTGGCGGTGCCGAACCGGAAATTGGCGTCGATCACGACGCTGCCCGGAATCACGTTCAGCGCACCAGTGCCGCCGTGGACGTTGGAGACCTGGAACGTGGTCGGCGGAAAATCGGCATTGCCATCGTCCCAATGCGCGGCGACGAGTTCGGCCAGCGCGGGCGCCACCGCGTGGACGGGATTCCGGGCCTTCTCCGGATAGGCGACGTGGCCCTGCACCCCGTGCACCATGAGTTTCAATGACAACGAACCGCGCCGCCCCACGCGAATCAGGTCGCCCAATCGACCTTGCGACGACGGCTCGCCCACCACGCACCAGTCGATGCGCTGGCCGGACTCCCGAAACAGCTTCGCCACCCGGCGCACGCCGTCGAGATTGAGCGGGCCTTCCTCGTCGCTGGTCAGCAGCAGCGCGATGGTTCCCGGGTGCTCCGGATGCGCGGCGACGAATTGCTCCAGCGCCACCACCATCGCGGCCACGCCGGATTTCATGTCTGCCGCGCCGCGGCCATACAACTTGCCCGCACGCACCGTTGGCTGGAACGGCGGCGACGTCCATTCCGTTTCGGGCCCGCTCGGCACCACGTCCACGTGGCCCAGGAATGCCAGCACCGGGCCGCTTTCGCCGTGCGTCGCCCACAGGTTGGCGACTTCGCGAAAGCTCAAGTCCTCGCAGCGAAAGCCACATGCATCCAGGCGCGCGGTGACGACATCCATGCAACCCGCATCGTCCGGCGTCAAGGAGCGACGGCGGATCAATTCGCAAGTGAGATCGAAGACTTTCGACATTTTGCGCTCAATGGAACCCAAGGCAGCATAACAATGCGCGCACGAGCCGCTCGCATCAACCCGTGATCGCGGCGCCGAGCAAGTGCCCCACGCCGAACGTCACCGCGGCCGCCGCGGCGGTGATCGCAAACTGGCGAGCGATGGAAAACGCGAGACCGCGCCCGGTGAACAACGAAGTGCCGACCGCAATCAGGCACAATCCGAAAAATGTCGTGCCCATGCTGGCGAACATCGCGATGCGGCCGCCCAGGAAGAAGTACGGCGCCACCGGGAAAATCGCGCCGAACGCAAAAAAGCAGAACGACGAGATCGCGGCGCTCCACGCCGAGCCGCCGAGTTCGGCCGGATCGACGCCCAGATCCTCGCGCACCACGGTATCGAGCGCCGTGCGCGGCGTCTCCGACAGATGTTCGGCCAAATGTTCGGCCTTCGCGCGACCCAGGCCCTTGTCGCGATAGATGCCGGCGATGTGGCGCACGCCTTCTTCGGGTGCCACCGCCAATCGCTCGGCCCGCTCGGTGATCTGGGCCTGGTAGAACTCGCGCGAACTGTTCACCGAAAGCCATTCTCCCAGCGCCATCGAGCACGACCCGGCGACCAGCCCGGCCAGCCCTGCCAGCAGCACCGCGTGGTTGCCGGTGGCGGCACCCGCCATGCCCATCACGAGACTGACGTTCGATACCAGCCCGTCGTTCGCCCCCAGCACGGAAGCGCGCAGGGTGTTGCCGCCCGCCGCGCGGTGCCGATGCGCACGTCCACGCGCGTTGTCCTGCACGAAATGATCGCGATGGCCGGCGCGATCCACCGGCGTTTCCAGGTGATCGGCGTGTTCCAGCCGCACCACGGTCGGCATCACGAATCCGGTGCCGAACCACCTCGCCAACGTACCCAACATCCGCACACGGGCACGCGGCCTGGGAGGCGGAACATCGACGCCCAGTTCGCCAAGACGCGATTCCCAGAATGCCGCATTGGCGCTTTCGCCCTCCGCGATGCGCTGATAGGCGCGCGCGAGCCGCGGGTCGGAAGCCGCGGCCGCGAGGCGCGCATACAGCGCTTCGTTGTCGCGCTCGACGCGCAGGTTCCTGAGATAGCGGCGGGCGCGCGCGTCAGTCATGCGTGCGTCAGCGACCGAACAGCCTCTTGAAGGCGTTGTCGCTGAAGCCGACGCTGACTTCGTGCCCATCGTGCGCCACCACCGGCCGCCGGATCAGCGCCGGATATTCCTTCAGCAGCAACGTCCACTCCGGATCGCTGGCGGGGCTCTTGCGTTGCGGCAGCAGGTTTCGCCACGTCGTGGACGACTTGTTGACCAGCTTTTCCCACCCGCCGAGCTGCGTGGCCCAGACTTTCAGTTCCGCCGCGGGTATGGGATTCGCGCGGTAATCCACGAACGCGTACGCGACGCCGAAGCGATCCAGCCAGTTGCGCGCCTTGCGGCAGGTGTCGCAGGTAGGGAGGCCGTAGAGAGTAACTGTTGGCACGGCAAGTTCTCGGTAGCAAGAGGAACTATGAAAATGCAAAAAAGGGGCGAGGAATGAGCAGTGAGGGCGCAAGTACCGCACGCCGCGACGAACTGAACGCCCATCCCTGCGCACGGTGATGAATGCGACCGCATTGTCGCGAAGCATTACCCATCAAAAAAGCTTTCGCTACTCGCCCCTCGCCCCTGCTCTCAGCAAATCATTGATCGAAGTCTTCGCGCGCGTCTTCTCGTCCACGCGCTTGACGATCACCGCAGCATAAAGGCTGTGCGATCCATCCGCCGCGGGCAAGCTGCCGGACACCACCACGCTGCCCGCGGGCACGCGGCCGTAGCCGATCGTTTTGCTGGCGCGATCGTAGATGCGCGTCGATTGCCCGAGATACACGCCCATGCCGAGCACGCTGCCGTGTTCGACCACCACGCCTTCCACCACTTCCGATCGCGCGCCGATGAAGCAGTCATCCTCGATGATCGTCGGACCAGCCTGCAGCGGTTCCAGCACGCCGCCGATGCCGACACCGCCGGAAAGGTGCACGCGCGCGCCGATCTGCGCGCATGAACCGACCGTGGCCCAGGTATCGACCATCGCGCCGGGACCGACGTGCGCGCCGATGTTGACGTAGCTCGGCATCAACACCGCATCTTTTCCGATGAACGCGCCGCGGCGCACCAGCGCACCCGGCACGATGCGCGCACCGGCATGGCGGAACGCGGCTTCATCGGCGCCCGCGAACCGCAGCGGCACCTTGTCGAACGCCGCCATCGGGCCGCCGTCCATCACCTGCACGTCGTGCGCGCGGAAATACAAAAGGATCGCGCGCTTGATCCATGCGTTGACCGTCCACCCGCCCTGCCCGTCAGGCTCGACCACGCGCAGGTCGCCGCTTTCCAATTCATCCAGCACGCGCTCCAGCGCTTCGCGCAACACGCCCGATCGCGCGGGTTCCAGCGACGCGCGCTGCTCCCAAGCGTCGTCGATCAGACTTTCCAGTTCATGCATGTCAGGCCTCCGAGGCAGCCGCCATGCTGCCCGGCGCGAGCCGGCGCTGCAATGCCTTGCGCAGGTCTTCCTGCAACGCGCCGTCCAGGGGCGCGTCGTGGCGATCGCTCAATTCGAAAAAGTCTTCCACCTGATCGCCGAAGGTCGCGATGCGCGCATCGTGGACGCGCACGCCGACGTCCAGGAACGCCTGCGCGATCGCCACCAGCAAACCCGGCCGGTCGCTGCACACGAGCGCCAGCCGCGTCAACGGCTGGCCCTCGGCGCCGTGGAAGTCGATGCGCGGCGGCCGCTGGAAATGGCGCAATCGACGCGTCAGCCCGCGACGCGCCGGCACCGTCCGCAAATGCGCGGCGCCGAGCACGCGCGCAAGCGCCTCGCGCAAATCGGCCGTGCGCTCGGCCGGCACCGGCGCCTGCGTGCCCGCCTCGAGCACCGTGAATGCATCCAGCGCGCGCCCGTCGCGGGACGTCATCACCCGCGCCGCGACCACGTCGAGCCGCATTCGGTCGAGCGTCGCCGCCGCCGCGGCGAACACGCCATCGCGATCGGGCGTGGCCACGAACACTTCGGTGCCGCCGCGCACGTCGGGCGGGCGCACCGCGACCACCGTCTGTGCATCCGGCGACTGCAGCATCGCCGCGAGCTGCCACGCGAGCGATTCCGGCCGCTGGCGCAGCAAGGCCGCGTCGGGAAACGTATCCAGCAACACGCCTGCTTTCGCCGCGTCGAAGCCACGCTCGGAAAGCAACGCCAGTGCGCGTTCGCGTGCTTCACGAATGCGCACCTCGTCACGCGCCGGACGTACGAGGTCGCGCCGCAACACGTAGCGCGCGGCGACGTACAGATCGGCCAGCAGGCGATCCTTCCACGAGTTCCACAACTTGGGGCTGGTGCCGGTGATGTCCGCGATGGTCAGGAGATACAGCATGTCCAGCCGCTCCCAGTTGTCGACCTGCACCGCGAAGCGATGCACCACTTCGGGATCGGCGATGTCCTGGCGTTGCGCGGTGACGCTCATCAACAGGTGCCAGCGCACCAGCCACGCGACTTCTTCGGTGTCGTCCTCGTCGAGGCCGAGGCTGCGGCAGAACGCGCGCGCCTCGGTTTCCCCAAGTTGCGAATGATCGCCGCCGCGGCCCTTGGCGATGTCGTGGAACAAACCGGCCAGCAACAGCAGTTCCGGTTTGGCGAGACGTGCGAAGGCTTCGCAGGCCATAGGCAACGCCGCGCGCGTTTCCGGATCCGCGTAGCGCGCGATGTTGCGCAATACCCGCAGCGTGTGTTCGTCCACCGTATAGACGTGGAACAGGTCGTATTGCATGCGGCCGACCACGCGCGCGAACGATGGCAGGATCGCGGCTAACACACCGTGGCGGTTCAGCGCTTCCAGCACCCGCACCGCGCCCGCGCCACGCCGCAGCAGGTCGAGGAACGCGGCCAGCACGGCCGGATGACGCGACAGCACCGTGCCGTGCTCGACCAGGGCATGTTCGACCGCGCGCATGGTGGCGGCCGTGATGCCGGTGCAACCTTCGGCATCGAAGCGCTTCTCGAACACCCGGATCAGGCCTTCGGGCGCGCGCAGCAGCCAATCCGGTTCGCGCAATTCCAGCCGGTTGCCGCGCATCACGAAGTGCTCGTCGAGATCGCGCGGCGCCGGCAAGGGGTACAGGAATTCCTGCAGGCGCTCCAGCAGCTGCACGAGCAGGCGTTCGGTCACGCCTGCCGCGCGAAAATAATCCTGCATGAAACGCTCGACCGGTGCGTTGCCGGTGGCATTGGCATCCTCGTAACCCAGCCGCGCCGCAACCGCGCGCTGCCAGTCGAACAGCAAGCGTTCCTCGGCGCGCCCGGCTTCGAGGTGCAAGGCATAACGATCGCGACGCAGCATCACGCGTGCCTCGCGCAAGGCGTCGGCTTCGCTCGCTTCCAGCAAGCGCGCCCGCACCAAGCCATCCAGATCATCGACAGCGACCAGCCGCTTGCCCAGCCAGCGAATCAGGTCGAGATTGCGCAAGCCGCCAGGGCCATCCTTTAGATCGGGCTCGAGGTTGTGGGTGGTGTCGTCGTAGCGCGCATGGCGCTGCGCGCGTTCTTCCAGCTTGGCGGCGAGGTAGGCATCGGCCGGCCACAATGCGGGGTCCTGGATCAAGCCGTGCAATTCGCGCTCGAAACGTTCGGCGCCGGCCAGGCGGCGGGCATCCAGCAGGCTCGTGAAAACACCCACGTCCGCGCTCGCGATTTCGCGGCATTGCGCGAGCGTGCGCACGGCTTGGCCGGGCGTCAGGCCGACATCCCACAGGCACGCGAAGAATGCTTCCAATGCGCGCGCCAGCGCTTCATCCGGATCGGGCGCGTGCAGCACCAGCAGGTCCACATCGGAATACGGAAACAACAGCCCATGCCCGAAGCCGCCGACCGCGAACAGCGCCGCCGCATCGGTTTCCCCCGCATAGGCCGACCAGACGTGCGCACACACCGCGGCCACCGTCCGCGCCCGCGAACGGGCCAGTTCCCTGGCCTCCGCACCGTGCCGGAACGCCGCCGTCAGCGCCCGCGCGTGATCGTCCAGCAACTGCCGCAGCGCCGCGCGTGCGTCATTGGAGACGCCGGCGAGTGGAAGCGCCGGCGGAAGACGGGGTGGCGAAGGAACCGCGAACGTGAACGTCATGGGCCATCCACGGGGCGAGGGACGAGTAGCGAGGGCGCTCTGATCGTACCCGCTCAATGTCTCGGCATGCGCGCAAGATCGGCCGGCGACCAAGTGATTCCGCGCAAACAGCCCCTCGCCGCTAGCCTCTCAACCCTGCAAGTCAGGCATCCGGCCAGGCGGTCAGGATTTCGTAGCCGTCGTCGGTGACTGCAACGGTGTGCTCCCATTGCGCCGACAGCGAGTGGTCCTTGGTGACCACCGTCCAGCCGTCCGGCATCTGGCGCGTGTTGCGCTTGCCTGCATTGACCATCGGCTCGACCGTGAACGTCATGCCCTTTTCCAGCCGCATGCCTTCGCCCGGATGGCCGTAGTGCAGCACCTGCGGTTCGTCGTGGTAGATGCGGCCGATGCCGTGTCCGCAATATTCGCGCACCACGGAAAAACCCGCCGCTTCCGCGTGCTGCTGGATCGCGTGGCCGATATCGCCAAGCGTGGCGCCGGGCCTGACCTGGCCGATGCCCAGCATCATCGCCTCATAAGTGGTATCGACCAGCCGCTTCGCCAGCACCGACGGCTCGCCCACGAAATACATCCGCGAGGTGTCGCCGTGCCAGCCGTCCTTGATCACGGTGACGTCGCAGTTGATGATGTCGCCTTCCTTCAGCACCTTGCCGGGGCTTGGAATCCCATGGCAAATCACGTGGTTCACCGACGTGCACAGCGTCTTCGGGAAACCCCGGTAGCCGACGTTGGCCGGGATCGCGTGCTGCACGTTCACGATATGGTCGTAGGCGACCTGGTCGATTTCTTCGGTCGTGACGCCCGGTTTGATGTGGTCCTTCAGCACGGCCAGCACTTCGGCCGCGAGTCGGCCGGCGACGCGCATGCCTTCGAGTTCTTCGGGGGTTTTCGGAATGACAGGCATAGGCGTGGATGGGTCCGAATTCAGCGGCGCACCGACGACTGCGCCATGGCAGAACCATCGACGAGCCGGGCGCGTCCGCTGGAATGAGGGACAATTATCCACGATCCGCGCTCCCGTTGCAGAAGCCGCCACCCGCGCATTGCGTGCGCCGCCGTTCTTCGGTACACTTTGTCGGCTTTGCGAGAGCAAACCGCCCACGCCGGGCGTCACCGGCGAATCCACACGCAGGCCTGCATCCATCGTGATGCACCGGCACCGGGGTCCTTCGCAAGAGGGTCGTTGCCGCGGGGCCTGCGGAAGCCCAACCCCGGAACCTGCTGCGCCAATCGCCGTCGATCACGGCCGCGCTCCTCGTGAAAACGAGCGGGTTCCCACATCGGAGTTTCATCCATGCCCCAAGTCACCATGCGCCAGATGCTGGAAGCCGGCGTGCATTTCGGCCACCAGACGCGCTACTGGAATCCCAAGATGGCGCCGTACATCTTCGGCGCCCGC
>Ga0207707_10000571_pt1 | contig 37397 bp, 28 predicted proteins | sample KBSC83BmetaG_FD_184336 | JGI IMG/M metagenome (GOLD analysis project Ga0207707, IMG submission 184336) | Corn rhizosphere microbial communities from Kellogg Biological Station, Michigan, USA - KBS C8-3B metaG (SPAdes) (version 2) | ecosystem: Host-associated > Plants > Roots > Rhizosphere ... | reverse complement strand
TGGTATCTCACTTTTCTGCTGCGTTGGTAGTGAGAAACTGAAACTCCACGCTGCTGAAGCAGGTGGTATCTCACTTTTCTGCTGCGTTGGTAGTGAGAAGTTGAAACTCCACGCTGCTAAAGCAGGTGGTATCTCACTTTTCTGCTGCGTTGGTAGTGAGAAACTGAAACTCCACGCTGCTAAAGCAGGTGGTATCTCACTTTTCTGCTGCGTTGGTAGTGAGAAACTGAAACTCCACGCTGCTGAAGCAGGTGGTATCTCACTTTTCTGCTGCGTTGGTAGTGAGAAACTGAAACTCCACGCTGCTAAAGCAGGTGGTATCTGGGCTTGGATGCGGCCTTTGGTAGTGAGAAACTGAAACTCCACGCTGCTAAAGCAGGTGGTATCTCACTTTGGTGCTGCGTTGGTAGTGAGAAGTTGAAACTCCACGCTGCTAAAGCAGGGCAGGTGGGGGCCTGCGCCCCCAGCACCATGGTCTCTGATTATTTTCACAGCTTCTGAAGCCGTTGGTGTTCTGAAGTTAATTCTAACGGGGCAGGTGGATTGTGAAGGTTGTCCCTTTGCCTAACTCAGAAGAAACTGTCACCTCGCCGCCATGCAGCAACGCAAGATGTTTTACGATTGCAAGACCCAGCCCTGTGCCGCCCATATCGCGTGAACGCGCACGATCGACTCGATAGAAGCGCTCAAACAACCGCTCGAGGTGTTGCGATGGAATTCCTTCACCATTGTCCTCGACGATGATCTTGTCTCGTGAATCTGATTCATACCTGATCTTCACCGTCGCATCATCGCCGCCAAACTTGATTCCATTATCAACCAGGTTAGTCAGCATTCGCTCGAGCCGGCGAGCATCAACCTTCACTACAACGTCAGAGTCGACTTCATTAACAAGGGTGATGTGATGCTCGGCGGCTTTATCATTCAATGCCGAAGTCACTTCCCCAACTAGATCCCTCAGCTTTACAGAACTGCGCCGCAGTTGAACGTTTCCACCTTCGATCGCCGTCAACTCCAGGATGTCGTCGATCAGACCGTGCATTCGCGACGCGTTCTTGCCAATGATCGCTAGAAAGCGCTGACTACTCTCGATGTCTTCCAAAGCTCCGTTTTGTAAGGTCTCAACAAACGCGAGGATTGCTGTTAGTGGAGTGCGTAATTCGTGCGAGACATTCGATAAGAATTCCTGACGGACGATCTCCAGTCGCTCAGTCCGAGTGATATCGAAGAATACTCCAAGTGCACCCGCAGCGCCGTTGCCATTGGTGACCAAGGGGACCACGCGCAGATCGAATACCTGTCGTTCCGGGCCATGTGTCTCGACCTTCACACCGCTACGTTCCTGACCTTTCAACGCATCGAGAAACGCTCCGTAGATCGCCGGGTTGCGCGTCAGCTCCGTCAGTCGTTGGGATTCGATTTTGGGAACGGTGGGATTGAAGAGTTTGTAAGCAGCTCGGTTTGAGGCAACGACGCGCATGTCCTTGTTCACAACGAGCAGGCCTTCACGCATGCCGCTCATCGTGGCTTCAAACAGTTGGCCCACTGCGAAGACTTCGGGAGACTCGGTCAGGTCGCGATCTCTCGCTTGCTTCGGATATTGGTTTTCGCTGGAAGTGAGCAATGTCCTGGCCAGCCAAACGCCGACAAACAAGAACATCGATATAGAAAAGATTGCACGTACTAAAACAGATGCTGTTGTGAGGACAACGGCTGTGAGGATTAAAGCAGCGGCGAGTAAAAGAATTTGACGCTTCGACACTTACTTAACCTTGGCCAAACTTGGAAGCAGTCAGTACCACCTCGCGGTAGCGGGTGGGTGCGCAGCTTGACTGTAGCGGTTGATCCTTGGCTTCGCACCCACCCGCTACCGCGAGGTGGTACTGACTGCTTCCAAGCTCGGACTTCAAATCTAGGATGGGCTTGTACCAGTACAACCAACGAAACGATATCCGACGCCTACTACAGTCTCAATGCAATCGCCGCACTTGTCGAGTTTTTGCCGTAGCCGGCGAATGTGGACGTCCAATGTCCGCGCGTCGCCATAATAGCTATAACCCCAAACACTATCCAGCAGCTGTTGACGAGTCACAACGCGGTCAGCGCTTCGTGCCAAGACCGAGAGCAGCGTAAATTCCTTGTTAGTCAGTTTTACTTTGGTCCCATCGCAAACAACGCGGATGTCATCGAAGTCGATAACCAGGTGATCGTCTTCGTATGTCTTGCCCATGGTCTCGTCGGCGCGGCGCATGACAGCTCTCACACGTGCGAGCAGTTCGCGCACCGAGAAAGGCTTCGTGATGTAATCGTCCGCACCAAGATCCAAACCAGCAACCCGGTCAGACTCCGAAGCCTTCGCCGTCAACATGATGATGGGAGTTCTTCTGGTTGCGGGTTCCCTGCGTAGACGTCGACACAACTCGATTCCGCTCATGCCCGGCAACATCAGATCCAAAATAATTAGCCGTGGAGGGTCGCGCTCATTTAGAGCTGCAGTCAACCCGGCCTCACCAGTCGGCGCGGTAACAGCGGCCAGGCCTTCACGCTCAAAGTTATATTTCAAACTCTCGGAGATGTCCGCATCATCCTCAATTATCAAAACCGGACGTGTCATGATTAGTTGGTGTGCTTGATAAAAGCGGCTTCGGCCATGTAGACGGTGAGCTCACAGATGTCCGTTACGTAATCGCCTATGCGCTCGAGATGCTTGGCGACAAACAAGAGTCGCGCGTCTCGAGTTGCAGTTGTCGGCTCCGTCACCATCATCTCAATAAGACGATGAAAGGTGTGATTGTAGAGATCGTTAATTGCTGTATCGCTCTTTATGATCTCTCGGGCGACGAGTGCGTCACCGGACGTAAAAGCGTCAAGCGCTGCCCGAAGCATGTCGAGAGCATGATCCGCCATGCGGCGAAGGTCCGGAACTGATTTGAGTTCCGGCTCGTTATTCAGGTCGATGGCGGCACGCGCGATGTTACAAGCGTGATCGGCGATTCGTTCCAGCACGGGCGCCATTTTCGCGACTGAAATCACGAAGCGGAGATCGCGAGCGGCGGGTTGCCGAAGTGCGATGATATCGATGCACTGTCGATCGATCTCTACCTCGAGATGATCGACCTGGTCGTCATTCTCCAGCACTTCACGTGCGACTTCGCTGTCGCGCTCAGTTAGCGAGTACATGGCACGTTCGAGTGCTCGCTCAGTTTCACCTCCGAGCAGCAAAACTCGATCACGCAATGAACTTAGTTCGTCGTCAAGATGACGGTGACTTTCCATAGATTGCCGATTTCCGATTTTGGATTTCCGATTTCTTGTTCTTTGGACTTTGTGTCTTGTGCTCTTGCCTTTCGGCTTTGCCGCATTCCTTGCGGAAAGGCTCTGCCTTTCCGTGCACGTCCTATATGATTTCGCGGCTACGCCGCCGAGGCAGAGCCTGAATCAACAATCGGCTACCGGAAAGCCAGAGGCGTTCCGCAAGGCGTGCGGCAAAGCCGACAGGCAACAGATCAATTGACAAGGAACAAGACTCACCCAAATCTTCCCGTAATGTAATCCTCAGTCAACTTCTCATTCGGTGCAGTGAACATCTTCTCAGTTGAATTAACTTCTATTAACTTGCCCAGCAGAAAGAAAGCAGTCGTATCAGAAACACGTGCTGCTTGCTGCATGTTATGAGTAACAATCACGATCGTATATTGTTTCTTCAAATCAAACACCAACTCTTCAATTTTGGATGTGGCGATCGGATCCAACGCAGATGCGGGTTCGTCCATCAATAGTACCTCAGGACGAATCGCCAAGGCTCGCGCGATACACAAACGTTGCTGCTGACCTCCTGAAAGACTTAGAGCCGAAGTCTTCAAACGATCCTTCACTTCATTCCAGAGCGCCGCATCCCTCAGTGCTTCTTCAACCCGCTCTTCCAGCTCACTATGTCTTCTGGTCAACCGGTTAATTCGTAAACCGTACGCGACATTTTCAAAGATTGATTTTGGAAAAGGATTGGACTTCTGAAATACCATCCCCACCTTGCGACGCAAGTCCACTACGTCAGTGCCTGTCTCATAGACGTTATGATCGTCGATTAAGACTTCTCCTTCGACACGAGTAGCGGGAATCACATCGTTCATTCGATTGAGCGTGCGCAGGAACGTCGATTTGCCGCAGCCCGATGGACCAATGAAAGCCATCACGATACGTTCGGGAATCTCAATCGAGATATTATGCAGCGCCTGCGATCGTCCATAGAAGAAGTCCAGGTTGCGCACGGCGACTTTGACCTTGCCCGGCTCCTTCTGGGCCGGCGGCTCTTGTCGTTCGCGAACTTCAATCCTGGGCGCTACTGTTTGCGCGGGCACTTTAGTCATCGCCACCCCAGACATACTTAAAACCTCTTACGCGTTATGAATCGAACCATGATGTTGATGCCAAGGATCAAAGTCATCAACACCAGCGTCGCGGCCCATGCCTGCGCGTGCCATTCGTCATATGGCGAGATGGCATAGTTGTAGATCTGCACGGTTAACGACGCGATTGGACGATCAAGGTAGTAACTAAAGAATCGACTACCGTTTGCGGTAAACAAGAGCGGTGCTGTTTCACCGGAGACTCGAGCGATTGCGAGCATCGCTCCTGTGGCAATTCCAGAGGCTGCAGCCGGTAAGACTACACCGAGTATGACTCGCCACTGCGGCGCACCCAATGCCAGTGCTCCTTCGCGCAAGCTGTGGGGCACCAGTTTGAGCATCTCTTCGGTGGTGCGAGCCACAATTGGAATCATGATGAGTGCCAAGGCGACACCCCCTGCAAACGCCGAGAAATGCCTCATGGGCAACACGAGAATCGCATAGACGAACACACCCGTGACGATCGACGGAATTCCAGTTAGTGTGTCAACGATGAAGCGCACGGCACTAGTGAATCGTCCCTTTCCCACCTCGGCGAGATAGATGCCAACCGAGATCCCGAGCGGCAGTCCGAAGGCAGAAGACAACGCAAGCAACACGACGGAGCCAAGGATCGCATTGCCAATTCCTCCGCCTTCACCGACGGGGCGAGGACTGTCCACTAGAAACCTGAAATTCAGTGAGCCTATTCCACGATACGCGATATAGGACAGAATGATGATCAGAAGTCCGACGGCAAACAGGGTGCACAGCCCCGTCAACGTTGTCATGATCGCGCTCGTAGCTCGGCGCACTCGATCAATTGGTCTTGACGCTGCGATCATGCTGCTCTGCCAACGCCCCCTGTTTTTCTGGTGACGTTCCAAACCAGAACGCGAGCGATGCCATTCACGACGAACGTAACCAGGAATAGGATCAGGCCCAACTCAACCAACGCACTTAAATAGAGATCATCAGTTGCCTCGGTGAACTCATTAGCAATCGCAGAAGCTATCGTGTAAGAAGGTGCAAACAACGACAGGCTGATCTCAGGACGATTACCAATCACCATCGTGACTGCCATGGTCTCCCCCAGCGCTCGACCTAAACCGAGTATTACTGCGCCTGCAATTCCGGGTGCACCGTTAACCAACACGACGCGAATCATTTCCCATTTGGTCGCGCCAAGTGCCAGTGCGGCTTCCCGCTGAGATCCGGGTACGGCGGCGAGAACATCCCGCACAACCGCTGAAATAATCGGAGTGATCATGATTGCCAGAATGATCCCTCCCGTAAGTAAACCGATTCCGGTAATCGGTCCCTGAAAAAGTGGTAACCAACCGAGCAACGTTGCTGTTGGTGGCTCAATATAGACTCGCAGAAATGGAGCGAGGACAAATATGCCCCACACCCCGTAGACAACTGATGGGATCGCTGCGAGTAATTCAACCAGGAATCCAATCGGACGTGCGACATAGTGTGGAGCTTGCTCTACCAGAAACACTGCGATGCCCAGAGAGAACGGTACGCTGATCAGAAGTGCAATCAGTGATGAGACAATTGTTCCGTAGATGAATGGCAATGCACCAAACTCACCCTTGATCGGATTCCAGTGAAGACTCTTGAGAAATCCAAAACCAAATTGTCTGATCGACATCATGGAGTCGGAAGCGAGTGCGATGACCATTGCAATGACCACCGACACCATGAATAGTCCAACCAGAAACATCAGGCCACGAAAAATGGCATCGCCTGTATTGCCCGTAGGCGAAAGCACTCGGCGCCAGTCCGAGTGCTTGTTTCCAGGAATCGCAATTTTGTCTGGGCTCGTCGCGCTCATTCAGTGAATTCTAGTGAAGCTTCACGCCGGCGGCGGTGATTGAGTCAAGTTTTGCCTCAGCCCGCTTTACTATGTCCGCCGGCAAAGTTGCGTATAGCAATGGCTTTGCAAAGCTTTGACCGTCGTGTATTCCCCACCACAAAAAGTCGACCAATGCTTTTCCCTTCGTGGCGTCCTTCTGGTTTTTGTAAATGAGAATGTAGGTGTAGCTCGAGATCGGATAAACGTTCGCGCCAGGCGCGTTCGTAATCGAGACTCGGAGATCGTCTGGAGTATTGCCAGCCGACGCGGCTGCGGCAGCAGTTACGGAGTCGATGGACGGCTCAACAAAAGAACCGTTCGAATTCTTGACCAATGCCACTGGCAGTTTGTTCTGAACAGCGTAGGCCAATTCGACATAGCCGATTGTATTCGGCGTGTTTTTCACCTGCCCGGTTACACCTTCATTTCCCTTCCCACCGATACCAACAGGCCAACTTGGCGATGGACCAGCACCAACTTTTTCTTTCCACTCAGGACTGATCTTCGAAAGATAGTCAGTGAATACTGCAGATGTTCCGCTTCCCTCCGAGCGATGCACTACTGTGATATCCGACGCTGGTAGCTTCGCTCCTGAATTATCAGCTACGATTCTCGAGTCGTTCCACTTCTTGATCTTTCCGAGGTAGATATCAGCGATAACGTCGGGGGAGAAATGAAGTTGTTGCGTTACTCCTACGAGGTTGTACGTGATTACGACGGCACCCAGGACGGTCGGAATGTGGAGCAACTCACCGGGAGCTGATTTGAGATCCTCATCCTTCATCGGTGCGTCTGAAGCTCCGAAGTCCACGGTCTGTTCCTTGATCTGCTTGATACCTGCGCCGGAGCCCTGCGATTGATAGTCGATCTTAATATTCGCATTAAGCTTTCCGTATTCGCTCACCCACTTCTGATAAAGCGGGTTCGGAAAAGTTGCACCCATTCCCTGCAACTGTATGGGACCTGAAGTGGTTCCAGAGCCCTTGGGACTACACGCGACCACCAGGAGCAGCGCACTTACCAAAGCGGCCGACAACGCGATGCTAAACTTTCTATTCCAAACAGACATTGAGTGTCTCCTCTGCTGGGGAACTCGTAAGAGCAAGTTTTTTAGACTTCAAATCTAGGTTTTATGTGTTACATCGAACTGAACTTCACCTGAACTCTTGGTTAACAGGTGGCTGGCTCAGTGCTGCGGTGAGGTCAGAAGTCTGTATCCGACGTTGACCATTGTCTCGATCTGTAAGCCGAAGACGTTGAGTTTCGCACGGAGGCGGTAAATGTAAACGTGGAGGCTCTCTGTGTTCAGCGGCTTGTCGTTGCCCCAAACTGATTCCCAAAGGTCTCCCGCAGTGACGATTCGATCGGGAGTACGTGACAGCCGCGAGAAGATCAAGAACTCAGTTCGAGGCAACTTGAGAGGCGTTCCGTCACACGCAACGTAATAGTTTTTGTGTTCAACTCGCAGATAACCGTCGTCGTATACCTCATCGCTGGTGCTACTCTGAGTCTTCTGATCCATTACTGACATTTCACTTAATGACATATGAATTATCCTGACGTGAAATGGAACCCTTTCGTCCCGGCGGCGGAAGCCCCAGGACCAAGTGACTTAGAAATTAAGTCGCAATGCGAATTGAATCTGCCGGTTCGTTCCCAAACCAACATCACGCACAACTGTCTGCCGCAGAAGTCCAAACGTTCCGCCGGCTGCACCGAGCGTATACGGCTGACCGGGCTGATTTACATTCGACGTGCTGAATGTGTAGACGCTTCCAGTCAACGAGACGGTTGGCAGAGCCAGGTTCAATCGCGATCCCGGTATGTCGAAGTTTGCGCGATTGAATACGTTGAAGATTTCCGTTCGGAATTCCACGTTGGTCGTTTCCGAGAATTTGAAACGCTTATTGAAGATCAGATCGAACTGCCTGAAATTCGGACCGCGCAGGAAGTTTCTCGGCACATTACCAAAGGTTCCCGGTTGCGGCGTCGTGAATGCCGCTGGATTTAGAATGAAGCGATCGTTGTCGAGATACGGACTAACTCCGGAAATCAAATCCGGACGACGAACGTTTCGCGACGCGCCACCGCCAGGAGTATTGACGACACCGACGAAACCGGGAGGTAGCGGAGCAGCAGCGCTGATCGTTCCGGGCAACTGGGCCACGAACCCATTAGCAAAAGTGGTTGTCGCACCACCTGCACCAGTTTGGACCACACAACCAGCCGCATTTTGGCATTGCATCACAACATCGGGTCGCACGATGCCGATTTCCAAAGGTAGTCCTGAGCGAGCATTTGCAATAGCACCAACTTCCCAGTCACCGAGCACAGCATTTCCGACTGTTCCCCAATCATATTTCTTTCCTTTACCAACCGGCAGATCATACAGGGCGCTCAGGTTGAATGTATGACGTACGTCGAAGTTGTTGAAGCCTTCGTCGTAATCAAATTCATTCAACGCACGGGCATTATTCGCAGCGGTGCGCGCTTCATTTGATCCTGAAGTATTACCAAACGATCGCGACAGCGTGTATTGAGAATTCAACGTCAAGCCGGTATTGAAACGGCGGACCAGTGACAACTGCAGCGCGCGATAAGCATCGTGGCCACCGCTGGTCTTATCGTCTATTTCGGCGAACGGATTTAGAGGAGCGCCTGTGCCGTTGAGTATTGAGAATTCTCGCACGGTTCGAACTGCCACAACCTTTCCTGCTCCGTCCGTCACGTTCACAACACCAAAGCCTGCCGGCAATGTCGTTGCAGACGGTCCAATCGTTGTCTGACCGGGCAAGATTCGATTTGCCATACTTCTCAGGAAGAGGTTCCGACCTTCAGCGCCTACGAAGGCACCCGTAAACGCCAGGTTGTAGGGTAATGCCTGTTGAACCGAGAAGCTGTACTGATAGACCTTCTCCGGAATGGTGTACTCGGGAGCATAGGCCCGCGGCTGATATTGTCTATTGTTCGGATTGCTTAAGAAGCTGGCAGCAATCACATTGGGATCCTGCGGGAAGGTTCCTCCTGAAAGAGTCGAGCTAATGCGGTTCGACTCTATTGGCTGGATCTGATCTTCCGTTTGCCCCGGGCCATAATAAATGCCAAAACCGCCACGCAGTACAGTGTTGCCTCCGCCGAAGAAACCCGTACCAGTCGAGTTTGGAGACCAGGTCACAGCGACACGTGGTCCGAAGTTCGTTTTGGATGAATGAAAGGGATCCTGGCTGGAATCTCGGAGCGTGCCGGTAATGATGTCGAACAAGATCTGTCGGTTATTTGCTTCCGTCAGTGGCGTGTAGTACTCGTACCGCAGTCCATAATTAAGTGTCAGATCCGGACGCACCTTCCATTCATCTTGCACGTAGGTGATGTAATACTGCTGTTTCGCTTTCGCTTGCCCCGTGCTGTTATTAAAGAAGGGTGAAGGTGCAGAAAGATCACCAAGGAATTGGGTGGACTGCAAATTGTTAGTCAGGAAGTTATTGATGTTGGCGAACGTGTAGGTGATTCCGCCAAGTCGATCAGTGTAGAGACGAATTGTTCGCAGTTCACCACCTGCTTTCACAACATGGTTACCGCGAGTCCAATTGATGCTATCCATGAAGGACAGCGAGTAAGGCGTGTATGGCTGCCCGCGACCATTTTGCGCACTGTTTGCACGAATCAACCCGCCGGGGACTGCCACACCTGCGTTTGCTCCCTGGCCCGGCAATGCGAAGCCCGCGACGCTGCCACCGATATTGAACGAGAGATTGGACATATCGATGCCGTTGACACTCGGCGCATTAGCAGTTATGCGCGAATATGCGCCGTTGTATCCAAACTTAAATTCATTGAGCAGTGTCGGACTGAGCAATGACTGCAAAGCAACTACACCGTTTTGAGGAATCTGCCGAATCTCTATGCGCCGCCCGGTCACACCATCAGGTTGGCTGTTAGATGCCTGGTCTCTGAAGAACCGAAAATAAGCAGAGTGTTTCGGATTGAATCTGTAGTCGATGCGAAGCGCAGCAGAATTCTCATTCACGATGTTGTTAGCCTGGAGCTGAATCGTATCGAAAAGGTCTGGGCCAGTACGTAAAGTAACTGCACCTGCTCCGCGAAATGCCGGGATCAGTGCAGCGGTGGCTGCACTGCAGGCAATAGACCCAGCACCCAGCGGAGCCGCGCAAATACGTGAGGCTTGCCCGGGCACCGTTTCGATCGAGTTGATTCCACCACGTAGTCGATAACCTTCGTACGAAAAGAAAAAGAATGCTTTGTTCGCTTTGATTGGCCCACCAATCGAGCCGCCGAATTGATTTAGCCGCAGCTTGCTCTTTTGTCCAATGATGTTGTCAAAGAAGTTAGCCGCATCTAAAGCATCGTTTCGCAGATATTCGAATGCTGAACCATGGAACTTGTTCCCGCCGGATTTCGTCACCACACTGATCTGACCGCCAGTACCGGTTCCGAGCTCAGCGGGAAAATTACTTGAATCAACGCGGAACTCCTGAACGTTCTCCAGCGAAGACTGCAGTCGGAAAGGTGTAGGAATTTCACCGTTCAGATTTCCCGGAGACGAATCAATGATTGCAGTGCCTTCGATGCCGTCGTAACGAATCGTGTTTTGTTCAACGGCACGGCCGCTGAAGCGTATATCCCCGTACGTTCCCGAGCCGCTATTCACCGAGCCTGGAGCTTGCAAATAGAGTTGCGAAAGTTGACGGCCGTTTAGGGGGAGCGCTTCCACCTCACGCGGGTTAACGTTTACGCCTATCGCTGCAGAGCCAGTGTCAATTGCCGTATCGGCAGCGGCTCGCACATCAACCTTTGCTTCAACACCCGTGGCTTGCAACGAAAGAGGAAGGTTCAATTCCTGGCCTACAAGCAACTGCACGTTGCTTAGCCGCACGGTAAGATTCTGAGCATTAGCTGTCACCGTATAGAGCGACGGTTTAAGAGCAGATACAACGTAGTAACCTGATTCAGTTGTGGTGGTGGTCCGTTCTTCACCGGTGCGCTCGTTTTTAATAACGACTGTGGCACCAGGAACGATGCCGCCGTTGGCATCGGTAACTGTGCCAACAATCCTTCCCTGATCGGCTTGTGCAAAAGCAATCGCAGGCAACACAAATATGACTGCGAACACCAATAGCAGAATAGACATGCGACTAAGCCGCAGGGGGTTCGTGAAGTACATAGAAATTCTCCTGTTTTGTTTGAAAAGTTTCAGTTGACTCTCTGCAACTCTGGTTGAAAGTTCACCACCAGGAGCTCAGCACGGTCACGTCGGGTTCAGACTTTGTTTCTTCAAGTCGGAACGATATGCCTCGACAGTTAAAGTGCTGTGAATTGCGCCTTAAATGTTTGTTAATGGCGGGTAGAGAAATTTGAGGCTAGTCTGAAGTTTTGTTTGGTTTCTGTTTTTTTCTGTTCGCCAATTGGCCCAGATCGTTAGGATCCGGGACCAGAGGACGAAGGCCAAAGGCCATCGGTCGCTGAGTTAACATCGAATTAACATCAACGTAACACCGGGAATCTAAGATGTGCCCTCTTCAAAAAAGTCCTTCGGGTCGGTTTCCAGCAACCTTGAATCATGGCCATTTCTAACGAGCTAAGTAGCGAAATCGCTGCCGCCATTTTGGTAAACGAAAGTTCACCTCAGGATCTACAGAAACTGAAAGCAGTCATTCTGGAAATCCATTCCACACTTCAAAAGATGTCAGAAGAGGAACATCGCAGCCGGTTGAGTGTTATGGCTGCGTCAGCATCATCAACGGACAGCAATTCACATTAAGACCCTCCGACAGACCGGCTTCAGCCGCGTGGTGCTTCAATGTCACGGCTAATCCACGCGCGCAACACAACTACAGCGACACCACCAGGCTTTAGCCGGTGGTAGTTCAATTTCACGGCTAATCCACGCGCGCAACACAACTACAGCGACACCACCAGGCTTTAGCCGGTGGTAGTTCAATTTCACAGCTACAAAACGTGCTCGGAAAACTTCCTGGACACCACCAGGCTTTAGCCGGTGGTTCTTCAATTTCACAGCTACAAAACGTGCTCGGAAGACTTCCTGGACACCACCAGGCTTTAGCCGGTGGTAGTTCAATTTCAACCAAAGCCGAGACGAAAGAAACGTTGTCAGTCCGCTTCAATAGCTGTGAAGTTGAAGAACCACCGGCTAAAGCCTGGTGGTGTCCAGGAAGTTTTTCTACAGCACGTTTTGTAGCTGTGAAGTTGAAGAACCACCGGCTAAAGCCTGGTGGTGTCCGAATGTAGATGCGAACGGGTAGCTTGGAATTTGAAGTACCACCGGCTAAAGCCTGGTGGTGTCTTAGTTTTAATTGCGGTGTGAGCGGATAGCCTGAACAGCTGCAGTCTGGTTGATGGTGGATAAGCCTCCAACAACTCTTGCATCCCAAACGATCCAGTAACGTCGCGTGCGTAGCCTGTTGGAGTCGTACTGTTCAAATGAGAGTCGAACGAGCTTACTATTGAAATTTGGATCGGCTTTCAGAGTTGATTCGACATAAAAGTAATCGGCTCTAACTGGCAGCCCGATCTCCTGCCTCATGGCGTTAATATGTGTCTCACATTCGCCTAGGAGTCCCTGCGCATCGGAATCTGTTGAATCAGAAACGACGTGATCCAGTTCGTGCAAGACGCCCCAGCCAACATTGAAGGCAGCTCGAGCTTCCTTGTCGCCGATTACCTCGTGAAAGTCAGCAAAGTCTATCAGCACGACAAATGCGGGCAGCCGGGTCCCGGTATTTGTTAACCAGCGCGCCTTAACCACTCGACAGAAAGCGACGTCAAGTCGCGAACTTGCATCTTCCAATACAATTATCTTATTGCCGTCAACTGCACGTGTAAGAAGACTACGAGCAGTTGCCGAACCACTTGCTACCGGCTCACTTTCCACCTGCAAAACGCCTTGATGATCGAAGTGCAAGCTGGACCAACCCGTTATGCTTTTGAGTGAGGTGATCAATTCCTGGCGTTGGGTTGCGGAGACGTTTTCACGAACGACGACTTTTCCGGAGTTCGAACCAAGCGCTGAGCATCCTCCGACGATTAGCCATATCCACAGCAAACAGACGTCGATCATCTTTGAAGAAAAAGAATTCCTGTAGGTTCTGGGCTTCACCTTGAACTCCTCCCAGCACTTACCGGCGTAGTCGCTTGATGGCTTTGCGTCGGCTTGAACTATCGATGCGACAGGGTAGTCGCGTTGGCACCGATGTTACCAAAATGTTAACAGCGCGCACAGAGAAAAGTTTTATTTACGATGGAACTGAAGGCGGCCTAATAATCATCTGAATTTCACGACCAGGGCCGCGTTTAGTGATACGGACATTTAACCTGCCGTCTATAACGACGTAACCTTGATTGTTTAGTTTCGAGCGTGAAGTTTCAGGGTCAATGGCAGTTGGCAATGAAGCAGAACTGATCGAATCGAACAAGGAGGACGCAGTGCGTAGAAAAGACAAACGAAGGCATTTATTCCATGTCGTCTGCGTTTGGTGTGGAGTGAAGATTCGTGACGATAAGGAGCAGGACACAACCGGCGTGTGTCTCAAGTGCTTCTATCAGATTCTGAGCAATCACCTGCAGTCGCAGAAGAAAGTCGCATGCGGTGAGTTTGTGAGCGACCGGTAATCCTCACTCCGTAGGGGTTTAATGTTTATAGATTGCGAAGAATGTAAGTACCCTGCACTCCTTAAAGGAGTGCGCAACTTTAGAACTGTCGAAAACTATAAACATCTCACTCCTCCGGAGTGGAGAACGCCTTCGAACTTGCTTTGGCATGGCGGAAGAGATACAAAGTTCTCATCAACTAAAAGGTTTATGACGAGGATTCACATTGCTGTAACACGCGTGACCTAGTCTCTGGCGCCGATGATTTCATATGGCAGACATCAATTTCCCGGCAAACTTTTCGTTGTAGAGGGCACAGATGGAAGTGGCAAATCCACTCAGCTGGCTCTTCTTCATCAATGGCTTAAAGCGGAAGGCTACCCCGTTTTTTTCTCCGAATGGAATTCATCACCACTGGTGAAGGACACGACGAAACGAGCCAAGAAACGGCACCTCTTTACTCCTGCCAGCTTCTCTCTTCTCCACGCCACCGACTTCGCGGATCGAACTGAACGAGACATCATTCCACCCTTGAAAGCGGGCGCCATTGTACTCGCTGACCGCTACATTTATACGGCGTTCGCTCGCGATGTTGCGCGGGGTTGCAATCGCGATTGGGTGCGTGCGGTCTATTCGTTTGCTGTAAAACCAACGATGGCATTTTTCTTTAGAGCGCCACTCGACATTGCAATTGATCGGATCGTTTCGGGTCGACCGAATTTGAAGTATTACGAAGCGGGCATGGATGTTGGTTTCGCTGACGATCCGGAGGAAAGCTTTACTATATTCCAGGGCAAGATCCTGGAGGAATACGATCGGATGGTCTCCGAGTTTGGATTAACGGTAATCGATGCCAGTCGATCGATTGAAAGGCAACAGCGCGAGATGCGCTTAATGATCAGTCAACATCTAACCAGAAGGCGGTCGAAGTCAAATTAAAAACCATCAGTTCTACGGCGCGCCACTTCCCGGGGTGGAGCAGGAAGAGTACAGCGGAAAGCTGATAGTGATCGAAGGCACGGACGGTGTCGGCAGGTCGACCCACATCGCAATGCTTCGCGCATGGCTCGAATCGCGTGGTCATGCTGTGCTGGATACGGGTATGACCAGGTCAGTTCTCGCCGGTAGAGGTCTCAAGGAGGCGAAGACAGGTCACACGTTGGGTCGACTGACGATGCAGCTCTTTTATGCGACTGACTTCATCGATCGGCTCGAGAATGAAATGTTGCCTGCGTTGCGATCAGGCTTCGTCGTATTAACTGACCGGTATATCTACTCAGCACTCGCCCGCGCGGAAGTACGTGGAATTGATTCAGCGTGGATTAGATCAATCTACGGAATGGCGTTAGTTCCCGATGTTGTTTTTTATTTGCGAATCCAGTCTCCCCAACAACTTGTCGAACGTGTGCTCGCATCTGGTCGGGGATTTGATTACTGGGAGTCAGGCATGGACCTGCATCTCGGTGAAGACTTCTACGACAGTTTCATTGCGTATCAAACACGAATGCTGAAGGTGTTTGACAGGATGAGCGCGGAATTCGGGTTCCACGTTTTGAATGCATCGCGTTCAGTGCGCAGCGTCGCATCAGATCTCAGGCGAGCTGTCGCAAAGGTTGTTGATGAAACGGCTGCATCCGACGAAACCTCACATCCACCTGACAAGATCGCTCCGATAAATATTAAGGACGTTTCGAAGAAGGCGCTGGGATAAACCAACGCTCCTATCGATCTGTAAGTCCTTCTCTGCGCAGTGCTGTGAAAAAAGAAGGTCGCGATTACCTTTGCAAGCACCACGACCCTCAACCCAGCTATGGGCAACCTCTTGAATTAGTTCTAACGATATCTCTAGCGAGCTACGATGACGTTACCGGTTCGTTAAGTTCATATGAACCCTGCCAGGAAGATGATGGTTGATTATTTTTCACAACTTCGAGAGGTCATGCCGGGTCTTACCTGCCAACAAGTCGGCAACGTGAGGCAATACCGGTCGGATGACAGCAAAACTCTCAATCACTGCTTTCGGTGATCCAGGCAGATTCACAATCAAACATCGTGATCTAACGCCACAAACTCCGCGTGAAGTCATTCCCATTGGCGTATGCTTGAGAGATTCCGCGCGCATCGCTTCCGAGAGACCAGGCGCGTCACGATCAATGATCCTCTTTGTCGCTTCCGGTGTGTTGTCACGCGGACCAAAACCCGTTCCACCAGTCGTAACAATTAAATTAACGTCATCACTCTCAGAATGCTTTTTCAAGAGTTCAGTGAGCGGCTCTAAATCGTCTGAGACTATTTCGCGAAAAGCGATTTGCGCGCCCATTCCGCTCAACAGTTCTGCTAATTTGTCACCTGATTCATCGCGCCGTTCTCCACGTGCACATGCATCGCTGACAGTAATTACAACTGCACGTATTGGAGTAGACATTCTATTCTCGATTCAGTCTTAAGTGCTCTTTTAACCAACACCGATCCATTACGACCAGCAGCCCGGCATCCAGCGCGCGCTGAGCGGCCGCTTGATCGATAACGCCTTCCTGCAACCAAACCGCTTTCGCGCCAAAGGCAATCGCATCATCGACCGCCTTACCGGCTTCGTCCGATCGTCGGAAAACATCTACGAGATCGACTTTCTCGGCTACCTCAGAAAGATGCCCGTATGCGTGATCTCCAAACACTTCACTCTCGTTTGGATTAACGGCAATCACTCTATATCCGTTACGTCGCATGTAACTTGCGACGCTATTCGAAGCCCGCCACGGATCGGAGGAGAGACCGATCACTGCAATGGTCTGACACTCAGTGATAATTCGCCTGATTGTTTCTTGAGAATTCAGTCCCACGGTTACCACTCACGCAGAAGTCACTGCGTCTAACGGGCTGGTCATTGCATGCAGTTCCTGAATGGAATGGACATTGGGGGCAGAGCGTGCGCTTAGATCTGCGATCGCTTCAACAAGAGCCTGGGCACCAGTCATCGTTGTCACGCAGGGGACACTGAACTGAAGAGCAGCGCGCCGGATTGCCTGTTCATCGTAGTGCGAGGCACGACCCATCGGTGTATTAATGACAAGTGAGATGTCTCCACTCTTTATGAGGTCCGCGATATTAGGTCGCCCTTCGTTAACCTTGAAAACGGTCTCCACCGGCAAACCAACTTCGCGGAGCCTGGCCGCGGTTCCAAGCGTCGCAATGAGATCGAATCCAAGTCGATTTAGTTTGCGAGCCAGCAGCACTGCGGCGCCCTTGTCGTTCTCACTCACGCTCAGAAACGCATTTCCTTTCGAAGGAAGTTCAAGTCCCGCGCCCAACATGGCTTTTCCATACGCTTCGCCAAATGTATCTCCGATTCCCATCACTTCGCCTGTCGAATGCATTTCCGGACTCAGAATGGGATCTACACCTGGAAATTTTGCGAACGGAAACACAGGCGATTTTATGAAGAACTTCTTCACCGTCAGTTCGTCAGGCAGTGAGAAGTCGCTGAGTTTAGTACCTGCCATGACCAGCGCCGCTATGCGCGCGATTGGAACACCCGTCGCTTTCGATACGAATGGAACCGTTCGCGACGCACGTGGATTAACCTCGAGCACATAGACTCGATCGTTCTTGATCGCAAATTGAGTATTCATCAATCCACGAACGTGCAATGCACTTGCAAGCTTTCGCGTGTAGTGACGCATCGTCTCTAAATGCTCAGGATCGATTCGAATGGGCGGCAATACGCAGGAGGAATCGCCGGAGTGAATGCCAGCTTCCTCGATGTGTTCCTGTATCCCTGCGATTACGCAAGCGGTTTCGTCGGCGAGCGCGTCCACGTCAAACTCCGCAGCCTGTTCGAGAAACTTGTCGATTAAAACCGGACGATCCGGAGTGAAACCGACAGCGTTGCGCACATAATTCTCAAGGGCTTCGGCGTCGTAAACGATTGCCATGGCGCGTCCACCCAACACGTAACTTGGACGAACCAAAACCGGGTAACCAATTCGCTCAGCTACTTCTCTTGCGTCTTCAACCGAAGCAGCCATGCCATTCTCTGGCTGCGGAATTCCCAAATCGCGAAGCAATGATCCGAAGCGCTTGCGATCTTCTGCGAGGTCGATTGAATCCGGAGAAGTACCGATCACTTTAACTCCGGCTTCTTGCAGCCTCATCGCGAGATTCAAGGGCGTCTGACCACCAAACTGAACGATGACGCCATCCGGCTTTTCAAGGTCGACAATGTTCATCACGTCTTCGAAAGTGAGTGGCTCGAAATAAAGACGATCGGAAGTGTCGTAATCGGTGGAAACAGTTTCGGGATTGCAGTTCACCATTATCGTTTCGAAGCCGGCTTCGTGAAGAGCAAACGAGGCGTGACAACAGCAGTAATCAAACTCGATACCCTGACCGATTCGATTGGGGCCGGAACCGAGGATCATGATCTTTTTTTGACCGGTCGGATTCGCCTCGTCCTCAGTTTCATAGGTTGAGTAAAGATATGGAGTGTGAGATTCAAACTCAGCGCCACAAGTATCAACGCGTTTATAGACAGGTATGATGCCGAGTTCTTTTCTGAAAGAACGAACCTCGTCTTCTGAAACCTCGGTAAGGTAAGCAAGACGGCGATCTGAGAGAGCCACTTCTTTGAATTCACGCAAGACGTCAGGTGAGATGTCTTCGAGTTTCAAGCCTTCAATGTTGCGCTGTATCTCCATTACCTGCTGCAGCTGATCCAGGAACCAGGGATCGATTTTCGAAAGCCTGTAGATCTCCTGAATCGGCCAATCATGTTGCAGCGCGTAAGTTATGTAGGAAAAGCGTTGTGAGTTTGGACGTGCCAACTTGCGCTGGAGTTCGTCATCCGAGATGTCCTCCAGGCGAAGTGGTTTCACGGCCTCGAGAGAGCGCAGGCCTTTGAACAATGCCTCCTTGAAAGTACGGCCAATGGCCATCACCTCGCCTACGGATTTCATCTGGGTACCCAGGACGTCTTCAGCTTCGCGAAATTTTTCGAAGTCCCACTTGGGAATTTTCGCAACAACGTAATCGATAGTTGGTTCGAAAGATGCCGGAGTCTTCCTCGTTATGTCGTTCGGGATTTCGTCGAGCGTGTAACCGACTGCAAGTTTCGCCGCAATCTTTGCGATCGGAAAACCAGTGGCTTTCGATGCCAGCGCTGACGATCGTGAGACGCGCGGATTCATTTCAATCACGCGAATGTCGCCGTTCTCCGGGTTTACACCAAACTGAATATTCGATCCGCCCGTTTCTACTCCCACTTTGCGAATTATCTTGATGGCCATATCGCGCATCAGTTGGTATTCGCGGTCAGTTAATGTTTGGGCTGGAGCAACCGTGATCGAATCACCAGTATGCACTCCCATCGGATCGAAATTCTCAATGGAACAGATGATTACTACATTGTCCGCAAGATCACGCATGACCTCGAGTTCAAATTCTTTCCAGCCAAGGATCGACTCTTCAATCAGGACTTCATGAATGGGAGACGCAGCCAGTCCGCCACGCACAATCTCTTCAAATTCTTCAGGGTTGTAAGCGATGCCGCCGCCTGTGCCACCCAACGTGAATGAGGGTCTGATGATCGCCGGGTATCCAGTTTTGGTGACAAGTTCCCGGGCTTCGTCCCAGGATTTAGCAAAACCGCCGCGCGGCATTTGCAGACCCGCTTCGTCCATTGCCTGCTTGAACAATAAACGGTTTTCAGCAATCTTGATCGCTTCGCGATTCGCGCCGATCATTTCAACACCAAACTGCTCCAACACTCCCGCATCCGATAGAGCTATTGCCAAATTCAAAGCCGTTTGACCTCCGACCGTCGGCAACAACGCGTCTGGTCGCTCGCTTCGAATGATCTCAGTCAATGAAGAAACGGTCAGCGGTTCGATGTAAGTTACATCGGCCGTTTCAGGGTCGGTCATGATCGTGGCAGGGTTTGAATTGACGAGGACGATGTTGTATCCCTCTTGACGAAGCGCCTTGCACGCTTGTGTGCCGGAATAGTCAAACTCGCAAGCCTGACCAATTACGATGGGTCCAGATCCTATAATCAGTATTTTCTGAATGTCTGTGCGTTTGGGCATCAGGGATTATGCTCGAAATGTAAACTTGAAAGTCGAAGCATTTTACATAACTATGACGGCAGACACGAACGACCTCTGTCAAAGGATGGATTTTACTATTTCTTCTCTGCGCTGCCTCTGCGTTCTCTGCGTAGCAAACCAATAACTTCTTGTTTTTTGGCCGGATTTTCTGGTTCCGAAGGGACCGAAGTTAATAGCCGTGGGCAAGCGGCTTTGCGCGAAGCCCACGGCAAGATGAGAGACCCTGAAAGGGTCCAACCGTTTTCATTGTCTGACCCTTTCAGGGTCAGAACTTACAATTCTTTTAACCGTGGGCTCCGCGCAAAGCCGCTCGCCCACGGCTATTAACGTTCATCCTTTCAGGATGAAACCGTTTGGTTGCTGCCTAAGCGCTGCGTCTCTGCGGTTTAGATGTCCGACGAACTTTATAGGAAGGTCTGATTAAGTACGACAGGCTGTTAGCCTGTCGGCGATCTTGGCCACAATCGTGGGGCAACCACGACAGGCTAACAGCCTGTCGTACTTCATCAGAGCTTCCTTTAGTTTGTCGTGATTGCATTCTTGACCGTGAATTCTTGAAGCGGCGCTAGCCGATCAACGACAAACTAAAGTTCGTCGGACATTCAAACCGCACAGAACAGAGAGCGCAGAGAAACCTCAAACTCGAACACTACAGGTGAAAGGCTAAACTACATGAATCGATACATACTGCTACTGATCCTCATCTCACAAATTGCCACAACTTCCGCCTTCTCTCAAACACCCAAATCAGCCGAGGACTACAACAACCGTGGCGTCACACGACGTAGCCAGGGTGATGTCGAGGGAGCGATTGAAGACTTCACTAAAGCGATCTCATTGAAAGGTCTGCCAATCATTATCGCCGCGGCTTATAACAATCGAGCAAATGCACTGCTCAGCAAGAATGACGTCGAAGGCGCCCTGGCAGATTACACGAAAGCAATAGAGCTAGCGCCCACAGATCATGAAAACTACTATAACCGCGGAGTCGTGCTGCTAAATAAAAACAGTCTCGACCTCGCAATCGCCGACTTTACGAAAGTCATCGAACTCCAACCACAGTTTTCACTCGCTTATAACAATCGAGGTAATGCATACAGCGCAAAGGGCGACAACGACGCCGCGATTGCAGATTACTCGAATGCGATTAAGTTCAACCCCAAATCATCAGATGCTTTTTACAATCGCGGCATCGCTTTACAGGCGAAGAAGGATCTGGACGGCGCCTACTCAGACTATTCTCAAGCAATTGCACTGAGTCCGGACTTCTACCTGGCTTATATCAATCGAGCAGTAGTTCGGCAGGCAAAAACGGATCTCGCCGGCGCAATTGCAGATTACTCGACAGCGTTGGAGCTTAAGTCGGACGATGCGGGGATCTACTATGGTCGTGGACTCGTACGTCAGGAGAGCAAAGATTTAAACGGAGCTTTAGCTGACTATTCGAAGGCCATCGCGATCGATCCGTCGCTGGCTCAAGCATATGCGAATCGCGCGGTTATTGAAACGCTGCAAAATAAGAAAGTGGAAGCTGCCAACGACTTCAATAAAGCATTCCAATTGCAGCCATCTTTAAAGGCTCAATATCGCGAGTTCATCGAGAAGAGACACGTGCCTTAACCTCGCGCTATGTCAAATCGGCGTCGTCCCATGTGAGTTCGATAGTCTTCTCCGCTCATCATAACAGTCGTGCACATTTCATTGAGTCGGCTCCGCAACCGGCTCGTAATTCGCTCTTCCAACTTCTGCTCTCGTCCTACCGTGGGTTTTGAGGTTGAAGGGTCGATAATTGGACGACCTTCGTCGGTGTAATTAGTCGTGAAGATAGTGAGCTTGTTGTCGTTGTATCGCTTGTTGATGATTTGATACATCGTGTCGCGAACCCAATCTGTTGGCACGGTCGCACCGAGCTCATCCAACACCAACACATCTGCAGAATAGACCGGCGCAAGGACCTTTAGTTCTGAAGTCTTCGAAATTGGATTGTAGGAATCCTGAATTTCTTTCAACAGCGACCCGGACTCTGAAAAGACACACGGAAATCCTTTTTCAATCAGGCCCCTGATTATCGACACGGCTAGGTGTGTTTTACCCACACCGGCAGGACCCATAAAGAGAAGTCCGCGATCGACCGCCGGGTAATCGTCCACGAGTGTGCGCGAAAACGATAACGCATTATCCAGGCTCGTGCCGGATTCCACTTTAAAGTTTTTGAAGGAGCATTGAGCGTAGCGTGGCGGAATGCGAGAGTTGGCAAGCAGCTTTTTGGAGCGATCCACTCTTTGGCAAGGACAAACCATCGCGCCCTTTACCGGATCCACCTTCGTTCCCGTACCAAAACAGTCTTTGCAGACTTCGGCAGTGTTCGAATCGAGCGCGTTGGTGTTTGATTCAGTACTTTCGATCATTGATCCACTTGGGAGCGATTATAACATTCGGGTTCTGAAACTCGCTGCGAACAGAATTGTACTGCTTGTTATATCTAAACCCGCTCCAACGGAATCTGCCTGCGGTCGGTTATAACTATAACCTTTGTTCGTGTTACTTCGTGTGATGTCGTGGAGAGTTCTGGTTATGTGCCGGAAGAGACCGATCCACGAAATCCACTAACGGACATCAAGGGCGAGTGCGCCCATTTCCAGAAGCAAATGTCAGTTTCAGTGTCTATGGTATAGTCGAACCACTAAACAAAAGCGAAGGAAAAGGCTCACCCCCAACACGCCTCAACCTATGACTCTATTGCGCTCACTGCTTATCAAGCTCGGACTAACCTCAATGAAAGCGGAACGCCATCCGATCCGAGTGTTCTTACTTGACGACGATGAACGCCGGCACAAATGGTTTCGCACGCGGTTCAAGGGAGACTTCCTCGACATCGCCGACAATGTTCCGGCAGCGCAAGAAATACTTGCAGCAACTGCCTACGACGCGATTTTTCTCGACCACGATCTCCATCCAGAGCATTACCACTCCGACTCCACAGACGATGAACGAACGGGATATGCAGTGGCTCTCTGGCTCAGTGCCAATCCTGAGATACAGAAAGCCTCAACGATTATGGTGCACACTCGAAATGCTGATGGGGCAATGAGGATGGTTGAAGAATTACGAAGATCGGGACGTACGGCAGAATACGTTCCCTTTCCGATGCTTGCCGAACGAATCAAACGTTATTGGCAGCGATAGAACAAAAGAGGAGCTGGGGCCTCCTCGTTTTTGTTGTGCGCGACGGAACTAACTGATGGCACCGTCCTTTTGAGCACCCAGAGTTTTCAAACAAAAAGATGTGGCGAACGATCTCTCAGATCGTTCGCCACGCTTCATTTTACTGATTTTACTGAGACCCATCATTCTGCGCTCGAGAGATGAACACTTGCGCAACCGACTTTCCTAGTTCAACCCCGGCAAGATTGTCCATTTGGTAATGAATGCCTGCCCAGATTCTTGAATCTCCTGCTTCTTTACCAACGCCTCGGATGAAATCTGCGCGCGATGGGAACAAATACGCGGCGACTTCGGCTCGTGCCGCGGAGAAGGTCGAGTGGTTGGACGGGTAACTCGGGAAATTCGGAACTGGAAACAGCGGCGTAATAGTCGCATCCAGTTGAGATGGTCTGATGTACCAGTAGGTGAACTTCCCATCCTGGCTCGCAATGAAGGCATCGAACAGCACGGTAGCCAACAACGCATAGATTCGCGCCACACGAGGGGCATTCTGATCGAGCCGATCTTCCGCAATCCACTTATCTACATACCGGTACGTCCAGGTGTTCAGTCCCTCCGGACTTTGCCAGTAGAACGCCTTGGTTCTGAAGGGGAAAGAAACTGCGTTTCCAGGGGCGGAGCGAGGAAAGTTGCGTACGTCCGCCAATTGGGACTGTACCTCGGGTGAGGTGCAATCAGCCGGGGCCGGTGGTCTGAACTGACTTGGAGATGTAAGCAAGAGAGGTCTCCAGTTCGTGGCAGTGACGTTACCAGGATTTGTTCCAAGCCATTTGCAGGGACCAGTCGGGACAGTGCCAGTCCATTGAGCGGCCGATCCGTCAGTATCTGCTTGCGCTATGACTTGCTCGGCAACTCTTTGGCCCAATGCAAGTCCAGCGTAGTGATCACTTGGAAACTGCACGCCTGCCAGTACACGTGACCATCCCGCCTGTTCTGCCATTGCTTGAAACGACGCAGCCTCTCCCGGCAAGAAGTGGGCGAGTACAGCAGCTGCCGCCTGGGCCGTAGCAGAATGTTCGGAAGGGTATGAGGGGCTGTTAGGAACCGCGACTGAGGTGGGCAGATGCTGGTCCCATTCTGTGGGCCTACGCCGGTTGTAAAAGTACTTTGACTCCCACGTTGCGATCGTGGCGTCATACATCGCCATCGCAACGTATGCATAAACGCGGTGTGGAAAAGGTGTCGTCGGAGTTCCAGCCAACAGCCGCGAGTGAATCAGATCCATCCAGCGGTAAGCTGGTGCACCGGCATCCCAGAACGCAATCTGCTGACGCGTTTGTTGATCGTTGTGGCTGATCGAGTCCGCGATGGCTCTCAGTTCCGTCTGGGTTTCAGCTGGATTCGGTGGCGCGGGCACGCGGAAGTCGCGCCCCGAAGAAATAACCCATGTTCGCCAGTTGCCTGCATTGGGTTCGATTTGATCGCTCGCAGTCACAACGGGTGCGCTTTGAGTGTTGAAGTTCACTTGGTGCGCGCTGGCCGGTGGCTTCAGAGCAAAAAAGAAAGAAACGATAAGAATCGCTGTCAAGAGGTTTTTCATGGCACTTACTCCTTTCCAGAGTGACTAATCGTGAGTTGAGGTGAGGCGGCCATGAAACATGACAACCTCTCCGGGCTTCATAGAACTGTCCCAGTTCAGGCGGCTTGATTGGTCCAGTTCGACACCAAACGCGGGAACCAACGCTGAAACCTCTAAGGGTGTCTAATTCTTTTTCGGGAAGGTAAAATGGTGCGGCACTTACGAATTACGTTAAGACTCTAGGTTTCGAGAAATCTCACCTACGTTACTGATGCAGGATGGCAACTCTCCCAATGAAGTAACTCAACTGCTCGTTGCCTGGGGCAATGGGGATCAGGCAGCACTCGATCAATTGATGCCGCTTGTTTACTCAGAGCTCCACCGCATAGCGCATCGCTACATAAAGAAAGAGCGGCCTGGACATACCTTACAAACCTCCGCGCTCTTGAATGAGGCATTCATGCGTCTGGTGGACCAAAGAGAAGTAACCTGGAAGAGTCGTGCTCACTTCTTTGCCATCGCGGCCCAAATGATGCGTCGCATTTTGGTTGATTATGCTCGCTCACGGCGTTACACCAAACGAGGCGGCGATGCGCAGGAGGTCTCGTTCAACGAAGAATTGATAATCTCCCGGCAGCGTGGCGCGGACGTCGTAGCACTTCATGAAGCCCTAAACGAATTGGCGATTATCGATGAACGCAAGAGCAAAGTTGTGGAGTTGAAATTCTTTGGTGGACTAAGCATTGAAGAGACTGCCGAGGTGCTCGGTGTATCGCAAGGTACAGTAATGCGCGACTGGACGCTTGCGAAAGCGTGGCTCAGGTTAGCGATGAGTAGCAGCGGATAACCTCCATTCAACTATCGCAAAAGACTGTTAGAGCTTCTGGTTACTTTTCTCGCGTTAGGGGCTGAGTGAGGTGCTGGCTTACGTCCAAAATCATTGACCATGACTTCTCGCAAGCGTAGGATACGCCCAATTCTTGAGTAGTTAGACCTCAACCGCCCTTCGAAGGAGCAACATGCGAAAGCTGGTAGTTGTTCTCATAACCGCGCTAATAATTCAATTTGCACTACCTCATGCAAACGCCTGTGGTGATAAGACAATGCGGGTCAAGACTGGCTTGAGGTACTACCAGACGCAGATTGCGAAACACCCTTCGCTGATTCTGATCCATTCAGCTGCCCTACCTGCAGGCAAAGCAATTGAACTCAGAGACTTCTTAAACAAGGTCGGTCACAAAGCAACCGCGCGGGACGATGTTGGCAGTATCAAGAGTGATCTGAGAAATACTCACTACGACCTGGTTTTAACGAATCTCGAGGAAGCACCCAACCTGCAAAAGCAAGTCGAATCTTTCACTCCAAACACACGCGTTGTACCAGTTTTGTTTAAGCAGCCTGAAGCTGAAGCGAAAGCTGCTGCAAAACAATACAAAGTCATCGTGAAGAACCCTAAAGACGGCTTGGATTTTATAATTGCGGTCGCTAAGGTGATGGACGCGCAGTCACGGAGAAGCTGAACACTCTCTGCTAAGGTCGATCAATGAGTTTGAGATCCATTCGTTCAACCCTCATCGGGTGTGCGTTCGTCATTGCTATTACGCCGTTGAAGCCGGCAAACGCTCAAGCCTGGGTACCATTGCGCGGAGAGGGCCAGGTCACAACTACTTATGAGAACCTGTACGTACGATACCACCTTGATTACACGGGCAAAAAATTTGATGCAGGGCCAATTCGCACCCACACTGTGATAACGACTCTCGAGTATGGTCTAACGAACAAGTTGGCCCTGGACAGCGAACTGACCCACGTGACTTCCAAGTATGAAGGCTTTGTTGGTCCTGTCCCTCACGGCCCACCGGACACGGGTTTCTATCATCCCACCTTCCAGGACTTACGTATTGGTCTTCGCTATAACGTGTTAGCGAGTAATCAGCTGGTTCTTACTCCATTTGTTGCCACCGTAATACCAACACATCATTACGAGACCCGCGGTCATACGGCCGTTGGTAGAGACCTTCGTGAATTGCAAATTGGACTGAACGTAGGCCGCGACCTTGGAGAGGTCATTCCGCGGGCCTATGTTGAGGGCCGTTACTATTACGCAATGGTTCAGAACGTTCAGCAGTTCGGTCTCAATCGCAGCAGTGCCGATTGGGAGTTCGGTTATTTTGCCTCACCACGGTTTTCGGTACGCTTCACGGGTGCCTGGCAACACATATATTCCGGAGTGAGATTCCCTTTGGATCAGGACATCCCTGATTTTCACGAACTACACGATCGCGCAGCCAAATCTTCTTATTTACGTTTTGGTGGCGGATTTAGCGTCTCTTTGACCCGGTCGGTTGATCTGCACGCTGATTTTGGCAACACCGTTAGAGGTGCAAGCACTCACGGCGCTAGAGGGCTTTCATTGGGACTTAGTTGGAGATTCTCACGCGGTGGTTTTCGAGTCGGTAAGTTTTAATCAACTACCTGTTAATCGATCGATTTCGAGAGTAAGTGCTGCAGTAATATCCAGTAGGTATAAACGCATACCTTCCCATCAGGTGTTATTAAGATTCCACCTTGATTCGTTTCAAGACCGACTAGTCCAACTTTGTTAGGCGGATCGATCGTTTTCCATTCAAGACGACTTCCAGTAGCAAGATCCACTCTGTAGATCTTGGTGGCAAATTCTCCAGATCCGATAACGTACACCGCACGGCCGTCATCACTCCACTGAATTGGTTCGTCACCTGATTCAAGTCCTGGGATTGGTCTAGCGGCGTCCCCATTCAGTGATTGGATGTAGTATGTGGTATCCGGTTGGAGAGTGATTACGCTCTTCCCGTCTGGTGAGACGCGAAGGGCAGTCGTCCACTCTTTGGTTAGAGGACGGACCTCACCCGTGTTGACATCTTGAACGTAAGACCGAATGGCTGCGTCCTGACGCGCCTCCATCCCAGTAAAGAGAATGTGTTGACCATCCGGAAAGAACGAAGCGTGGTGAAATTCCTTGATGGTCTGATTTGGCAAAGTCTTAGTCTCGTTATGCGAAGTTGAGAACAGAACAAGCCGCGGTTGAGGAGTTGTTTGGAGAGCTAATGCCCAGTTTCCATCGGGTGATAGAGCGAGCGCTTTCCCGGGACCGAGCTGAATGCGCTCGGAGCCGTTAAGTCTTCGTAAATATACCGCGTTTATCTCGGAGGAATCTCTGCGTTCCCATCCCCAGTCATAATAGAGGAGCGTTTTCCCGTCGGGAGAGAGATCCGCAGACGTACTCCACGCAAATTGGGAGTCGACTTCATTTGCCGATTTACCTGCAAGGACCATCATCGTAGCGTGATTACTACCTTGATTGATCAGAATCTTACCGTCGTCGGAGATGTCATCGATGCGAGCGCCTATACCGGGCACATCATAAAGATTCATTCGCAATTGTCCGCCTAGCGACACTGCATTAACACTTAGTTTTTTCCCTTGCTTGGAACCTCCAAACCAGATTTCGTCGTTCTTAGGATTCCAGGCAAGCCCTTTGAGAGATTTCCATGCGGTGGAGATGTCGGTTTTCTTCTGTGACACCAGGTCAAACACAACTATATTTCCGCTGAAATCACCGAGCGGGTGCTCGAAAAAGGCAATCTTGTCACCTTTGGGTGAGAATCGAGGATATGACATCCAGCCACTCGACTTGTATAGAACGTTTCCAGCGGGATACTCAAGCTGTTGTTCTCCTATTACTGATCTGACAATTGCGAGCGTGTGTCCGTCAGGTCCAAAGGCGGCATCATCAACTCCTTCCATCACCACCTCTGGCTTACCACCTGCCTCAGGTAAGACTGCCAGAGTCCCGTTGTAGCCGTCGGCCCAATTAAGTTCGAAGTTAAGCAACACGGCAATTTTCCCAGAGCCTGAAACGGATTTGAGTGCGGCTGATTGAATGCCTGCAGAGCGGGTTTCGGAACCTTGGACATCGGTAAAAAAAAGCTCAACAGGTTTTCCATCAAACCCCGCACTGTAAATTACGCCCTTTCCATCCGGAGCGAACCGCGAGGCGGAGATAAAGCCATCGCGATTCGTCAGAGCCCGCGGACTTTCAACAACCCTGACAGTCGCTGGGGTCTTGCGGCGATCGAGAAAAACAATAGTTACTATTGAGCCAAGCAAGAGGAATCCCAACGCAACCGAAACAATCCATTTCCTGGCTGATTTTGTAATCAGGGGATCCGTCTCTTGTCGGACCTGCGGAGTAGTTGAACTGAAGACGGGGTTTCTCGTTGTTTGTAGATTGCGCTCTCCGGCCAACGATAACTTAGCACCATCGGAGTTGCTCCGCACAAACGCATAAAGCTGGGTGTCATGCTTGAGTCGTTGTAGGGCTGCTGAGAATTCCTCGATTGTTTGGTAGCGTAGGGCAAGGTTTTTTGCCAGTGCTCTCTTAACGACCTGGTCGAACTCCGGAGGCAAGTCTGAAACGCTCAAAGACATCGATTCAGGCTCGTCTTTTATGATCGCCGCAATAATGTCACTGGTGGTTTCACCTTCGAACGGCACCTTGCCGGTTACCATTTCATAAATGACTGTTCCGAGACTGAAGATGTCTGTTCGTAAGTCGACATCAAGTCCTCGCGCCTGTTCTGGAGACATATATCTCGGAGTGCCCATGACCACGCCCGGGTTGGTCTCCGCGGTTGCTGGTGCGAATTCGTTTTCCGTTAGTTTCGCCAGACCAAAGTCGAGAACTTTAATATAGCCATCAGAACGGATCATGATGTTCTCGGGCTTGATGTCACGGTGCGCGATTCCAGCGACGTGCGCCGCCTGAAGCGCGCTTGCGACCTGGGTCGCTACACTCAGTATTTCGTCCAGGGTCATCCGCTTTGTATTCAAGCGCTGTCGAAGTGTTACTCCGTCCACAAATTCCGTAGCGATGTAATGCAACCCAGCTTTGTGCTCAACTTCATGAACTGTAAGGATGTTTGGATGATTCAAGGCAGAAGCAGCATGTGCTTCCTGCTGAAAGCGCCGCAGTCGATCCTTGTCATTTGTGAATTGTGAGGGAAGAAGTTTGAGAGCGATCTTTCTACCGAGTCTTACATCCTGAGCGAGATAGACAATTCCCATGGCTCCTGAGCCAAGTTCCGAGAGGACCTCGTACGGCCCAATGGTCTCTCCAACTCTGTCAGCAAACATTTCAGCGGCTAAAGCAGAGGCGGAGTCTTCGAAGAAACTATCATCTTGTACGTAAGCCGTGAGGAGGGCCTCAACATCGCCGTATAGCGAACTATCGCCAGCGCAGATTTCATGAAGGAACCTGGCACGCTCTTCTGGTTTACGCTCTAACGCTGCGTGAAAGACTTGTTCAATTTTTTGCCATCGGTCAGCTTTCATGGGCATGGGGTTGGGAAACTGACTTTGTGCAGGATCGGCGCAGAAAAGATTCTGCCAGCGATTCTAACTATCGGCAACAAATCGAAAGTACGCCAGGTAAACTAATACAGGACGTCTTGACCTCGCCCGCTAGTCAATCCAAAAAAGCCTCAGGCATTTCTTCGGTATTAAGGTAAGTAAACGATCAGTAACCCCCCATGGGTATCGCGAGAAAAACATTACGAACCTCTAAGAAATAAATGAGTGTTCCCGAATCGGGATTCTTCCCGTCGAAGTCCGACGAATTTCGATCAAGCTGAGGATCTAATAATTGCGTCCATCATCAAAAATTGATCGATTGGAATCCTTGAAATGAAGTGGTGCCGAGGGTGAGAGTCGAATTTACACGACCGTACGGTCAACGGATTTGAAATCCGATTTTTGGATACTTACTTCATGCTACTAACGCGTTATCAAGACGTATTTACTGACGTCTCAGCCGTCAAAGCAGGTTACATCCGGCTTGTTATCAGTACTCAACCTAGCAGGGACTCGGGTTTGAACTCACCGATAAGTGTTTTCAGCGGGAGGATAATTTTGAGCTGGCCAAAGACAGTAGATGAGGTAACTCATAATGCAAACTCTCGAGTTATTGTGCCGATGGGAGAATCGAAGACCTCCACCCCCCTTGCCTTCAGTTACCGCGTGTTCCGGCCATGGGTTCTAGATTTAGCCGTGTGATCTTTTTTCCCCTTCCCTTTTAGCTTGGCCAGAGACTGTTGTGCATTTGGCTATGTGTGTTGGCGCACAGACATTAACGTTTTCAAAACGTATACACACATACTCCTTAGTGGGTCTTTTTACGAATCACCTCTCGACACTTCGGATCAGGCCAACAACCTCTTTCTTGTGCCGTTTGTTGTTTTCCGGAGGCTACTAAAGAGCTTTAAGAAAGACCGGTCATCTTCTGGTTCGCGATCGCGTTATGTGAGGCAGCAATACCCCCGGTACCAGCCATAGGAAAAACCAGCACAAACCTTCCTCCAGTTTGTCAGTTTAACGGGGTTGGAATGAAAGGAAAACTGACAATCCGCGCTTCGATTCCTTGGGCTTATTGTAAGTTGCTCTATTCGGTCCTGTTGTGCACCACGATATTCAGCCTGCTGGCCGCACTCCCAAACGTTCTGGCCGAACCCTTGTCAGGCCGCATCAAGGGTACTGTTAAGGTCACCACTGAAGCCGCGGCAGAACCTCCGGCGTCGCTTGTCGGGGCGCGGCTCACGCTCGTCAATCGTGACCTGAGCGAGCAATTCTTCAAAGTAATCACTGACGAGGTGGGAAATTTCATCTTCACCGATCTGCCGGCGGCGACATATTTGCTTACGGCTGAGGCTGATGGATTGGCGCCAGTGAGGCGTGAAATCAGTCTGCCGCCGGGTGTAGCGATAACTGTTGAAATCGTGATGAAAGTTACGGTTTCCGAATCGGTTACCGTTCGCGAGGAAGAAGGCCTGCTCAGTACCGCCGAAACGACCACCAGCAACATCGTTCGCTCCCAAACACTGAAGGATGTGCCGCTGCCGGCAGAGAACTACCAGAGCGCGCAGTTGCTGACTCCCGGTGTTGTGCGTGGATTGGACGGTGTGGACCACCAGAAGGGCGCCCGTGCCGGACAAAGCGCCTATACCGTCAACGGTGTTGATGTCACAGATCCCGCTACTGGAAACCTCGCGTTCGACATCCCGCTGGAAGCTGCAGCAAACGTAAGAACCGAAGAGAACCCGTACTCGGCGGTGTTTGGTCGGCTTACTGGCGGCGCGACCGATCTGGAAACCAAAGGCGGTAGCAACAAATTCAAAGTCGCCGCCGCGCGCTTCTTTCCAACTTATCGCAACATTTTCAGCGGCCCGATTGATTCATTTCGCCCGCGCATCACTTTCAGCGGTCCGGTCGCCCGCGACCGTCTTTTCTTCCTGCAGTCTCTCGAGTACCGCTTCACGCGCACTCGCGTCTCGAGTCTCGCAGCCCCGGGGGACGACTCAACGTCTGAAAACTTCAGTTCATTCACGCAGTTCGATCTCAACATCAACAAGACTAACAGCGCCAAATTTGTCGCTGCTTTCTTCCCGCAGAAAGTACGCTTTGCCGGACTCGACACGTTCAATCCGCAGCCAACGACGCCGAATACGAAGCAGCGAGGTGCACTCGTCTCCTTCTCCGAACAGACAATCTTCAAAGATGCTTCGTTTCTCTCTTCCACATTAAGCTACAAGACCTTTGAACTCGACGTCTTCGGGCAGGGTATGCAGCCGCTCGAGTTGCTGCCTGAAGGAAACACCGGTAACTACTTCGCTGACATTCGGAGGCGGGCTCAACGACTTCAGTGGCGAGAAAGTTACTACGCGCGTCCGTTTGAATTTCACGGTCAACATTCTCTCAAGCTCGGCGGCGAAATTGCCTACTCGCGCGTGACAAGTGTGTTCCGAGAAAACTCGATTTTGATCAGGCGGCAAGACAGAATGCTAGCCCAGCGCATCGAGTTCGCAGCTCCGGTGGGGGTCTCGGGCAGTCTGAGTGAATTCAGTCTTTTCGTGGAGGATCGGTGGGTCGTCAACAAAAAGCTCACGGTCGACGCGGGCCTTCGCTTCGACCGCGACGGCCTGGCCCGGCAGAACGCTATCGCGCCCCGCCTTTCGCTTTTGTACCTGCCGCTCAGGAATAACGCCACGATCATCCGCGGCGGAATCGGTCTCTTCTATGATCGTGCTCCGATTAGCGTCGGCTACTTTGGACAGCTTCCTGAGCGTACCGTAACAACGTTTGGTGCAGACGGCAGCTCGATAGCTGACGGCCCGCGTCGCTTCGCCAACAGAGTCGGCGCACGATTGCATAACCCACGCAGCGTGCGTGCAAGCCTGCAAATTGATCTCCCGATAACGAAAGACCTGACGGGACGCATTGGCTATCTGCAACGCTCAACGACAGACGATTTCATCGTCGACAGTATTGAGGGATTAGGCCAGGGCGCTCTAGTGCTCAGCAACCTCGGTCGTGCCCGCTACCGCGAGTTGCAATTGCTCGCAGTCTATGACAACCCAATCATCGGCAAGTGGAACGCTTCTTACGTGTGGTCCAACGCGCAGGGCGATCTCAACTCTGTTGATAACTTTCTCGGCGATTTCCCAGCGTTCGTCGTGCGGCCGAATGAGTACGGGCCCCAGCCCTTTGATGCACGGCACCGATTCCTCGCCTACGGCCAGTTGCGAGTGCGCTACGATATCGACATCTCGCCCCTGGTCGAGATTCGATCGGGCTTCCCGTTTTCCTTCGTCAATGAGCGATTGGATTTTATTGGGCCGCGCAATCGGGCGGGACGCTTCCCAACTTTTCTGTCGCTTGCCTTACAAGTTACAAAAGGTATTACCGTACCAGAGTCAGTCCCCAGGTTTGGAGGACGACGCGCTCGAATCGGCTTGGCCGTTCTTAACCTGACTAACCACTTCAACCCCAGCGATGTGCAAAATAACATTACCAGCCCGCGACTCGGTCAGTTTTTCAACAGCCTCGGAACCTCCGTGCGCGGCAAGTTCGAGATCGACTTCTAACCGTTTTTCCGCCGAGCGTTTTGTGTCTCAAGCGGCGATTTGTTGAATGCCTAGGCTGTCGCTAAGTTGTTGAAAGAAGTGGTGGCCAGGGACGGAATCGAACCGCCGACGCCGGCCTTTTCAGGGCCGCGCTCTACCAACTGAGCTACCTGGCCAGTGGGAAAAGACCGCGTAGTATATGGACTTGGCGAAATGACTGTCAACTTTGGATAATTTGTCGGATTAGTCACAAAAAGTCGTTGACTGATACCTTGCTGGGTGTATAATTCGGGACGTTGCGGATGGAGTTGATGCCCAAACATCAGCTAGGTTGAAAAGACGCCATCCAATTCAAAATTGATAGTGCCCGCCAGTGCCAGCTCGGCCGCCGATCGCGCCCCCCGCAGTCGCTACCTTCGAGCTGGCACAGCTATTTTCTGGCACACTTTATTTCAACCCAGCCCGCTTCAACAGCCTGCCACTCTCTACATTAGCCTCCTGAATAACCGCCGCTTCATTCATTGTCAAAAGCTTTCGATCATGCATTAGCAGCTGGCCATCCACGATCACTGTCTGCACATCACTTGGCTCCGCGGAATAGATAAGCGACGACATCAAGTCACGCGGTTCGGGGGTCGTGTGTATTTTGTTCAACCGAATGATGCTGAGGTCCGCTCGCTTACCCACCTCGAGACTTCCTATTTCTTTTTCCTGTCCCAGCGCCTTTGCGCCATCAATTGTTGCCATGCGGAGCACGCGCTTAGCGGGGAGTACCTCGGGTCCATGAAGAGCCTTTTGCAAAAGCGCTGCTGTGCGCATCTCTGTAAACATGTCGAGGCGGTTGTTACATGCTGCCCCATCAGCACCAAGCGAAACTGAGATGTTTTCCGTCAACAAGCGTTTGACAGGAGCGATTCCTGAACCAAGTTTCAGATTTGATGAAGGACAGTGAACTACGTTGGTATCAGTCTGCCGCAGAATATGAATCTCATCTTCATCGAGATGCACACAGTGAGCGAGAGCAACATGATTTCCAGTCAGACCAACACTATGAAGGTAGGCTATATTTCGTAAACCCGTCTCAGCTTCAACAATTTGGCACTCGCTTGAATTTTCAGAGGCATGCGTGTGGACCATCACCCCTCGTTCACGGGCAACTCGCGCTACTGATTCGAGCAGTGACTGCGTACAACTGACGGCAAATCGAGGAGCGAAGCAATAACGGATACGACCATCTTCTTTTCCATGCCATTCCTCGAGCAGAGAGATCGACTCCGCAATTGATTCGGTGGTTTCTTCGTGTAACTCCGATGGAACTTCATCACCTTTATCCATCATGCACTTGCCAACCGTTGCGCGGAAGCCGGTCTCTTCGATCACTCTAAAGACTTCGGCAGTATGGTTCACAGTCTCCATTGTTAGGGCACAGGTGGTTCCACCTTTAATCAATTCAGCAACTCCCAGGCGAGCCGAGGCGGCAATCGATTGAACGGAATGGGCTGCTTCCATTGGCCAGACTCGCTTCTTCAGCCAGTCAATCAATGCAAGGTCGTCGGCGAAGCCACGAAAGAGTGTTTGACAAAGATGAATGTGAGTCTGAATGAAGCCGGGAACTACAACGCAGTCAGTCGCATCGATTACGATGTCTGCTAATTTTCCGGTATCGGCAATCGAAGCGATGCGACCGTTCTCAATAAGCAGGTCGCCACGGACCACAGAATCTGTAGCATCCATGGTTACAAGTACGCCTCGCTTTATGAGAATTGAAGCCATGTCTTGGTTATACCAGTCGACAGCCAATCAACGGGGGTTAGTATAAAGCAGCAAAAGAATGTCCGATATGCTTCTGTCTTGTCGTGACGTGACAAAGCGGCCCTCTGTTGAATGAATGCGAAGGACGTTCATTTATCCAGAGGGCCGCTTGGTCACGTTACGACAAGCTAAAGCATATCGGACATTGGATTGCTATTTCTTATCGCCGGCCGCAGCCTTTGCCGCCGGTTCCGTCTCCTCACGTACCGGAATTCCGAGTTTCACCTTTACTTCTCTTTCAATTCTCTTCAGTACGTCAGCATTGTCTTTCATTGACTGCTTCGAATTCTCGCGTCCCTGGCCAAGACGATCGCCTTTGTAAGAGAACCAGGCGCCACTCTTTTCTACGACGCGATTCGCGACCGCGAGATCCAGCAGATCTCCCTCGCGTGAGATCCCTTCGCCATACATGATGTCGAACTCACACTCTCGGAAAGGCGGAGCAACTTTGTTCTTTGCAACTTTAACTTTCGTTCGATTGCCAACGACACGATCGCCGTCCTTAATCGCGCCAATTCGTCGGATATCGAGCCGCAATGATGAGTAGAACTTCAGCGCTCGACCGCCGGTGGTTGTTTCCGGATTGCCAAACATGACTCCAATCTTTTCACGAATCTGGTTGATAAAAATGAAGCAGGTGTTTGACTGGGCAACGATCGCAGTAAGTTTCCGAAGCGCCTGAGACATCAATCGCGCCTGAAGGCCCGGCAATGAATCACCCATTTCGCCGTCAAGCTCAGCGCGTGGTACCAACGCGGCAACTGAATCTACAACGATCACATCGACGCCATTCGATCGTACGAGTGCTTCGGCAATCTCAAGAGCTTGCTCACCAGAGTCTGGTTGAGAAATCAGGAGCTGATCTTTATCCACTCCAAGTTTGAATGCATAATCGGCATCCATTGCGTGCTCGGCATCGATATAAGCAGCCACGCCTCCGGCCTTTTGCGCTTCAGCTACGATATGAAGGGCCAGGGTCGTCTTACCGGAGCTCTCCGGTCCATAAATCTCGACGATCCTTCCCCGAGGCACACCGCCGATTCCGATCGCGGCGTCGAGCGAAAGCGAGGTGGTTGAGATGGCGGGGATATCCAGAACTCCCTTCTCTCCCAACTTCATTATCGATCCTTTGCCAAATTTCTTTTCTATATTTGAAAGTGCTGCCTCGATCGCTCGGCCGCGATCTAAGTTTGTTCTGTCATCAGCCATGGCATACATCTCTTTCTTCCGCTCCTTTTCTCATCATCCAGCATGAGTCCTCCCTCGAAGGCTGAGAGCATAACACATGCGGCGCGGGAATGGAACAGTGTTTCACGCTTGCAACAACTACTGAGGGTGAGGTTTTTAGGAGTTTGACTAACAACGCGCGATAAGCAGCCCTCTCCGCTTTATCAACACTCTGTGAGGCGGCGCGCCGTAGTCCACAGCTACCGGTTCATGCCAGCGGAACTTCGTCATCCTTCATCAAGTCTTCAAAACTTCGGCCAGTACGCGCCTCAGCTTGCTGACAAAGTGACGGCACTTCGCCGGCGGTTTCATCCTTTGCGATACGCTCAACTCGCCACATCGGAAAGAACATCGATCCCAAACCGATGAATGGTTCGTTGTGTACGACCGCGCTTATCCAATCATCAAACGCCTTCAAATCAAGTCCGCGCAAGAATACTCCAGCCGCAGTAATCTCGTCGAGCATCCCCCAGCACTTCTCTTTCGGAGTGTGGAGCACTACCAGAACAGGTGAGCCTTTCTTTAACATAGCGTGTTCTTTCTATCCGAGACTGATCCTCTCTGCGCTCCCTCTGCGTTCTCTGCGTCTCTGCGGTGGTTCTGGTGTGTGTCGTGTTTATTCGTGAATCGTCTTTTATCCGGGTTCCGACAAGGCAATCTACGAGCGAACACGAAACACACCAGAACCACCGCAGAGACACAGAA
>Ga0207707_10000570_pt1 | contig 37419 bp, 30 predicted proteins | sample KBSC83BmetaG_FD_184336 | JGI IMG/M metagenome (GOLD analysis project Ga0207707, IMG submission 184336) | Corn rhizosphere microbial communities from Kellogg Biological Station, Michigan, USA - KBS C8-3B metaG (SPAdes) (version 2) | ecosystem: Host-associated > Plants > Roots > Rhizosphere ... | reverse complement strand
TCGCGCTGCCCGGCCACACCTTCAAGGTGGTCGCGCTGGACGGCAATCCCGTGCCGCACCCGGCCGAAGTGCCGGTGCTGTGGATCGGCACCGCCGAGCGCGTGTCCGCGATCGTCGAGATGAACCATCCCGGCGTGTGGGTGCTCGGCGACACCGCCGATGCCGACCGCGAAGCGGGCATGGGCACCGTGGTCGAATACGCGGGGATGAGCGGCAAACCGCAGTGGCAGGCGTCACCGAAATTCATGTGGGACTACCGCCTGTTCGCGGACCCGAAGCGCAAACCGCCGCAGCCGGACGAGGTGATCGACATGCTCATCACCGCGCGCCAGAGCGGCGACGAAGGCTTCGACGTCTACGCGATCAACGGCACCCCTTTCGACATGCAAACCATGCCGGTCATGCGCAAGTTGAAACTGGGGCGCCGCTACCGCCTGCGCTTCCGCAACGCCAGCGGCGACATCCACCCGCTGCACCTGCACCGCCACGGCTTCGAGCTGACCCGGCTGCACGGCCAGCCCACCGCGGGCGTGATGAAGGACGTGGTGCTGGTGCCGCCGTTCCAGACGACCGAAGTGGATTTCACCGCCGATATGCCGGGGCTGACCCTGTTCCATTGCCACATGCAGCAGCACATGGATTACGGCTTCATGGCGCTGTTCGATACCGTCTGACATGCTACACGCGCTGCTTACATTCCTGCGCGTAGGCTTGCGCTTCCATCCACGGCTGGAGGCGACAATGAACAAGTTGCTGGTTATCGGCATCACCGCGACGCTGGGCGGATTCACCTGCGCCGCCTTCGCGCAAGCCCATTCCGCGAAAAATGAAATAAGCACCGCGCACGCGCACGCCATGATGGCGCAAAGCGCCACGTCGGTCGCAATGGCGCACACCCACCTGCAGCACGTCATCAACTGCCTCGTCGGTCCCGGTGGCAGCGGGTTCGAAGCCGCCGCGGGCACGCCCTGCAAAGGCCAGGGCAACGGTGCGATTCCGGACGCAGCGAGCGACCACGCGTTGCACGCAAAACTCGAGAACGCACTCAGCGATGCGCAAGCCGGCCTGAAGTCGGAATCGCTCGCAGCGGTGCAACAGGACGCCGGCAAAGCCGCCGCCGGGTTGCAGGATGGTTCCGCCGCGAAAGCCAGCAGTTCGTCCTGGTGATCCGGTGTGGGCACGACGCGGCCGCGGCGTTCGCCGCGGCCGCGGATCCCGGCTGACGTGGATCATTCACGCCGGCGCGGCGGTGGTGGACACTGCAGCGTCCGCACAGGAATCCCGTCATGGCAACGCGTTACACCAGCCCTTCCGCCAACATCCTCGACGCCGTCGGCGACACGCCGCTGCTGGAAATCGACGGCATTTTCGCCAAATGCGAATTCCTGAATCCGTCGGGTTCGATCAAGGCGCGCATCGCGAAATACATCATCGAACGTGCCGAGGAAACCGGCGCGATCAAACCCGGCGACGCCATCGTCGAGGCCACCAGCGGCAACACCGGCAACGCGTTCTCGATGGTCGCGGCGGTGAAGGGCTACCGCATGATCGTGGTGATGCCGGAAGGTTTGTCGAGCGAGCGCGTGGCGATCTCGCGCGCGTACGGTGCCGAGGTGCTGTTCTGCGGCACCTTCCATGTCAACGACGCACTGGAACGTGCGCGCGAACTGGGCAAGCAGTCGGGCTTCTTCTTCCCGGGCCAGTTCGAGAACGAATGGAACGTGGACGAGAACCGCGAGATACTCGGCCCGGAAATCCTGTCGCAATTGCCGGAAGGCCGCGTACCGGATGCTTTCGTGCACGGCGTCGGCACCGGCGGCACGCTGATCGGCGTCGGGCAAGCCTTCCGCAAGATCAATCCGAACGTGCGGCTGTTCGCGATGGAGCCGTCCGAATCGCGCACCATCCTGTGCGGCGAAGTCGCGCTGCACCAGATCGAAGGCATTTCGGACGGCTTCGTGCCCGGCATCTTCGCGCATCATCGCGAACTCGTGCGCGACACCACGGCCGTCGCCAGCGCCGACGCAGTCGCGGAAATGCGCAAGCTCGCGCGCACGCGTGGCCTGTTCTGCGGACCGAGCTCGGGCGCGCACATGATCGCGGCGCGCCGCATCCGCGAGCAGTTTCCGGAATTGAAAACCGTCGTCACCATCCTCGACGACGAAGGCGAGAAATACCTGCATGACTTTTTCATGCATCCCGCACCCGGCGCCGATACACCTGTCCCATTCCATTGACAAGGAAAGATGCCATGCCCCAGCGCCTCAACTACGCCAAGGCTTCACCAGACGGCTTCAAGGCCATGCGCCAACTGCAGGCGCACGTCGACAATTGCGGGATCGAGCGCCCGTTGCTGGAACTGGTGAAGATGCGCGCGTCGCAACTCAACGGCTGCGCGTATTGCCTCGACATGCATTCGAAGGACGCGCGCGCGGCGGGCGAAACCGAGCAGCGTTTGTACCTTCTGAACGCCTGGCGCGAATCACCGTTCTACAGCGAGCGCGAACGCGCCGCGCTGGCCTGGACCGAAGCGCTGACCCGCATCTCCAAAACCAAGGACGTCTCCGACGCGCTTTACGATGAAGTCCGCAAGCAGTTCAGCGACAAGGAACTGGTGGACCTCTCGCTCGCGATCATCGCGATCAACGGCTGGAACCGCCTGGCGATTCCGTTCCGCTCGGAACCGGGCCATTACCAACCAGCTGGTCACGCCAAGACCAGGTAATGCGCATGGCTTGAATCGCGGCAAGAAGGCTGATGCAAATACGACGAAAATGGTGGCCAACGCCGCAGGCGGCCCAAGGGGCGAGCGCCAGGGACGGCGCGAGTCATCGAACCACGGGGTTCGATTCCAGCAAGACGCCGCATCGAAGTCCCGATGCCGGATGGAATAAAACAGAGGGAATGGTGGCCAAGGGCGGAATCGAACCACCGACACGGGGATTTTCAGTCCCCTGCTCTACCAACTGAGCTACTTGGCCACGCTTGCGCGAACGCCTGCCATGTCCGCATTGCGCGGTTCGCGATCACGAACCGCGTATTAGACCGGCCACCACGCAAACCGTCAAGCATCGAGGCTCAGCCGATGCCCCACAGGGCGCGATCCAGGTCGGCATCGAGCCCGAATGCGTGCATCGGCACGCGGCCGTCACGCACGTCCACGCCCTCGGCGCGCAGACGTTTCGACTGCTCGCGGAAACCACGGCTGCCGCGCGGCAACGCAATCGTGCCGTTGGAATGCAGTACGCGAAACCATGGCAGTTCCATCCCGTCAGGCGTATCGCGCAAGGCCGCGCCCACGAGCCGCGCGCGGCCCGGCAATCCGGCACGCGCCGCGATCTGGCCGTAGCTGGCCACGCGCCCGGCGGGAATCGCGGCGATCACGGCATAGATTCGCTCGTAGCGTTTGTCCATCGACCGGTTCCGGGCACAAGCACGCAAGCATAGCCGCGCCGATCACGCCAGCGGGGTATGCTGCGCGCCGCCACCCACGGAGCACGCCCATGCATTTTGATCGCGCCTGCCATCCAGATGCGCCGCATGAAAAGCTGCGCACGCCGAACTGGTTCGTTTCCAGCCTGATGCTGGACCGTGCGCTGGACGCGATCCTCCGACGCGTGAAAAAACTCGACCGCAGCCACGACGTTCCCTATCTCGCCGGCTACAGCATGGATGGCAAGACCATCTACATCGACCGCCACCTGCCCTTCAGTTTCAAGTACCGCGGGCGCACGATCGACGTCGACCGGTTCCTGATCATGCACGAGGAAGTCGAGAAGACGCTGATCGACCAACTCGATCTGCACTACCTGCACGCGCACCAGATCGCGACGCGCGCGGAGGAAGCCGCGGTGCGCGCGGAGCGCATTTCATGGCGCGCGTACGACCGCTTCATGCAGAAGTACGTCAAGACCGTCGGCGACGAACGCCTGAAGAAGGTACCGAAGGATCTCGATCTCAAGCCCTATCGCGATTACCACGACTGGGACCTGATGAAGCGCATGGAAAAGGCCATCGGCGCAGGCAAACTCTCGCCCGCGCCGAAGGCGTTGCGCAAGGAAATCGCGGCCTACAACTCGGCGTTCCGCGAGCAGCACCGCGATGCGGCCCGGAAGCGCAAACGCGCTGGCACGAAGAAAGTGGCACGAACCCAGCGTTGACGCGGCTACTGCACGCGGATGCGCCGCGCCACCACGATGCCGTAGATGCTGATCGCGAGCCAGATCACTTCCAGAAGGAATGCAGGCAGGTTGAACGTGCCGAACAGCAGCGACAGCGCGACGCCGAGTGCGCCGACCGCGTTCATCATTTGGTAGACCAGGCCGTTGCCGTGCAGCTTCTGCGCCTGCAGCAGGAAATAGGCGAGCAGCGTGATGATCATGCCGACGAGCCCGACGATGACCGTCCAGTCGATGGTGATGTTCATGCTCATGGATTTCCCCTTCGTTGCCGGACTGCCTCGAACAGCGCGACGCCCGTCGCGACCGAAACGTTCAAACTCTCCATCGAGCCCGGCATCGGGATGCGCGCCAGATGGTCGCAAGCCTCGCGTGTCAGCCGCCGCATGCCTTCGCCTTCGCCGCCCATCACCAGCGCGGTCTTGCCCTTGAGATCGACGTCGTAAAGCGACGCTTCCGCTTCGCCGGCGAGACCCGTCAGCCATACGCCCGCATCCTTCATGTCGCGCAGCGCACGCGCAAGGTTGGTCACCTCGATCAGCGGCACGCGATCGACCGCGCCCGCCGATGCACGGCGCACGACTGGCGTGATGCCGACCGCGCGGTCTTTCGGAACGATCACCGCGGTCGCGCCCGCCGCCGCCGCGCTGCGCAGGCAGGCGCCAAGGTTGTGCGGATCGGTGACGCCGTCCAGTACCAGGAACAACGCGTTGTCGGTCTCAAGCAAATCGGCAAGATCGTGCTCGGACTTCGCCGCGGGCACTTCGTAATTCGCGGCAACGCCCTGGTGGCGCGCGTGGCCTGAAACCTTGTCCAGCATCGCGCGCGGCCGCGCGTGCACGCGTACGCCGAGGCGCCTGGCTTCGTCGGCCAATGCGGTGATGCGCGGGTTGTGCGTGCCCTGCTCGACCAGAATCTCGCGCACGCGCGATGGATCGTTCGCCAACGCGCCTTCGACCGGATTGATGCCGACGATCCAGGTTTCACTCATACCGCCTCCACCCCCTTCCGTAGGAAGGGCGGAGCGGAAGCGAACGCGCGCGCAGCGCGGGCGCGCGACGCGGGGGATGCAACCCGTATTCGCAAAAACGGAAGAAAGCCATCCCCCTCAATCCCCCTTCGTACCGAAGGGGGAAGAAGTTCACCCCCTTCCGTAGAAAAGGGGTCGCGCGCGGCGCGGGGGGTTGATGCTGTGGAACGACAGCCATCCCCCTCGGTCGCGCTGCGCGCGCGTTCGCTCTGCTCCGCCCTTCGTACCGAAGGGGGAAGAAGTTCACCCCCTTCGGCACGAAGGGGGTCGCGCGGAGCGCGGGGTGATGTGCGCTGGTCATTGCCGCCGCGGCGAACGGGAGGACGAAGCGCGTTCGTCGCGCACCATCCTGAAATCGATCTTGCGATCCTCCATGCTGGCGCGCAGGACCTGCACGCGCACCGCGTCGCCGAGGCGGAATATCGTCCCGGTGCGTTCGCCGCGCAACTCGTGGCGGCGCGCATCGAATTGGTAGTAGTCGTTGCGCAGCTGGGTGATGTGCACCAGCCCCGAAACCTTCGATTCGGTCAGTTCCACGAACAGGCCGAACGAGGTGACGCCGGTGACGATGCCGTCGAACTCGGACCCGACGTGCTTTTCCATCCACGCGCACTTGTAGCGCTCGTCCACGTCGCGCTCGGCTTCCTCGGCGCGCCGCTCGGTGCGCGAGCAGTGCGCGGCCAGGGTGGCCATCTTGCTTTCGGTGTAGAGGTACGCGGCCGGGTTGCCACCCGCCAACGCATAGCGGATCGCCCGATGCACCAGCAGGTCTGGATAACGCCGGATCGGCGACGTGAAATGCGCGTAGGCACCCAGCGCCAGGCCGAAATGCCCGTGATTGGCGGGCTGGTAACTCGCCAGGCTTTGCGCGCGCAACAGCACGGTGCGGAACAACTCGGCGTCGGCACGATCGGCCACGCGCTTCAGCAGCGCGGCAAAATCGCGCGGCTTCACTTCCGCGAGCGGCGGCAACTTCAATTTGTATTCGCGCAGGAATGCCAGCAGGTCTTCGTACTTGTCGGCCGGCGGCGGCGCGTGCACGCGGAACGGCGCGGGGATTTTTTTCTTCGCAAGGAACATCGCCGCCTGCACGTTGGCCGCGATCATGCATTCCTCGATCAGCTTGTGCGCGTCGTTGCGCTCGTGCGAGCCGAGCGAAACGACATCGCCCTTGTCGTCCAGCCGGTAATCGACCTCACTGGTTTCGAACTCGATGGTGCCGCGGCGCTTGCGCGCGGCATCGAACGCCTTGTACAGGGCGTGCAGGTGGTCGATGTGCGGCAGCAGGCCGCCCATGCTTCGCCGCGCTTCCGCGTCGCGCACGCCGATGACTTGCCAAACCGCGTCATAGGTCAGGCGCGCATGCGAGCGCATCACCGCCGGATAAAACTTCGCGCGCGTGACTTCGCCGTCGGCGTCCACGCGCATGTCGCAGGCCATGCACAGGCGATCGACCTCGGGATTCAGCGAACAGATGCCGTTCGACAGAGTCTCCGGCAGCATGGGCACCACGAAGCCCGGGAAGTACACCGACGTGCCACGTTTGAAGGCTTCGCCGTCGAGCGCGGCTTCCGGTTGCACGTAGTGAGACACGTCGGCGATCGCGACGATCAGCCGGAAGCCGCCGCCACGCACCGGCTCGGCGTACACCGCGTCGTCGAAGTCACGCGAATCGGCGCCGTCGATGGTGACCAGAGGCAGCTTGCGCAGGTCCTCGCGGCCTTCGCATTCGGCTCGCGTCACGCGCGGTTCGACATCCTCGGCTGCGCGCGTCACCTCGACCGGCCATTCGTGCGGCAGGCCGTGGCTTTCGATCGCCATCTCGACGATCAGCGACGGTTGCAGCCGCTCGCCCAGCACCGAAACGATGCGCCCGATCGGGCCGCGCTGCGACGTGGGCGGTTCGGTGATTTCCGCCACCACGATCTGACCCGCGCGCGCGCCGTTGCGCGCGTCCGGTGGAATCAACACGTCCTGATGCAGGCGGCGGTCATCAGGATCGACAACCACGACACCGTGTTCCTCGACCACGCGTCCCACCAGCCGCGGCGCGCGCCGTTCCAGGACTTCGCGGATCGCCCCTTGCTGGCGGCCACGGCGGTCGACGCCGACCACCGACGCCAGCACGCGATCGCCATGCAGCACCTGGCGCATCTGCGCGGGTGAGAGATACAAGTCATCGCCGCCTTCATCAGGGCGCAGGAAACCGTAACCATCCGCGTTGGCCAACACCGTACCCGCGATCAAGCCGATGCGTTCGGCGGGTGCTAGACCGCCGCGGCGACTCTCCAGCAACTGGCCATCGCGCAACATCGCGCGCAGGCGCTTGTCCAGGGCTTCGCGGCGTACATCGTCGCGAATGCCCAGCGCTTCGGCGATGGCATCCGCGCGCAGCAGGCTGCCGCGTTCGGCCAACAATGCGAGGATCGCCTCGCGGCTCGGAATGGGATGTTCGTAGCGCTGCGCTTCGCGTTCGGCGTGCGGATCGGCGAAGCCGCCATGCGCGTGCGGCTTCACCGGCTTGCGCGCGGCTTGCGTCTTCTTGGCACCAGTGCGCGGCGAAGCTTCCTGCTTGCGCTTGCCGGACTTTTTCTCTCCGTGCGGTTTGCGCGCGGGGCGGGACGGCGGACGATTGCGTTTGGGCATTGCACCAGCGTCGCGCAGCGGCGGCGTGAAAGCAAGCCCGCGGACCGCGCAGCCCTTCCACGGGTGACCGTTCAAATCCCGGCCAGCCCTGCGCCAGCGTCGCGAATCTACTGTGCGACGAGGTCCTCTCCGTCGGGCACCAGCGTCACCGGCACCTGGAATATTTCATCCACCGGAAGCTTATTGGCCGTGGCCGCGTCACGGATGGCCTGTTCGCTCGGACCTTCGTAGATGCAGAACGTCACGGTCTTGTCGGCCGTCGCGTAGGAACGGATCCACTTCACTCGATAGTCCGCGTTGACCGCATTGACCTTGTTCTTGGCCGCTTCATCGAGGCCGTCGAGCGCGCCGGCGGGAAAGGTACGCTTGATGAGATAGCGATGCATGGTATGACCTCCTCACTCGGGTGATGGCGATACTTCCGGCCCATACTAGTGCGGCTGGTCGCGCATGCCGGAAACTCTGACGTCGCGGTGCCTGCAAGTGCCTCACAGTGCCGACAGAAATGCCACCAGATCGCTCTTCTGCTGCTCGGTCATGCCGATGTTGAAACGCGTGTCGTAGAAGTCGACCACGTCCCGCAGGGTCGCCGCCGAGCCGTTGTGGAAGTACGGCGCGCGCGCCGCAAGGCCGCGCAGGTTCGGACCCTTGAACCTGCCGATGTCGGCCCACTTGCCGGTCAGCATCGCGAGGCCCGGATCGGTGGTATGGACGACTTGGCCCGTCTTGATGTTGGTCAGCGTGTACAGCGGCATGTCGGGCGTGCGCCGACTGGCATCGGCGATGCCGATGTTCAGCGGCGCGGCCACCGAATGATTGCCGATGTTGGGCGAGTCGTGGCAGGTGCCGCAGGTGCCGGCAATAACCGGCTTGCCGGTCGCATCGTTCAAGCCGGCCACTCCGGTGATCTGGATCGGCAGCGAATCGAACAACTCCTGGCCGCGCGCGATGGCGGTGCGCGCCATCGTTTGCGGATCGAAGCGACGCGACGGTTCGGGATTCCGCCAACCATCGAACAGCCGCATCACTTTCGGATCGAACGGATCGAGCGTCGGATCGTTGCCCAGCGAATCGTTGATGCCGATCCAGAATTTCTGCTGCGCGAGTATCTCGGCGCCGCCCATGCCATTGTTTTCGTTGAGCGCACCGGCGCGGTTGTCATGGATCTGCGCGGTGACCAGCGGCAATTCGAAAGCGACGATCTGATCGAGCACGGCCTGGCTCGGCGCCGACGCCGCCTGCTCGTGTCCGAGCACGGCGTGCCGGGCCTGCGACGCGAGGCTGAGACGGAGATCCCCGACGTTGACGCCGGCATCCATCGGCGGCTTGAACGAAAGATACGTTTCACGGCCATCCCACATCACCGCGGTATCCCAGATCAGGTTCGTTGCGGGCAAGGGGCGGCGGAACAACGAAAGCGCCTGCGCACTGGCGTAACCGTACGGGTCATCGACCGCGGTCAGCGTGAATTCCGCATTCGCCGGTATCGGCAGGCTCACCCGGATCACGCCGTGATCGAGCAACATCGAGTAGGCCGACACGCGCGCGGCCAGCGTGGATACATCCGCCAACGGCGAGTTCGCGCCATCGACCGGACGGAAGATCGGATCGGTGCCGCGGGTTGCCACGAACCGGCGTTGCACATCGGCGGCGGAAATCGTCCAGCCGTCCTGTTGCTGGTGGCAGGAACTGCACGAGCGCCCATTGCTGCCGAGGCTCTGGAAGAACGGATTGCCCTTGTCGATGCTGCCCGTCGGCGTGCGGGTCTGCAACCAGCCTGAAGCATCGTGCGTGACCAGCCCATCCGTCGGGGGAGGCGTTGCGGCTTGCCGCGCGAAACCACCACTGGCGATGGCAATCAAAGCCACGGCAGCAGCAAAACGGAAATGGCCGCCTGACCGCGGCAAGTGTCGATGGAACATTGCGCTCTTCTCCCGATGCGGATGGGCATCAGGAAAAACACCATCCAGGCGGGATCTGCGACACGCATTCTTCACGCCCGATCGGCAGCGCGACAGGTCAGTTCATCAGGACACTGCACGACCCGATGGAATGCCGGAGCGCCGCCTGAACGTCGGCGAGTTCCGCGTGCGCGGCAAGGCCGTTGGCATCGATGATCGTGCGCGCCGCCTGCACTTGCGCGGTCGCGCCCGCACAATCACCCGTCTGCGCCGCCGCGACCGCGAGCCACAACTGCGCCGCGAGGCGGCGCGGATGCGCTGGCTGCAATTCACCCGAGGCACGCTGGACCGCCTGCGCCAGCCGCCTGCGGGCCTGTCCCGGCTGACCATGCATCAGTTCCACCCGCGCCAGCGGAACCTGCACCCACAGCAGCATCGGATCGGGGCGGCCGATCACTTCGGCAAGATCGCGATCGACCGTCGCCTGCAGGTCATGCGGACACTGCGGACCCGGCGCCTGCGTGCACGCCAGCAGCAAACGCGCCTCCGCGATCAATGGCGGCACCTTGTACGCACGCGTACGCAGGTCCGCGATCGCACTCGGCAACAAGCCGCGTGCCAGCGCCGGTTGGCCTTGCAGCAGAGCGATGCCCGCGAGTTCGCTGTCCGCGCGGCCGACGCGCATCCGGTTCGCGGGATCATCGCCGTACAACTTGCGGGCCTGCGCCAGCAAGGCCTTCGCGCGATCCAGATTGCCCGCCTCGATCTCGCCGAACGCGGCGGTTTCCAGCGAATCGCCGTGCAGCGGCGTATCCGCACCAAAGCCTTCCGCCGACAGCTTCTGCGCAAGCGTGCAATCCCGTGCCGCGGAAGCGCCATCCGCGCGCGTGCCGTCCAGCACGCAGGCTTTCTGCGCCGCGTATACCCGCGTGACCTGCGGCTTGCCGCCGATGCGCGTGTAGGCCGCAAGCGCCTGCGTGAACAATTCGTGCGCCTCGGCCCAATGGCCGGCGCGCCATTCGGCCGAAGCCCATCCGGCCATCGCGAGGGTGGTTTCGTTGCTGTCGGGACCAAAGTGCGCACGCTCGAACCGATACGTTTTCTCCCACATCGCAATCGCTTCTTTGTAGCGTTCCAGCCCCTCCAGCTCGGAAGCAACATCGTTGTACCCGACACCGACGCGCGGATCGTCCGGCCCCCACGTCGCGATCCGTTCCTTCAGCGCCTCGTGCGTGAGTTGCAGCGAGGCCTCGCCGTGGCCTTCGATGTTCTCGACCGCGGCTAACGGTTCGAGCAGGTCGATCAGGACTTCGCCATGGATTCCTTGCGCCTGCATGCGCTGGTGCGCGAGGCGCAAATCGGCGCCACCGGCCGCGTAATCCTCGTCGCGCACGGCAGCGTAGCCGCGCGCCGTGAGGGCGCGGATCGCATTGATGTCCGAAGGCGACAATGCACGATTCGACAGCGCGACCGCCTGCTCCGCCAGCTTGCGCGATTGCGGGATGTCGCCAAGGTTTTCATACAGCCGCGAGAACATCGACAGCAGGTCGACCCGTTCGCCGGGACCAAGCTGCGGCGAGTGCTCCAGTTTGGCGACGCCGCGCGCCAGCAACTCGTCGAGGCTGGGTTGCTTCGATGCGGCAACGCCGTAGCGGATGGGCGCGAACAGGCTCTCGATGAAATCGCGCACCATGTTCGCGCGCGCGGCCTGCTGGCGCGCGACGTGCGTCTGCCACAACGCAATCGACAACGAAGCCAGGATCGCCAGCAACAGGATTGCGGTGATCGCGACACCGCCGCGGTGGCGCGCCACGAAACGGCCGGTGCGATACCAACGCGATGGCGGGTGCGCGCGCACGGGCAGGCAATCGAGATAGCGCTCGATGTCTTCGGCCAGCGCGCCACCCGAGCCGTAGCGGCGCTCCGGTTCCGGTGCGGTCGCCTTGGCGACGATGTTGGCAAGATCGCCGCGCAATTTGCGATCGTGTTTCGATCGTGCCCGCGCCGCCTCCAGCGAAACGACGCGCGGCGTGTGCGTATCGCCGGTCGCGCCACGCTCGCCAGTAAGCATTTCGCGCAACAATACGCCCAACGCGTAGACATCCGTCGCGGTGGTGATCGCACCCGGCGTGAACTGCTCCGGTGCGGCATACGCCGGGGTCAGCGCGTGGTGACGCGTGCGCGTGGCATCTTCGGTGTCGTCCAGCAATTTTGCGATGCCGAAGTCCAGCAGCTTCATCTCGCCTTCGGCGGTGACCAATACATTCGAAGGCTTCAGGTCGCGATGCACGATCAATGCGCGATGCGCAGACTCGACCGCGCGGCAAACCCGCAGGAACAGGGTCAGCCGCTGGCGTTCGGAAAGCGCGCGGTCCTGCGCATAACGCGTGATCGGCACGCCGTCGATCAGTTCCAGCGCGATGTAGGCGAGCCCGTTGCCGGCCACGCCACCCTCGATCAGCTGCGCGATGCCGGGGTGCCGCAGGCGCGCCAGCGCTTCGCGTTCGTGGTGGAACCGGCGCCGCGCTTCGGCGGTGTACAGGCCGCGCGCCAGCAGCTTGACGGCAACAAATTGGCGTACACCCTCCACGTCGCGAAACGCGCGGAACACCGTGGACGAACCGCCCTCGCCCAGCACTTCCAGCAATTCGAAAGGACCGATGCGGCTGCCGGCCGGCAACGGTTCAATGGTTTCGGCTTCCCCGATCACGTGCGCGGCGCTGGCCGCGTCGCCTGCCGCCAGCCATTCGCCGTCGGCAGCGTCGGCCGCCAGCATGCGTTCCAGATCGCCACGCACGGCCGGGTCGGCGCAAACTTCGGAAAGCAGGCGCGCACGCGCGTCGGGCGGCAGCTTCAGCGCCTCCTCGAACAAGTCGCGCAGTGTCGGTGTGGATTCCACCGCGGCAAGCTCTAGGGAAAACCCGTTTCAACCTGATCGATCATCGTGTCACCGGCATACGCGTGCTCCCACAACCCCCATCGAACCCGCGGTATTGCTGCGGGTTCGATCGCCCCCATGACTCAAGGGGGCTGAAGATCAAGAACCTTTCTACAAACCCCAATCGCACTCAATTTGCGACACACGCATTCAATCCAGATGCGATTTGATGAACGCGCGTGCGAAGCGCCAGTCGCGGTCGATCGTGCGGCGTGCCAGTCCCAGCGTCTCGGCGACCTGTTCCAGGCTCAGGCCCGCGAAATAGCGCAACTCGACGACCCGGGCCGCGCGTGCGTCGGTCTGCTCCAGAGCGTCCAGCGCGGCGTCCAGCGCCAGTGCCTGTTCGGCCGTCTCGATGGCCAATTGCGCGTTGCGGTCATCCAGCGTCACCCGGTTCCACTGGCCGCCCGCGCGCAACCGCAGGCGATCACGGGCACGATTGATTAAAAGATGCCGCATCGCACGAGCGGCATAGGCGAAGAACTGCGCCGGTTCCTGGAACTGCAGCGCCGGGCGGTCGCCCATCCGAAGATACAGCTCGTGCACCAGTTCGGTGGTGTCGAGGGTGCCGTTGCGGCGCTGGCTCGCCAGCCGCCGCGACGCCATGGCTTTCAGGCGCGCATAGACTTCGACGAACAATGCGTCGGTCGAACTGCCGGCAGGCATCTCGCTGCAGTCGACCATGAGGCGCCTCCACACCCATGGGACTTCTGCGTCCGCGGAGCGCCAGCGTCACGCAGAATGGCGGGAAACGCAAGCCCGACCACCCGCGGCGCGCCGGTGTGGAATCCTGTTCGTCCCAGGCCGAGCGCGTGCCGCGGCAGGTTCTGAGCGTAAGCCCACCTTGAACCAGGTGGGCTTAGTCGAAGGACGATGCCGTTTCGACTCCGTTCGCTGCGCTCAGGCAGCCCTTCCCAAGCTCGCCGAAAGGCTCAACGCGAACGGGTGAATTCAAACCCGATGCGCGTCTCTTTGGCGGCCGACGTTACAGCGCCTTGCCCGCGTGCAGGTTCTGCACGATTTCCAGCGAACGCTTCACATGCTGGTCCGGCGTCAGGTTGTCGGCCTTCGACGACAATGTGGCAACGACCTTGCCCGTGTGGTCAAGCACGAACGTCGTGCGCGGGAAGAAGCCGTGGGTCACCTGCTTGCCCGTCACGTCGGTCACACCCTTCTGCGGCGGCATCATCTTCAGGTCGTAGCGCGCCGCGATCTTGCCACCCGGGTCGGACGCAACGGGAAACTTTCCGGCGCAGTAATTCGGGTCGGACGAAAACTGGTTGAGCCGCGCGATCGAATCCGCCGACACGCCGATGATCGTCGCGCCGGCCTTGGCGAACTGGTCCGCCTCGGTCGCGAAGGTGTGCGCTTCGAGATCGCAGCCGCCGGTGTACGCGGCCGGGTAGAAATAGACCACCACCGGCCCCTTCGCCAGCGCCTGCTTCAACGAGAAGCTGAAGTCCTTGCCCGCGAGGCTCGCGGTGGCGGTGAAGTCCGGTGCGGCAGCGCCCGTTTTCAATGCGGCCAGACCAGGGATGGCGAGCATCGATGCCAGTACGCCCGCGGTAATCAAACCTGCCAATCGCTTGTTCATCTCGAACCCTCCAGAAATACGTTTCACGGTAGCACGGCCGGCTGTTCCGGGTGAGTGCGCCACCGACTCGCGACGGTTGCATTGACAGCCGGACCGCAGGGCGGCTATCTTACGCGGCTCGCTGGCGCCTCGGCGCCGCGGCCGGACACCTGCCCAGGTGGCGGAATTGGTAGACGCACTAGCTTCAGGTGCTAGCGGGGCGACCCGTGAAGGTTCGAGTCCTTTCCTGGGCACCAATGTTCGATGGAAAACCCGCGCATGCCGCGGGTTTTTTGTTTCCGGGCGTTCCAGGTTTGCCCACGCTTGCATGCGGCGCTAACATTCGCGCGCCCATCGCATGAGGCGGTCGGCTCCGGCGCAATGCCGGGACATATCCAACGGAACCTGGAACAGGGGAACAACAACATGTACAAGAAACTGACAGCGCTGGCGCTGTTGACGGCGGCTGCGTGCATGGGCACCAGCGCGCAAGCCAAGGATCTGACCGGCTGGTTCGTCAATGGTGGCGTCGGCAGCGCGCACTATCGCGCTTCCTTCGAAGACATTGACTTGGGAAAAGAATCGGACACCGGCTATCAGATCAATGCCGGCTGGCGTTCGCGTTTCATTGGCTTCGAGGGTGGCTATGCGGATCTGGGCAGCGTCGATATCAGCGATGGCGCGGGTGACAGCCTCGGCGCATCCGGAAAGGGCTGGACGCTCGGACTGAACGGGCACTTCAATCCGACCGACAAGTGGTACATCTCGGCGCGCGCGGGATTTTTCTTCTGGAAGGTCGACCTTCGCGCCAAGCTTGCCGACGGAACGAGCGCGTCCGACAGCGAGAACGGCATGAACGGTTACGCTGGCATCGGTACCGGCATCGACTTCGACCGCCACTGGAGCGCGGGCGTGAACTTCGACTACTACAAGATCAACAAGCACCACTTCAACGTCGACACCAAGGTCTATACGGTGAACATGGAATACCGCTTCTGATTGCTGCGTTCATCGCACGAAACGGGCGCCGCACGGCGCCCGTTTTTTTGAGACGAGTCACGCCGGAAATCCCGCATCCGGTCTCGGCAACACGGGCTTTGACGGCGCGATAACGCGACAGGGACGAGACTTTTCGCCCGTGGGTTGAAGCGTCTCTTCGACGCAGAAGGTGCAGCATGCGTTCGTATCGTTCCCTGGGTGTTTTGGCGGGGTTGTTGCTGGCGGCAGGCATTGCGATGGCGGGTGGGGTCGATGGCGGCCAGCCCTTCGACATCAGCACGCCGCAGAGCTTCCGCGAGCAGGTCGCGCAGGTGCACACGGGTTTGAACCCGGGCGGTGAGTACGCATTCCTTTCCGCACAGGACCGCGCACGCGTCGACCACGAAATCTCGACGATGGATGCGCTGTTCCAACGCTACGGGAATATCGAAGCGATGGGCGGTGCGGGGCGCGTGAGGTTGTACAACGCGCAGGAATCGGTCAACCGGATTCTGACGCGCGGTCGAACCGGCAACACCCAATGCGCATGGACGCAACAAACCGGTTCAAGTATCCCACGCACGCTTTGCTGGTCCACGCAAGCCTGAGCGACCGTCTCTCCGCCGGACAAGTCGCAGCATTCACACCTGCAAGCGGTCGCCCTCGCGGGCGACCAGCTTGTACAGCGCGGGCATGATGAAGATGCCGATCGCGAGGCGCGAAATCATGCCAGCCACGATCACCAGCGCGAAGGGGCGCTGCGAGTCGGTGCCGACGCCGTGCGCGATCGCGGCGGGCAGCAATCCCAGCGCCGCGACCAGTGCGGTCATCAGGATGGGCCGCAGGCGCAGCACTGCAGCCTCGTGCGCGGCCCTGACCATGTCCATTCCACCGAGCCTCAGCTCGTTGACGCAGGAGACATAAACCACCCCGGTCAGCACCGACACGCCGAACAGCACGATGAAGCCGATGCCGGATGAAACCGAGAACGGCGTGCCCGTCACCCACATCGCGAACACCGCGCCCACGGGCGCCGACAGCAGCACCCCGACCACGGTGATCAGCGGGAACTTGAAGTTGCCATACAGCACGAACAGCAGGCCGAAGATCACGACCACGGTGAGCGGCAGAATCACCCGCATCTGCGCGCGCGAGGCCGTGTATTCCTTGTACTCGCCGCCCCATTCCAGCCGATAGCCCTGCGGCAGCTTCACGTTCTTCGCAACCTGCGCGATCGCGTCATCCACCGCTCCCGCAAGATCGCGACCGGTCACCGAGAACTGCACGCCGATATAGCGCGAGCCGTTCTCGCGATAGATGAAGGACGCGCCGTTCTCGACCTTGATGCTGGCCAGTTCCTTGAGCGGAATCTGCTGTCCGCCCGGCGTGGCCACCGGGATGTCGCCGATTTCGACGGGATTGTCGCGGAAGCGCTGCTGCAGGCGCACGACCAGGTCGAACTGCTTGTCGCCCTGCACCACCTGCGTCGCCACATCGCCGCCGATCGCGGCGTTGATGAGGTTGTTGACGTCATCGACGTTCAGTCCGTAGCGCGCGATCTTGGCGCGGTCGATGTCGATGGCGAGGTTCGGCTGACCGAGCTCGTGCACCAGCGTGATGTCGGTGATGCCGCGCACCTTCTCCATCACCGCCTTGATCGCCTTGCCTTGCTTCTGCAGCACCTGCAGGCTGGGCCCGTACAGCTTCACCGCCAGTGCGCTCTTCAGCCCCGTCTCGGCCTCGTCCACCGCGTCCTCGGCGGGCTGGGTGAAGTTGAACTGGATGCCCGGAAATCTTTCGAGCTTCTTGTCGATGGCCGCGATCAATGCCTGCTTGTCGCGGTATTGGCCTTTCCATTGCGAGTACGGCTTGAGTCCCACGAAGAACTCATCGTTGAAGAATCCCGTGGAATCGGTGCCGTCGTCGGGGCGTCCGAGTTCCGACGTGACCGTGGTGACAACGGGGAACGACATCAGCACCTTGCGGATCTCGGGCGAGATTTCCGAAGCCTTGTCGAAGGAAATGCTGTACGGCATGGTCGCGCGCACCCACAGCGCGCCCTCGTCGAGGCTCGGCATGAACTCGGCGCCGATGCCCTGCATCATCACGAACGCCAGCGCCAGCAGCACGGCCGAGCCCGCGGTGACCCGCCACGGCACGCGTTGCGCACGTTCGAGCGTGCGCACGTACCACGCCTTGAATTTTTCGTAGATCGCATTGCGGCGTTCGCGCACGCCCTTGCGCATGAATATGCCGCACAGCACCGGCAGCAGCGTCAGCGTGACGACGAGCGAACCGATCAGCGCGAAGATCATGGTGTCGGCCATCGGCTTGAACAGCGTGCCGGACGGACCCGTGAGGAAATAGATCGGCAGGAAGCTCGCCACGATCACCGCCACCGCATACACCAGCGGCCGATCGATTTCGGCGGCGGCGGTGAGGATCACTTCCTTGATCCCGTACTCGGTGCCGCGCCGCGCCGCGAGCTCGCGGAAGATATTCTCGACCATGAAGATCGCGCCGTCGACGAGGATGCCGAAATCCACCGCGCCGATCGACAACAGGTTGGCCGAAGCGTTCTTCAAATCCAGGCACAGGAATGCGAACAGCAATGCCAGCGGCACGGTCACCGCGACGATCAGGCCGGCGCGCAGGTCATACAGGAAGAACACCAGCACCACGATCACCAGCACCAGCCCGATCGTGAGGTTGTGCATCACCACACCCTTGGTCTGGTCGATCAGCGTGGTGAGGTCGTAGAACGGGTGGATCTTCACGTCCTTCGGCAGGATCGTCTCATTCAACTCCTTGGTCTTGGCCTCGACCTGCTTCAACACGTCCTCGGTCTTGCTGCCGGTCAGCGCGAGGATCACGCCTTCCACGGCGTCGTCCTGGTTCATGTAACCGAACTCGCCGAGTCGCGGCGCGATGCCGATCTTCACCTTGGCGACGTCCTTGACCAGCACCGGCGTGCCGTCGTGCACCGCCAGCACGATGTTTCCGATGTCTTCCGACGTCTTGATGCGGCCAAGTCCGCGCACGTAGAAGAACTGTCCGCCCTGCTGGTAGAAACCGCCGCCGGCGTTGCTGTTGTTGGCCCCGAGCGACGCCTCGACCTGCGAGACGCTCAACCCGAGTCCCGCGATCTTCACCGGATCCAGCAGCACCTGGTACTGCATGGTGCCGCCGCCAAAACCCGAATCGTCGGCCACGCCCGGCACCGAGCGGTACTGCGGCGCGACCACCCAGTCATCGAGTGTCTTGAGTTCCATCGGTGAGCGATCGGTGCTCTGCAGCACGTAGCGGTAGACCAGCCCCGATGGCGGCGACATCGGCCCGATGTCGGGGGAGACCCCGTCCGGCAAGTCGATGCCGGGCAGGCGGTTGTACACGCGCTGGCGCGCGAAGTAGTGATCGGTATCGTCGGAAAACGTCAGCGTGACGTCGGACAGGCCATACAGCGAGATCGAGCGCTTGGTGACGAGGCCCGGGATCGCATTCATGCCGAGTTCCATCGGCACGGTGATCTGCTGCTCGACTTCCTCCGCCGAATGCCCCGGCCATTGCGCGACGATGTCCACCATCGGCGGCGACAGGTTCGGGTACGCATCCATCGGCAGGACCTTGTAGGCCCACACGCCGGCCGCGGCCATCGCCAGCGACAGCAACACGATCAGCAGGCGCTGTTCCAGCGCGAACGCGACGATGCGGTTGATGAGCGACGTCTTGCGCGTCGCGTCGTTTTGCGGAAGCTGCGCGCTCATTGCGACTGGATGAATTGCAGGAAGATGCTGCCGTCCGCCACCACCTTGTCGCCAGGGTGCAGCCCTTCCGGAACCACGTAACGATCGCCCACGCGCATGCCCAGCGTGACCGGTCGCCGCGCATAACTGCCGTCGGAACCCACCACGTACACGAACGGCAGGTTCTCGTCGTCGCGCAGCACCGCGGAAACCGGCACCAGCAACCCGTCGTGCGCAGCATGCGACTGAATGTGCACGGTCACGTACATCTGTTTCCTGAGCGCACCGTCGGCGTTGTCCACGCGCACGCGCGCTGCCACCGAACGCGTGTCGGGATCGACCACCGAGCCAACATTGGTGACGGTTCCTTCGATGGGTTTGCCGCCGTCACCCGTCACCACCGTGGCCGGATCGCCGACCCGCACGTGCGCAGCGTCGTCACCGAAGACATTCGCCATCACCCACATCGTCGCGGTATTGGCGATGGTGAAGCAGGGCGTTGTGCCCGCGGCGAGTGTCTGTCCCGGCGCGATGGATTTCGTGACCAGCGTGCCCGCGATCGGCGCACGGATCACGCCCTGTCCGCCCGCGACGGGTTTGCCTGCGCGAACGGCCGCGATGGTTTGCGGGTCCATGTGCAGCGCCACCAGTGTTTGCAGGGCGGCATCGCGATTGGCGTCGGCGGTCGCCGCGTCGGCCTGCGCCTGCGCGTTCTCGCGCTGGGAAATCGCCTGGTGCGCGAACAGGTCGCGGTCGTTGGACGCCACGGCGTCCGCGGCCTTCGCCGCCAGCACCGTCTGCCGATACGCACCGGCGGCGGTGGCGAAATCGGGTGAAGCGACTTCTGCCAGCGCCTGTCCTTTTGCGACGCGCTGGCCCTGCGTCACGAGTACCTTGGTAACCGCGCCCGAAAATGGCGCGAGGATGTCGGTCGCGTGATCGTGATCGAAATCCACCACGCCGGTCGTCGTGATGGTGGTGTGGTATCGCGTCGACGCGACCGTGACGATGTGGATGCTGTTTTGCTGTGCCCCGGTCAGCGTGACGTTGTGTGGCGTGGTGGACGACTGTTGCACCGGCTGCTTGCCGGAGCAGCCGGCGAGCGACACGCACGCAAATATGCAGGTCGCCGCAATGGCCACAAAACGAGTCGGCGACACGAAGCCTCCTGGATGAACCCCTCTCCCTCCGGGAGAGGGGTAGGGGTGCGGGTTCGGTATCGTTGCGCGTTCGCAATTACTCCGAACCCTCACCCGTCCTTCGGGCACCCTCTCCCAAAGGGAGATGGGATCAGCGTTGGGTTCCACGCAGTTCATCATGTTCATCGCTTGCTCAATTCCGTGTTGTGCCACCAGCCGCCGCCCAGCGCCTGGTACAGCGCCGCGGTGTCGGCGAAACGATTGGCCTCGGCTGAAATCAGTGCGATCCGCGCCTGCTGGTACGCCTGCTGCGCCGCCAGCAGTTCGAAGGTGCCGATGTAGCCGTGCTTCAGTTGCAGCTGCGACAGGTCGAGCGTGGTCTTCGCCGCCTGTTCGGCCTGCGCCGCGGATTGCAGGCCCTTCGCATCCTGGTCCAGCGCGACCAGCGTGTCGGCGACGTTCTCGAATGCGGTCAACACCGTGCCCCGGTATTGCTCGGCCGCTTCCATGTAGGTCGCCTTGGCCGCACGCTCCTGATGCATCAGTTGCCCGCCTTCGAAAATCGGCGCGGTCAACGATGCCGCGATGCTCCAGAAACCGGTGCCGGTGGTGAATACCTTCGAGATCGCGAGCGCGGTACTCCCGGCGTTCGCGGTCAGTTCGATATTCGGCAAACGCTCGGCCGCCGCAATGCCCACCGCGGCGCTGGCGGCGTGCAGGTTCGCGCGTGCCTGGCGCACGTCGGGGCGTTGTGCGACCAGTTTCGACGGCAGGCTGACGGGCAGGTTTGCTGGTAGTTGCAGGTCGGCGAGTGCGAACGATTCCACCGGCGTCTGATCGGGAACCGCGCCAACCAGCACCGCCAGCGCGTGCTGTGTGGCGGCCAGTTGCTTCACCAGCGCCGGCAATCCGCCTTCGGTCTGCGCAAGCTGCGATTGCTGCGCGGCAACGTCGAGCTTGCTGGCGTCGCCTTTTTCGAACCGGAGTTGCAGGATCGCGAGACTGTGCTTTTCCAGATCGACCAGGTTGCGCGTGGCTTTCACCTGCTCGCGCAACGAAGCTTCCTGTACGGCGGTCACCACCACGTTCGTGGTCAACGTGGTCCACGCGGCGACCATCTGGAAGCGCGCGGATTGCTCTTGTGCCTGCAACGACTCGCGCGTGCGCCGGTTCAAACCGAACAGGTCGGGCGAATAGGAAATCGAAAGCTGCGGCGTAAACAGGCTGTAGAGAAAGGCGTTGTTGCTTGGCACCGGCGCCAATGCGGCCGACGGATCCTGCTCGCGGCTGGCATTCAATCCGGCCGACACCGCGGGGAAGAACGAGCCGCGCTGCGCGAGCACGTCCTCGTGCGCGGCGCGCAATGCGGCTTGCGCCGCCTTCAGGTCATGGTTGTTCTGCAATGCGCGTGCAATCAATGCGTCCAGCGGCTGCGAATGGAACAGCGTCCACCAGTCACCCGGAATGTCGCCGCCGCGCTGGAAGTTTTGCGCATCGCCCCCGGCCACGCCCGGTGTCGCGGCCGTCGGCATCAGCGGGTGCGCGGTGTAATCCGAAACGGCCGGTGGCGCCGGCGGCTTGAAGTCCGGTCCGGCCGCGCAGCCCGCCAGCACCAGCGATGCAGCGGCCAGCCCCGCCAGCAACGCGCGCGATGACACAGGCGACGAAAAGGAACGAATCATTCCGGCGGTTCTCTTTGCATGGACCGGCGCAACACCGATCCCGCTTGCAGTGGGTGGTGCCTGTCGTCGGAGAACCGCAGGGTTGGGCGGCGACAGACGCGCAATGTTATATCGTTACACCAAGAAAATCCATGAACACCTGGCAAACAGCTCCGCGCGAGCGCCAAGGTGTTCGCGAGTGGCTGCCATGAACGGCTGTTGTGGACTTCAACGCACGCACGCCGACGCCCGCGATCACTTCCCCGTATCCGGACTCGGCACCTTGAACTCGCGTGGCGGCGTGTTGCCCGCGAGGTACTGCACGAAATAGTCCCAGCGCCGCCGCATCACGTACGGCGTGTCGTCGCCGTAACCGTGGTGCTGGTTCGGAAGGATGAGCATGTCGAAATCCTTGTTGGCCTTGATCAACGCATCGACCACGAGGTAGGTCTCGCCGGTCGGCACGTTGTCGTCGATCGACCCGTGCACCAGCATCAGGCGGCCCTTCAGGTTCTTCGCAAGCAACTGGTTGGCCTGATTGTCGTAATTGGTCGTGCCGTCCTTGTGGGTCACCAGCAGGCCCTGGTATTTCTCGCCCCAGTCGTTTTCGTAGTTGCGGTTGTCGTGGTTGCCACTTTCGGCCCAGCCCACCTTGAAGAAATCGGGATAGCGGAACATTGCGTCTGCCGTGGCATTGCCGCCGCCCGAATGACCCCAGATGCCGACACGCGTGATGTCGACCCACGGATAGCGCTTCGCCAGTTCCTTGATGCCGGCAACCTGGTCGGGCAGCGTGTTGTCGCCCATTTCGCCATACCAGTAGTGGTGAAACGTGCGCGAACGCCATGGCGTGCCCATGCCATCGATCGCCACCACGATGAAGCCGAGTTCGGCCAGCGCCTGGTTGTCGCCGCGGCTGCCGAGGAAACTGCGCCCGCGCACCGAGCCGGTCTGGGGGCCGGGATAGATGTAATCGACGACCGGATATTTCTGGTGCGGGTCGAAGTTCGTCGGCTTGAACAGCATTCCGTACAGCGTGGTCTTGCCGTCGCGCGCTTTTACCGTGATCGGGATCGGCGGCACCCAGCCGACTGCTTTCAACCTTGAAATATCCGCCTTCGCGACCGTCGCAATCACGCGCCCGTCGTCCGACGAGCGCAGCACCGTCACCGGAGGCGTGGTGGGCGTGGAATACGCATCCACGAAATACTTGCCATCCGGCGACATCTCGATGGTGTGGTCGGCGTCTTCCGGCGTCAGCAGCGTGGTCTTGCCGGTGTCGATGTCCACCTTGAAGAACTGCTTGTAATACGGATTCACGCCCGGCGCGCGGCCGACGCCCACGAACCACAACGTGTGCGCGGCGCGATCGAGGTGCAGCACTTCGGCGACGTTGCCCTCGCCGGTGGTGATCGGCCGCAGTGGCTTGCCGGTCTTGAGGTCATACAGATAGAGGTTGTTCCAGTCATTCTGTTCGGACGGCCAGATCGCCTCGTCGGTCTCTGGCAGGTACTGCCAGTTCACCCGGCCGTGGCCACTCTCGTAGTAATCCTTGGCCGTGAACTCGAACGCGTCGTGCACGGCGCCGGTTGCGGCATTCGCGACGCGGAACGTCTCGTGCTGACGATCGCGCGACGTCGAAACCAGCGCCAGCGTCTTGCCATCAGGCGCCCACTTCACGTCGCTCCACGCGTACGGCTCGCCCTCGTCGCAGGCCAGCGTGTCGCACAGCGTGGACAGGCGTTGCTCCGGCGCCATCTTCAGGCGCACCATTTTCTTCGTGCCGACGTCGACCACCACCGGCTCGATCATGAACACCTTCTCGTCGCCCGGCAGCGGATACGGCCACGCGTCCAGCTTCGGATGCCCGACACGCGTATCGACGGTGTACATCATGCCGACGCCACGCTGGTCCTGCCGGTACGTCGCGATCTTCTTCGAGTCCGGCGACCAGCGCACGATCGCGCCGTCGCCGTGCACCCAGCCCGCGTTCTGCGTCGCGTAGCCGTAATCCTTGACGCCGTCGCGCGTCAATTGCGTTTCCTTGCCCGTCGCGAGATCGCGCACCCACAGGTTCCAGTCGCGCACGAACGCCAGCAGCTTGCCATTCGGTGAAAGCGCGCCGGGTTCGCTTCCGGTCTTGAGCATCTTGTCGCGTGCGGTGCACACGCCGACGCCGGAGAGGTCGCAGCGATACCAGTCGTCGCCAAGCTGCACGTCGAGGTCGCCGCCTGGCAAAACGTGGAAGTCGAAGCCGCGCACCGGCCACTTGGCGGCATCCATGGGTTTGCCGCGCGCCTTGCCCAGCGCCGCCGCAAGTTTGGCCTGGTCGAACGCCGGCGCGGTCTTGCCGGCCGACGCATCCATTTCCAGAATGTGATCGCCCGACGCGTCGTGGTCGCGATACCAGAAATGCGTAGCGTCCAGCCACTTCACCCGCTGCACGTCGTGATCGACCAGCGGATCGGTGCTCTGCGAGAGGAACTTCACCGCGCGGGCGTAATCGGCATCGGTCAGCTGCCTTGCCTGTCCAACCAGCGGCAACGCGCCGATGAACACGATCAACACCACAAGCCGGAACGATCTCATGCGCGGCAAGCCTCGACGTCGGGACGCAACCGCTGATCGTAGCCTCGTGCGGGCCGCCCGCCCCCTGCCAAAAGTCTTGGAGCAGCCGTCAACGCCCGTAAGCGCGCCGACGTCCGCTGGCCGGCGACAGATCGATCAGCAGCGCGATCACGATCCCGATGATCGGAATCAGGCTCCATTGGCCACCCCACCAATGCTGGACCGCGGTGTACCAGAGCAGCGTGGTCGGCAGGAACAGAAACCCCAGCACCGGCCACAGCGCGATGTGGAAGATGCCGCTGAACCAGTGCGTGAACAGCCACAGCAGCACGATCACCACGCGCGGGACGCACAACGCAAGCAGGACCATCAGGCAAGGCATGGGACTCTCCTCTTGGTGCTGCCGGAATCAGGTGCCACCGGCCCGCGAACCCGGCTTCGCGGGCCCCTTCAATTCCAGCATGTTGCCCTCGGGGTCGAACAGATAGATCGAAGGCCCCTCGCCTTCCGCACCGTAACGCGAACCGGTTTCACCCACGCGAACGCCGTGCGCCTCCAGATGCGCCGCGATCGCGGCTTCGTCATAACCGTCGACGCTCAGGCAGACATGGTCGACGTTGCGACCTTCGGTCCCGGGCGGCGCGCCACCGGTGCGCCCCAATTTTCCGTTGACGTCCACCAGATCGATCAGCGACGCACCGGCACGCAACTGGAACAGCCCGATGCCCGGCTGGTCCAGCTCCGGCGTGCAGCCGAGCACGTCGCAATAGAAACGCCGCATGGCCGCGACATCGCGCACGCGCAGCACCACATGGTCGAGTTGGCGGAGCCGGAACGGAATGGACATGACGCGGCGCCAAGGGCTGAACGGGACGAAGTCATGCTAAACGATTGCCGGCCCGCCTACCTGTATAATTGCCGAGTGGTGGAAGAAGCAGCCATGCTGCTGCCGAAGGCGCAACGCCCGTAATCGCTCAGGCCCCATACCACCACGTTCAAAACTCTGGAGAGACCGGATCGCGCAAGCGACGACCGGCGCCGAAGGGGCAAGAAGCGCGAGCTTCCAAACTCTCAGGCAAACGGACAGAGGGGCGCGACGAAAACACACGGTGTTTTTGCTCGTCATTCCGGCGCAGGCCGGAATCCAGCGCCGTCCGTCCACGGTGCCGGGTTCGGGCCAATTCAGGGCCGGATGATGTCCTCCCAACACGCCGCCCGGAATCCGCCATGACCCAGCACACCCCCACCCTGCACGACCTCGAGCAGCACGACGCTTTCATCTCGCGCCACGTCGGCCCTGACGACCACGAAATTGCGCACATGCTGAAGGCGGTCGGTTACGACTCGCTGGACGCACTGGTCGATGCGATCGTGCCCGCGACGATCCGCCAGAAGAATCCCCTGGCCTTGCCGCCGGCCGTGACCGAAACCGAAGCGCTGGCGAAGATTCGCGCGATCGCGGACAAGAACGAAGTCTTCAAGAGCTTCATCGGTCAGGGTTATCACGGCACCCACGTGCCGCTTGTCATCCTGCGCAACATCCTCGAAAACCCCGCGTGGTACACGGCGTACACGCCGTACCAGGCCGAGATTTCGCAAGGCCGCATGGAAGCGCTGATCAACTTCCAGACCATGTGCGCGGACTTGACCGGCATGGAAATCGCCAACGCGTCGCTGCTGGACGAAGCGACCGCAGCGGCCGAGGCGATGACGCTGGCCAAGCGTTCGTCGAAATCGAAATCGAAATCCAACGTGTTCTTCGTGTCGAAGAACGTGCACCCGCAGACGATCGAAGTACTGAAGACCCGTGCCGAACCGCTTGGCATCGAGCTGCGCATCGACGACGAAGCCAACGCCGCGAACGTCGATTGCTACGGCGCGCTGCTGCAATATCCCGACACCTTCGGAACCATCCGCGATTACAAGTCGCTGTGCGACGCGCTGCACGCCAAGGGCGCGCTGGTCGCGGTCGCGACCGACCTTTTGGCGCTGACGCTGATCACCCCGCCGGGCGAATGGGGCGCCGACATCGTGGTCGGCAACTCGCAGCGCTTCGGCGTGCCGTTCGGCTTCGGCGGCCCGCACGCCGCTTTCATGGCCTGCCGTGACGCGTACAAGCGCTCGCTGCCGGGACGCCTGATCGGCGTGTCCGTCGACGCGCACGGCGACAAGGCGTATCGCCTGACGCTGCAGACACGCGAACAGCACATCCGCCGCGAAAAGGCGACGTCCAACATCTGCACGGCGCAGGTACTGCTGGCCGTGATGGCCGCGATGTACGCGGTGTATCACGGTCCGGAAGGACTGGTGCGCATCGCGCGCCACACGCATCGTCTCGCCGCGATCCTCGCGGCCGCACTGCGCAAGGCCGGCATCAAGGTCGGCGACGACTTCTTCGATACGCTGCACGTCATCGGCATCGACGCGCACACCGTCCACGCGATGGCCAATGCCGCACACGTCAACCTGCGCCGCATCGACGACCAATCACTGGCGATCGCGCTGGACGAAACCACCACGCGCGAAGACGTGCACCAGCTTGCCGCTCTGTTCGGCGCGCGCATCGACGACATCGACGCGCTGGATCGCGAAACCGCCGATGCGCTGCCGGCGGCGCTGAAGCGCACGTCCGCGTTCCTCACGCACCCGGTGTTCAACAGCTACCGCAGCGAACACGAAATGCTGCGCTACCTGCGCCAGCTTGCCGACAAGGACCTGGCGCTCGATCGCAGCATGATCCCGCTGGGTTCGTGCACCATGAAGTTGAATGCGACGGCCGAAATGATCCCGATCACCTGGCCCGAGTTTTCCAATATCCATCCGTTGGCGCCGGCCGAGCAGTGGCGCGGTTACCGCGAACTGATCGACAGCCTCGAAGCGCAGTTGATCGCGATCACCGGCTACGACGCAGTGAGCCTGCAACCGAACGCCGGCGCGCAGGGCGAATACGCCGGCCTGCTGGCGATCCGCGCCTACCACCACGCCAACGGCCAGATGCAGCGTGACGTGTGCCTGATCCCGGAATCCGCGCACGGCACCAATCCCGCGTCCGCGCAGATGTGCGGCATGACGGTGGTGGTCACCAGGTGCGACGCCAACGGCAACGTCGACGTCGAGGACATCCGCGCCAAGGCCGAGAAGTACGCCGACCGCCTGGCCGCGATCATGCTGACCTATCCGTCGACCCACGGCGTGTTCGAGGAAGAGATCGCGAAGATCTGCGAGATCGTGCACCAGCACGGCGGGCAGGTTTACACCGACGGCGCCAACCTGAACGCGCTGTGCGGCGTCGCGCGCCCCGGCCGCTGGGGTTCGGACGTGTCGCACCTCAACCTGCACAAGACCTTCTGCATCCCGCACGGCGGCGGCGGCCCCGGCGTCGGGCCGTGCGCGGTGAAGTCGCACCTCGCACCGTACCTGCCGCGTGCCTTTTCCCTTCCCCCGCTTGCGGGGGAAGGTGGCCGCAGGCCGGATGGGGGGGACTCTCGCGAAGCAGTCGGCGGCATGGTCTCCGCCGCGACCTTCGGCAGCGCATCGATCCTGCCGATCTCGTGGATGTACATCACGATGATGGGCCGCGAAGGAATCCTGAAGGCCACGCAGGCCGCGCTGCTCAACGCGAATTACCTCTCGAAGCGGCTCGCCGATTACTACCCCACTCTGTACACCGGCCGCAACGGACTGGTCGCGCACGAATGCATCCTCGACGTGCGTCCGCTGGAAAAAGCCAGCGGCGTCAGCGCCGAGGACATCGCGAAACGCCTGATCGACTTCGGCTTCCACGCGCCGACGCTGTCATTCCCGGTTGCGGGCACCTTGATGGTCGAGCCGACCGAATCGGAATCGCTGCACGAACTCGACCGCTTCATCGACGCGATGATCCAGATCCGAGACGAGATCCGCGCGATCGAAGACGGTCGCCTCGACCGCGAAGACAATCCGCTGAAACATGCGCCGCACACCGCGGCCGCGGTGTCCGCAAGCGAATGGGCGCACGCCTATCCGCGCGAACTCGCGGCCTATCCGCTGGCGTCGTTGAAGCAGGTGAAATACTGGCCACCGGTCGCGCGCGTCGACAACGTGTACGGCGACAAGCACGTGTTCTGTTCGTGCGTGCCGATCGACGCTTTCAAGGAAGCAGACGAACCTGCTGAAATCTGACCGCGGCAATCCGCACTTCGCAACGCCGTCTCCGCAGGATGGCGTTGATCCAGAGGTGCGCATCGGATTCGTTCAACGCGAAGTGACTGCACTTACGCGCAGATCACGCTGAAGCCACCGTCGTTCTCGAGATACATGCGCTTGACCTGATCCAGCCGCTCCAGGCCTTTCTTGCGCAGTTGCGATTCCACCTCGTCGAGCGTTATGTGTTCACGTCGCATGTTGCGTCCGATCACGCTGCCATCACGCACCAGCAGGATCGCTGGCGGATCGGTCAGGCGCGCCATCAGCGGCATCCGCGAGCCCAACCAATCGAGCAGGTAATTCCACGCCGCGAGCGTCGCGATCAGCATCGCCCCGTCGGCCACCGTGTTGCCGTTGCCGATCATCGCGTTCTGCGCGGCATCACCCAGCAGCACCACGAACAGGATGCCGGAGATACCCGCCGAGCCCGTGTCCCGCCGCAACAAGAACCGCAGCAGCAGGAACAGGAACCAGTACATGATCGTGCCGCGGATGAGGATTTCCAGCGGCGACATGCTGAAGCTGAGGAAGTTGCCAAAATGGAATGCGTGCATGATTCGTCCTTGCCGGGTGAACATTCGGCTTTCGAATCTACCTGAAAGGGCGCCACGCTCACGATTATCGTTCTCGCCTCACTCACCACCTGAAATCGTTGGTGGTCTCACCTATCACTGTCCCGGGAGTGCCGTTGCAGTCCATTTCGCTCAGCCCGGCGCGTGCCCAAGGGAAAAGGTCGCTGGCTTGCCAACGCGCAACCCGCTACACTGCGCGCAGTTTGACGCGCCGCACCCCGAACTTCCCTGGTGGATCACCGCCGCCGCAGAGCTGACATGCTCCGCGCCGCTCGGCCCCTCGCCACTCGCCCGTCGCGCACACACGGTCGCCGCAATTGCGGTGCCCGCACAATGTTTTACCTGCCTGCAGCGCGGTTATTGGGAACGCTCCGGGTCACACAGGAGTTTCCCCATGACGTTCGAATCGCTCGGGCTTGCGCCCGCGCTGCTGCGTGCCCTGGCCGAACAAGGCCACGCCACCCCCACCCCGATCCAGGCCGCGGCGATCCCGCTGGTGCTGGACGGCCATGACCTGTTGGCCGGCGCGCAAACCGGCACCGGCAAAACCGCCGCGTTTGCGCTGCCTTTGCTGCAGAAACTCGGCACCGGCCAAGTCGGTCCGAAACATGACAAGCAACCGCGCAAGCCGCGCGCGCTGATCCTCACCCCGACCCGCGAGTTGGCGGCGCAGGTGCACGACAGCGTGCGTGCCTACGGCAAGCACCTGCACCTGTACTCGGCGGCGGTGTTCGGCGGCGTCGGCATGGGCGGCCAAGTCATGAGCCTGCGTCGCAGCCTCGACATCATCGTCGCGACACCCGGCCGCCTGATCGACCACATGGATCGCCGCAATGTGGACCTCTCGTGCATCGATACGCTGGTGCTGGACGAAGCCGATCGCATGCTCGATATGGGCTTCGCGCCCGCACTGAAGAAGATCCTGGGCGCATTGCCGAAGCAGCAACGACAGACGCTGCTGTTTTCGGCCACCCTCGCGCCGGAGATCAAGGCGCTGGCGACACAGTTCATGCACGACCCGCGCGAAGTGCAGATGGCGCAACCGAACGCCGTCGCGGTCGGCGTCAGCCATCGCGTGCACCCGGTCGATGCAGACAAGAAGCGCGACCTGCTGCTGCACCTGTTGGCCGCCGACAGCCGCCGGCAGACGCTGGTGTTCGCGCGCACCAAACACGGTTCCGACAAGCTGTGCAAACACCTCGACCAGCACGGTTTCCGCGTCGCCGCGATCCACGGCAACAAGAGCCAGGGCCAGCGCACCCGCGCGCTCGCCGACTTCAAGGCGGGCAAGGTCACCGTATTGGTCGCCACCGACATCGCCGCACGCGGCCTGGACATCGTGCAATTGCCGGCGGTGGTGAACTACGACCTGCCGATGGTCGCGCAGGATTACGTGCACCGCATCGGACGTACCGGCCGCGCCGGTGCGGAAGGGCTGGCGCTGTCGCTGGTCAGCCGCGAAGAAGAAGGCCTGCTGCGCGACATCCGCCGGCTGCTGAAGCAGGACATTGCGATCGAACCGATCGAAGGTTTCGAGCCGGCGTGGAACATGCGGCTGGATAGCTCGGCGCCGGCAACGCGCAAGCCCGGCCGCAACAATGGCAAGGCGCCACGCAACAACGCCAAACCCGGCAAGCCGTCGCATGCGCGCCGCCCGCACGCGCAACATGGGAAGGAAGAACACTCCGCGGGCAACAAACGCCGCAGCAAATGGCGCGGCAACGCCAATTCGCGCAAGGCGTAGCGTCAGTCGGACAACCAATCACGCGGCTTGAGGTATTCCTCGAGCCGCGCTTCGGCGCTGCCGGCTTCCGGCGTGTAGCCGTATTCGTAACGCACGCGCGGCGGCAACGACATCAGGATGGATTCGGTGCGACCGTCGGACTGCAGCCCGAATAGCGTGCCGCGGTCGTACACGAGATTGAATTCGACGTAGCGGCCGCGCCGGTACAACTGGAATTCGCGTTCGCGTTCCCCATAAGGCATGTCCTTGCGGCGTTCGACGATCGGCAAGCAAGCGTCGAGGTAGCCGTGGCCGACGGCTTTCATGAATTCGAAGCAGCGCTCGAAACCGCCTTCGCTCATGTCGTCGAAGAACAACCCGCCGATGCCGCGCGTTTCGTCGCGGTGCTTCAACCAGAAATACTCGTCGCACCATTTCTTGTATTTCGGATAGACGTCGTCACCGAATGGCGCGCACAGGTCGCGCGCGACGGTGTGCCAGTGCACGCAATCCTCGTCGAACGGATAGAACGGCGTCAGGTCGAAACCGCCGCCGAACCACCACACGGGTTCCTTGCCCTGCTTGTCGGCCTCGAAGTAACGCACGTTCGCGTGAGAGGTCGGCACGTATGGATTGTTCGGATGGATCACCAGCGACACGCCGGTCGCCGTCCATTGCCTGCCTGCCAGTTGCGGACGATGCGCGGTCGCCGATGGCGGCAACTTGTCGCCCGTGACGCGCGAATAATTGACGCCGGCCTGCTCGAACACCCTGCCGTTTTTCAGCACACGGGTTCGGCCTCCGCCCAAAGGCAGATCGGCAGACGCAGACTGCCCGCCGACGTTCCTCGCCCGCGCAGCGGGAGAGGAGGGGACCGCTCGCGACGCGAGCGGTGGAGTGAGGGTTGCGGGCCTTGTCCACGCGTCCTCGACGAAACGTGCTTTCCCGTCCGCCCCTTCCAGCGCGGCACAGATGCGATCCTGCAGATCGCGCAGAAAGGCATCGACTTTTTCGACATTCGAGTGCATCGGTGTTTTCAAAAAAAGCAGGCGACACGACGTGCCGCCCGCCTTGCAAGTTATTTGGCCATCATCAGGCCATTCTGGATATCGGTGACCAGATTCTTGATCCAGCTTTCATAATTCCTGTGAATGTAACGCACGCCATTGCGTTCGTCGTACTTCAGGTTGCTGCTGGTGACGTAATTGATCTGTATCTTCTGCGGGTCGTAATGCACCGCGATGGTGACGCTGAAATCGCGCGGATCGTACACCGCATCGACCTCGCCCGGCACGTGCTTGACGATGCGCCAGTTGCGGGCCGACAGCGCCTGCTCGATGATCTGGGTGACCTTGTCCTGGCTGACGTTCGCCGGCACGGTGATTGGCGCGGGATCGGTCAGCGGCACCTGCCGCGATCCCATCAGCAACACCAACGCCGGCACCAGCAGCAACGGCCAACCGGATTTCCTGCCAAACATGTGCAACATGATTGCCCCCAAGCTGTTCGCGGCGGCGTGCCGCGCCCGCGAAGTGTAACCGTGCGGCGACCGCAGCCGTTGCCGGCACGCGCTTATACTGGCCTGCCTCTTGATCGGAATGCACCGGGTGCCGGAACGCATCGAACCGCTGGCCGTCACTGCATACAGCGTGACATCCGCGCTGGGCCGGGGACTTGCCGCGCACCTGGAAGCCTTGCGTAATGCACGCGGCGGGCTGGCGATCAACGATTTTTCCTCCACGCCACTCGAGTGCCGCATCGGCCGCGTCGCAGGTATCGAGGACGCCGCGCTGCCCGCGAACGTCGCGCACTGGGATTGCCGCAACAATCGCCTCGCGTGGATCGGGCTGCAACAGGATGGCCTGCTCGACGCCGTCGCCGCTGTGGTCGCACGGCACGGTGCCGCGCGCGTGGCGCTGGTGCTGGGCACGTCGACAGCCAGCATCGGTTCCACCGAGGACGCGTATCGGCGGCTTGACCACGGCCACTTTCCCGCCGACCTGCGGCGACCGGAAATCCACACACCGAACTCGCTCGCCGCATTCGTCGCCGAAGCGACCGGCATTGCCGGCCCGGCGCTCACGATTTCGACCGCGTGTTCCTCGTCGGCCAAGGTCTTTGCGTCCGCCGAACGCCTGATCCGGCTCGGCCTCGCCGACGCTGCCCTGGTCGGTGGCGTGGACACGCTGTGCGACAGCGTGCTGTTCGGCTTCCATTCGCTGGAACTGGTTTCGACGCAGGCCTGCCGGCCGTTCGACACGCGACGGACTGGCATCTCGATCGGGGAAGCGGCCGGTTTCGCGCTGCTGGAACGTGCCACTGCGGCGCCCCGTGCACCGCGCCTGCTCGGCTATGGCGAATCGTCGGATGCCTACCACATGTCGACGCCGCACCCGGAAGGCCGCGGTGCTTTGTCCGCACTGGACGACGCGCTGGCGCGCGCCGCGATCGGTCCAGAAATCGTCGATTACATCAACCTGCACGGCACCGCCACGCCCAAGAACGACGAAGTCGAAGCGAAATTGCTGCCGCATTTCCCCACCCGAACCCGCGCAAGTTCCACCAAAGGCTTCACCGGCCACACGCTGGGCGCGGCCGGTGCGCTGGAAGCGGCCATCGCATTGCTCGCGATCGGACACGCCATCGTGCCGCCGAACCTGGGTTGTGATGAACCGATGCCGGAAGCCGCTCCCTGGCTGGCTTTGGCACCCGCCGGGCAACGCATCAATGTCGCGGTCAGCAACTCGTTCGGTTTCGGCGGCAACAATGCCTGCCTCGTGTTCGGGCGCGGAGAACCCGCGTGAGCGCGAAGCTTGAAGTACGCATCACCGGCGTCGGCGCGTGGGCGCCGGGTGCGCCGGACTGGAAACACCTGCGCGGCATCCTGCGCGGTGAGTCCGCGCCTGCCGATGATGCACCCGCCCGCCCGGCCGGTGCGGTGTTGCCCACTGCCGAACGCAGGCGCGCCCCCGACGGCGTGCGGCTGGCCGCGGATGTCGCCGCGCAAGCCACTTCGATGGCAGGCGTCGACCCGGCGACGGTTCCCTGCATATTCGCCTCCACCCACGGCGAAATCGGGATCACCGATTACGTGTGCGAAACCCTGGCGCACGCGCCGCTGGAACTGTCGCCCACCAAATTTCACAATTCGGTGCTGAATGCGCCCGCCGGTTATTGGACGATTGCGACCGGCTGCACCGCAGCATCCAGTGCGGTAAGCGCGCACCACCGCAGCTTCGCCGCGGGATTGCTGGAAGCAGCGGTCTTCGCGTGCACCGAAGGCACGCCGGCGTTGTTCGCGTCCTGTGACGTCGCTTCCAGCGGTCCTCTTGTCGAAATGACCTGCACCAGGCTGGCCTTCGGGGTGGCGTTTTTGCTGGTACCCGGTGGTTCCACGGGCACGGCGATTGATCTTGCCCTGGACGGCACCGCACATGAACCGTTCGCCGGCGCCGGGTTGGCACTATCCGCCGTGGCAGGCGACAATCCAGCCAACGCGCACGCGCTTGCCTTGTTGCAGCGGCTCGCTGCCGAAACGACGTCGCGCCTGCACTTGCCGCTGTCAACGGGATTGTCACTGGATATCGAGATCACGCCTTGAACGAAGTCGCCGTCCGCCCCTTCGTGGTCGTGCCCTGCCTCAACGAGGCGCTCGCGATACGCGGCTTGCTCGAAGGCGTGCTGGCGCACTGCGGCGACGTGATCGTGATCGACGATGGCTCGACCGACGACACTGCCGCGATCGTCGCGCAGATGCCGGTGACGTTGATCCGCCACTCCGAACGACGCGGCAAGGGCGAGGCATTGCGTGCCGGTTTCCGCGAAGCGCTGAAACGCGGTGCAACCGGGGTGCTGACGATGGACGGAGACGGCCAGCACGATCCCGCGGACATCCCGCGCATCCTCGCCGCCGCGCGCCAGTTTCCGGATGCAATGATCATCGGCGCGCGCATGCTGGAACGCGAACGCCAGCCGACCGGACGCCGCCGCGCCAATGATTTCGCCGACTGGGGCATCAGTTGGGGCTGCGGCCGGCCGATAGCCGACACCCAGAGCGGCCAACGCTGGTATCCGCATGCAGCGGTCGAACTGGTGGACCTGCCGGCGCAGGATTTCGTGTTCGAGGCGGCGATCCTGATCGCCGCGTCGCGCGACCTCGACATGCCGGTCGTGTCCATTCCCATCACCTGCCGTTACGACGACAGCGCGCGCCACAGCCACTTCCGTCCGGTGCGAGACGTGGCGCGAATCACCTGGTACACCTTCTGGCGGGTGGTGCATTACGGGCGCGTGGGGCGAAGCTACCGCGCGTCACATGATGCTCCGCCACGAATTCACGATCCCGAACGCCTGCTCGATGCGGCACCACCTGCCGCGCGGCTGGCGCGTGCCGGCGGTCCTCCGGGAAATGGATGTTAGACACGGCGCCCACGGATGTCCTGATCCTCGGTGGCGGCCTTGCCGGACTCACTCTCGCATTGCAATTGCACGACCGCTGTCCCGGTCTCTCGATCCGCGTACTGGAGCGGCGGCGCCAGCCTGCGCCGGCTGCCGCTTTCAAGGTCGGCGAGTCCACCGTGGAAATCGGCGCGCATTATTTCGCCGACACGCTCGGGCTGCGCGAACACCTGGACTCCGAACAGGTGCGCAAGTTCGGCTTCCGGTTCTTCTTCAGCGATGGCTGCGCGGAGCTGGACCGCTGCCCCGAACTCGGCATCAGTCGCGTGTTCCCGACTCCGACATGGCAACTCGAACGCGGCACCTTCGAGAACTTCATGGGCCGCGAAGCCCAGCGACGCGGCATCGAATTCATGCAAGGCGCCACCGTGCGCGCAATCGAAACCGGTGCGCCGCACGTCGTGCGTGCCGCGCACGGCGATGACACGCGCGTCCATCGCGCGCGTTGGCTGGTCGATGCATCCGGTCGTGCCGGCCTGCTGCGCCGGCAACTCGACATCGAAGAAGACAATGGCCACCGCATTGGCGCCGCGTGGATGCGCATCGATGCGCGCCTGCATCTCGACCACTGGTGCGACAACGCAGCGTGGCGGGGGTTGTGCCAGCCGCAGGAGCGCTGGCGCTCGACCAATCACCTGTGCGGCCCCGGCTACTGGGTATGGCTGATCCCGCTGGCGTCGGGTGCGCATTCGATCGGCATCGTGGCGGACTCGACGATGCACCCGGTGGAAACGTTCAACAGCTTCGAGCGTGCGCTGGCATGGCTTGGCGAACACCAGCCCGCGCTGGCTCGCGAACTGGGCGCGCACCGCGACGCGCTGCTCGATTTCGGCTTCCTGCGCAAAGTGTCCTACGGCTGCAAGCAGGTGTTCAGCGCCAAACGCTGGGCCTTGACCGGCGAGGCTGCAATGTTCCTGGATCCGTTCTATTCACCCGGCTCGGACTTCATTGCGATCGGCAACGGTTACATCACGGAGCTTGTCGCACGCGATTTCGCGGGCCGGATGGACGCGCGCGCCGCGCGCCATTTCCAGCAACTGTTCCTGTCGTTCTACCGCAACACGCTGGAACTCTATCGAGGGCAATATGCGCTGTTCGGCAACGCACGCGTGATGAGCGCGAAGGTGTTGTGGGATTACGCCTACTACTGGGGCGTGCTGTGCCCGCTGGTGATCGGCGGCCGCATCACCGATCTCGCACTGTTTGCCGACCTGTCCGCGGAAATGGTGGCGGCGGAATCCCTGAACCTGCGCGTGCAGGCATTGTTCCGTGACTGGCACGCGAGTGGCCGCGCTTGCGCCGCACCGGCGTGGATGGACCAGCAGCAACTCGCGTGGTTCGCGCGCCTCAACGCGCGCCTGCACGACGACCTCGACGACGCGGCGATCCGTGCACGCCTGCGCGAGCATATCGGACTCCTGCACGCGCTGGCGGGTGCATTGGCAGAAGCCGCGGCGCGCGACGAACCCAGACTTGCGACCGGGTCGCTTTGCATCGACGCGGGGCAACGCACGCGACCAGTGCTTTTCAGCGCGGTGGCGTGAGTTTGCACCGTATTCCCTGAGAGACCCACGACGCACAGCCATCGCGATGGGCTGCGCGCCACGAGGACGATTCCAGACGGGCAATCTAGTGTGCCAGTTCGAGCTTGCTCGAGAGCACCCAACCGATGTTGCCCAGCTCGTCCGACACCTTCCACCAGATTCCGACCTTGTCGCCGGTGGGATACAACATCATGCCGGACTTGAGGCTGCGCACGACCGATGAATGCAGGTTCGCATCCGAATAGAGTTGGGTTCCCTCGGTCAGCCGCACGGCCTGCTGCACATTGTCCGCCTGCGCGTTGGGCGCATTCTTCTGCAACCCCGCAACCATCTTGGTGTACGCATCCAGATAGGCCATTGCAACCACCTGGCCGATCTCGGTGTTGGCGTAGCCGCTGGCACCACCCGCCGCAAAGCCGCCCCAGAATCCGCCGCCACCGCCGCCAGCCCAGCCAACGTCGGTCTTGTCGGCGTGTCCCTGTTCAAGCGCAACCTGTTCGGTCGAACGGATGTCGGTGAGGGTCAGCACCACGTCGGCGGTCTTCCTGGAAAGGCTGACGCCACCGAGCACCGCGCCTGCGC